>Ga0105239_10008199_pt1 | contig 11920 bp, 12 predicted proteins | sample KBSC44metaG_FD_92761 | JGI IMG/M metagenome (GOLD analysis project Ga0105239, IMG submission 92761) | Corn rhizosphere microbial communities from Kellogg Biological Station, Michigan, USA - KBS C4-4 metaG | ecosystem: Host-associated > Plants > Roots > Rhizosphere > Soil | place: Michigan, USA...
CGAAGGCCGGCGTCTTTTCCCCGCCGCGCTGGAAGATGTCGGCGCGTGTGTATTTGGCCAGCGATTCGTAAGTCTCGAAATAGCCGTGAGCTCCGTAGCCGCGTGCGTGCACGACCCGCTCGGGGATCCGCTCATGATCGAAATGAAAAATCTTCTCGCGGAAGTGGAAGTCCTCCAGCGCCGTCGGCCCGCGCGCACCGATCTTCAGCGAATTCTGATCGTCCGAGACCGGTCCGCCCTGAGCGGTAGTGAGGGCAGGAACGGCACCCTCTGCGAATTGGTGTAACTCGCCCCCTTTGCCTCGAACCAGCTTCTGATCGTGGATGACGGCTTGGTTGCTGACGCGGCTTGGAGATTTGGTCATGAACGGTTTCCTTGAGGCGGGTGCGCGCGTTCCTAGGTGGTGGAATGTCACTGAGCCCCGCCGACATTCGGCGACGGGGCTTCGATGATCCTCAATGATCAGAGAGGGCTGGCGTTGCGCGTTCTGTCGCGCTCCACCTCGACATCGGTGTAGGGATCGGCCTTGGGATCGAAGGCGGTCCAGCCGCCCGCCTCATAGGTGCTGCGGCGTTCTTCCAGATTGACCGAGTTGGTCTGCCCGAGAATCCGCTTGGCTTGGTCGGCAAGTTCGTCGCTGACCTTCGCCGTCACCAGCGTTCCCCCGCGGCGGACGCCTTCTGCGTAGACATGGGCATCCTTTTCCGGAACACCGGAATCGGTGAGTGCCCCGATAATGCCGCCGGCAGCGCCACCGACGACTGCGCCCCCGAGCGCTCCGACTGCCGTGGCTGCCAGCCAACCAGCGGCCACGACCGGACCGACGCCGGGAATAGCCATGAGGCCAAGTCCGGTCAGCAGCCCGCCGGCCCCGCCTATGACGGCGCCTACGCCGGCTCCGCCGGTGGCATCGGCGGCAGCCTTGGTGCCGTCGCCGTCATCGTCATACCAATTGCTCGAATTGTTGGCGACAATGCTGATATCGCCATGCGGAACGCCGCTTGCCTCAATCTCGCCGACCGCATCGGAAGCATCTTCGTAGTCGTCGAAAAGTCCGGTCACTGTTTTCATGGTCATGATCTCCAAATTCTGTGTTCAGTTGGTGCCGGCAACGACGTTGCCCTGATAGTCGAGCGCAATGGCGGTCTTCTTGCCATCCTTGGTCGCCTGACCCCGCCAGATGCCCTGATCGTCCTTGCTCAACGCCGACACTTCCGAAAAGCCGGCATCCTGTATGCGGCTCTTGGCCTGGTCCTCGGTGAAGCTGTTGGCGCCGGGAACCGGAGCGGCCGGGTTGGCCGTGTCCTTTGTGGCTACGGCAGGGGTCGTCGAACTCGTGACGGAAGTTTTGTCGTCCATCGTGGAAGCGATCTTCTCAATCATTTCCTGATGCATCTTGAGGGTTGGTACTGTTTCCTGCGCGAACGTCTTCAACTGCGCGTTGTCGCCGTCAGCAGCGTAACTCTCGAAGAGTTTGATGGCATCGGCATGCGCGTCGCGCTGCATCTGCACGTAAGGCTTGTCGACAGAATCCTTGGCGGTCTGCAAGGCGTCCAGATCCTTCTTGTGCTTGGCATCTGTCTCAGGCTGCACCGTCAGCTTCTGTTCGCCGGCGATCTTTTCGAGCTTGGCGTTGGCCGCGCCATGGTCGTCGATCATCTTCTGGGCGAAGTCCTTGACGTCTTTGTCCTGGACCTTGCCTTCGGCGATCTTGCTGGACTTGACCTCGAAGATGCCGCCGGCGGCCGCCTTATCGACGAAGTCCTGCGCCTTGTCGGCTCCGAAAGCAGGAACAGCAAAAGCCATGGCGGTGGCCGCGCCAAGCGTGGCCAGTAACAGACGATTATTCATGACAAATCCTTGTTGGGCACCCATCGTGCTGAGAGCCTAACAAGCGCTTGCGAGCTTTGTTCCGACTGCTGATTGATTAAGCCGCAAACTGCTCGATCGAATAATGCGTTCGGCGTTGGACAACGCCAGTTCCAATGGGCGCCCTGCGTAGCTCGTCCAACTCAGCTGTTCTTGAAAGCCTATCCGCCAGTTGCCGCCCATCTCCGCAGACGTTGGGCAGTGGGCTCGTCCGCGCCGTCTGCAAGCTCGCGCGGCGTGCCTGCAAACTGAATGCGGCCACCATCATCGCCAGCGCCAGGACCGACACCTATGATCCAGTCAGCGTGCGCCATGACATCGAAATCGTGTTCGATCTTGATCGGCGAGCTGCCGAGCTCGACAAGTTCGCCGAAGAGCGAAAGGAACCTGCACACGTCACGGCCGTGAAGTCCCGTGGTCGGCTCGTCGAAGGCATAAGCGGAGCCGGCCCAGCCAGTTCACGCGCCAGCTTAAGCCGCTGGCGTTCACCGCCTGAAGGTATCGAGACGGCTTCGCGCGCAAGGGGCGCATCCGCCGATCAGAGCGAAGTCGCTTGATTTGAAACGGGCGTGCATCCTTCCGTCACGAGACGCGTTCTCATGCATGTCTGGAGACAAGCGATGGACAGTGATCTCGCGGTCGGGGCAAATTTGGCAGATCAGACGGATGTCTTGGTTAACAAGACAGCGCACTTCGTCGGTGAGTGGATTCAAGACCACGCCACTGATGCGCCGCTCGAGCTTCCTGCCCACATTGCCGCCGAGGCGCTCGCAAATGAGTGTATTGCCGACGCCGAGCGTCGTGGCATTCTGCCGGATGAGATAAACGACGAAGTGGGCGATCTGAAAGCGTACCTGACCGAGACAGTACTGGCCGCCGACCCACTACCAACCTCACAGAACGGCTGACCATCCCGCCACCTAATTAACGATTTGGGCCGAACGGAAGGCCCTACAGTGCCGCCGACGAGCATGACTTCAGATACGCAAAACAACAAGACGTTGGCCGAATTGCTCCGGCGGCAACTGACGAACAAAATCTTGCGTCGGCATCTCGGCGCCCTGCCGCTGTTCCGCACGGACCGGTGGATTCCCGATGACATGAAGGCACTGCTTAAGAAACTGGACCGCAAACCCTGAAATGAGCCGCTGATCGCTTTGGCGTTCGCCAGAACGCCCTTGACGGTGTCATCGCTTGCCTTGCTTTGGCTTCGAAGGTCGTTGCGCCGCGCCGCGTATCCGTTCAATTTCCTCGGGCTCTCGATCGTCGATTTCCGCAATGTCATCCCGCGCCGTCCCGCTTGCCCGGATCAACTCGTCCATCTTCGCCTGCAGAGCTTGTGTGTCGCGGTGTTCTGCCCGCTGGATAAACAGCGTCATCGCCCAGGTCACGAGTGTGGCAATGCCATGCCAATCAAGCGTTTCGGGTTCAAACACCACCCAACTCCCCGTGAATCCTCCAAGGACGAGGAAGGCAGCCGGCCTCGAGGTCGCCTTGCCCGCTTCTGTCAGCAACTGTCGAAGGTTCGCCATGCCACCGAACGTGGAGGCCGCTGGCGGGTTCCATCGCAGGTAACCTTAGTGCCCGGAACCTTTGAAGCAGGTTCGAATTGATGCCGAAGACCAGGAGAACCTCATGCGCATCCAGGGCTTTTACGCGGCACTCGCGGCGAGCGACATAGCTGTGGCTGAAGCGTTCTATACGAAGCTTCGGCCGAGGCCCGGACGACCGTCCCATGGACAACCTGATCCAATGGCGAAACGTGGCAGGAGCGAACATTGAAATTTTCAAAGACGGCGAAAACGCGGGATCAAGCCTCTGCACGATCGTTGTCCCAGATATGACGGAAGCCCGCGCATCACTACATGCCATTGGACTTCGGTTGAGTGGGAAGGGCCCTACGGCAAAATTGCCAAACTGGCCGACCCTGACGGAAACCAGATCACACTTGCTGAACCGCCGAGCTGACATTGCCAGAGGCAGGTCTGTGAGTGCGTTCCAAAAAGGGAGAGAACGATGCGCGTGATGATTCTGGTGAAGGCGACTACCGATAGCGAGAACGAATCCATCCCGAAGGATCAGATGGACCAAATGCTCAAGGAGATGGGTGCGTTCAACGAGGAACTCGTCACGGCAGGCATTATGAAGCCTGGCGACTGCAATGGCCTAAGACCCTCTTCCGAGGGCAAGCGCGTTGGCTTCGATGGGACTGATCGAACCGTAATCGACGGTCCCTTCGATGGCACGAGTTCTCTTGTCGCCGGATACTGGCTTTGGAACGTAAAGAATATGGCTGACGCCGTTGCCTGGGTGAAGCGTTGTCCGAACCCGATGCCTGGCTACAGTGAGATCGAAATCCGGCCAATCGACACAGTCGCTTGACCAAAAAGAGTCGCGCTGGATTGAAGGCGATGCTCACACCGATATTGTTTCGCGAGGCCCCTATGAAAAAACCACCGTCAGCGAGCCCAACAATACCGGAAATCCTCGCCGTGGTGCTTGGTGAGGTGCAGGTCCCATGTTGATCATGCCACGACGCAGGTCGGTGGGGTTGTGAGGAAGACGTCACGAGGCACGCCGTAGTGTTGGAGATCTATCCAAAAAGCACGACGCCAAAGGCCCGCGGCAAAACGATCTGGTATGATCTTCGCGATCCTGAACCGGCAGAGATTGCCCAGGTCGAAGTAGCGGCACGCGTCGAAGTGCCGAGCCGCAAAAGCCTGAGCGAGATCGAAACATCAAGCCGGCTCAAAACCCGCGACGGTGTCCTATCAATGAGTGTGCCTATCGTGACGCATGTCGAAGGAGCAGGTCCACAAGTCGCGCCAATCGGCTTTATCCTGTCGCGCGAGCATTTGATTACGGTTCGGTTCGCCGCTCTGCCGGCCTTCGACGCTGTTGCTGAACGGTTCACCGGCTCCGGCGTTGCGGAACGACCGGTTTCCAGTCTCGAGGTTTTCGTCGACCTGTGTGATGAACTTATCGATCGTCTGGCTGACCGCTTGGAAGAAATCGCGACGGAGTTGCGAGATCTGTCAACGACGGCTTTCCATGTGCCGGAGGGCCAGGGACGCAAGGCTGTCCGTTCCAATAAGCTTATTCGGGCGAGGCTGCGTCAACTCGGTCGCCTGGGCGACTATCTTTCCGAAAAGCGCGATGCGTTGTTAGCCTTGGGCCGCGCTATCGATTTCGCGTGTGAATTGACCTCCGACTGGGCCAGCGGGAAAATGCGGCCGCGTCTGGCCGGACTCAAACAGGACGTCGCGTCCCTGGACGACTATGAGGTCCACCTCTCCGACAAGGTTCAATTCCTTCTCGACGCCATGGTTGGCCTGATTGGTATCGCGCAGAATGACATCTTCAAGATTCTAACGATCGTTTCGATCGTTGGCATTCCTCCGACGCTTATCGCTGGCATTTACGGCATGAATTTCAAGTTTATGCCTGAGTATAACTGGTTGTATGGCTATCCGTTCGGGTTGACCTTGATCGTATTGAGTGCGATCGCGCCGCTGGTCTGGTTCAAATGGCGCGGCTGGTTTTAGCAGAGAGGCAGACGCAGTTGTGTTGCAGCGGAGGGACGCTTCCGTGCGGGCGGAGCCGGCGTAATATGGCGTCATAGTTGAAAATCGGGCAGGAGTGTCTGATGTCCCTGTCCAGTCGCGTCCTTGTCCGCCTCACCACCGCTGCCCTGCTCGTAGGGTTTATGGCTTTGATGGCGATCGTCGCCATGAACTTCTGGCTCGGCGAACGCGCACAATTCTATTTCGACGATGCGATCGCCGCGCGCGATACGCGGATCGCGGCTGTGGAATTGCGAAATGCCATGCAAACCGCCGAGTCCAGTCAACGCGGCTTCATTATCACCGGGAACGAGATTTATCTCGCTCCTTATCAATCCGCCAAGGCTCAGGCGGAGCGGCGCCTGCTGGCGCTAGAATCGCTCCTGCCGGCTACGTCCAACTCCGACGCGACTCTACAGCGGCTTTCTCAGATCATAGCCAGCAAGTTCGACGAGTTTGACCATACGATAGAGTTGAAGCGAGACCAGCGCGATCCAGAGGTTCTGGCCATTATCCGCACCAATAAGGGAAAGGCATTGACCGATGAAGCCAATGTCTTCTTCTCGGGCATTATCGGAAGTGCCGACGACCGGTTGACATCCGGCGTTGCCGAGCAGCGTGCCAACACCGGATTGCTCCGGCTTGTTTCGGCTATAGGCGCGCTCCTCATCGTCGCCGTCGTAAGCGGCGCTGCCTATGGGGTCGCGCGTTATACCAAAGAGCTTCGCGTGACCCGTGACGAGGTCAACACGCTCAATCGTGACCTCGAACAGCGTGTGGCATCTCGCACCGCCGATCTTGCCAATGCTCGCGACCGGGCCGAGGTGCTCTTGTCCGAGGTCAACCACCGGGTAGCAAACAGCCTCGCCCTGGTCTCCTCGCTGGTGAAACTGCAATCAAAGGCGCTTAATGATCCTGCCGCCAAGGATGCTCTGGCGGAGACACAGGATCGCATTTTTGCAATCTCACTTGTCCATAAACGCCTCTACAGCTCAGGCGCGGTCCGTTCAGTCACCCTCGACGAATATTTAAGCGGGCTGCTGGACCATCTGCGCACCTCACTGCGCAGCCAGGCTCACGGTGTAACCCTGTCTTACGACATCGATCCGATAGAGCTCGAAATCGACACCAGCATCAACCTCGGCGTCGTTGTCACCGAACTTGTGACAAATGCGTTCAAATACGCCTATCCCGACTCGGTCGGCCAAATCCGGGTTCATCTGGCAAAGCTGCCAGATGATCAGGCTGAGCTGGTTGTCGAGGACGATGGTGTTGGCCGTGCTGAACACGCTCCCGCCAAGGGCACGGGGGTCGGTAGCAAAATCGTTCATGCAATGTCCGTCAGCCTGGGAGCAAAGATCGAGTACCGTCAGCGTCATCCGGGCACGGCAGCACGGCTTGTTTTTTCGACCAGGTCGCGGCGAACAGCTTCGAAGGAATAGATCACTCGATCCGATCGTAGCAAGATTACAAGCGGTTGCTTGCGCTGATCGCGACGCCCTGCTTTATCTCTCGAGAACAGGGGAGGCTTTCGATGCCTTTGGCTAGAAGCAAGGCTGGATCAGGCTTGCCGGGGAGATGGAAGATATGCGGCGCGCTGTTGGTCTTCGCGGCCGGCGGATTTGTTTCTGCTAGTGCTGAGGAGGAACCGCCTGGGATAACGCATCGGACTATGTTTCCCGCCTTCGATCCCGGCGCTCCGGCCTGTGCGCCTCCACCGGGGCTCGATAAGGTGCTCGGTTACGTTCAGGAAAACGATCGTGATTTCCTGCAAGGTGTTGACCATGGGCTTGCGATGGCTGCCAAGGCTCGCGGATTGGAATATCGCCGGGTCCTCGCGCAAAACGATGTCGCAAAGGCAGTCGAACAGATCCAGTCGATGCGGGCTGCAAAAGTCGGCGCCTTGATCGCGACGTCCTCCGACCCCGCTGCCGTGAGCCGCGACCTTCAAAAAACGATATGGTCGGGAGCGTTCGTCGGAACCATTGTTCCGCCGCCCGCCACATTGTTGCTCAATGCCCCTCAATACGTGACAGGCAAGGTTCTGACGGACGCCGCTATCGCATACATCAACGCCAAGCTTGGCGGCAAAGCCAACGTAGTTTTGCTGACGCAGGATTCGATGGAGTTTCTGGCACCTCGATTTGAGGCCATGCGGGATGGTTTCAATGCAATGCCCGGAGTGACGATCGTAGCCGACATCGCCCCCCGGCCAGTGACCAAGCAGGGCGGCTTTGAAACAATGAAGACGATCCTTCTGGCAAACCCGAAGATCGACGTCGTTTTGGGCAGCGATGCTGTGGTTACCGGCGCCCTCGAGGCCCTTCGCGCGGCAGGGCTGGACCGGCCTGACCAGTTTCTGGGCGGGATAGATGGCGAGCCGGAAGCTGTCGCCGAAATCAAGAAGGGCGACAGTCCCTATAAGGTCAGCATTTCGCTTTCGTCCCCCGTCTTCGGCTACGCGATGGGGCAGTTCGCCGCAGACTGGTTAGAGGGAAAGAGCATCCCGCAAGCGATGGATATTCTTCCGGTCGCTCTTACCAGCCGCAATCTGGCCCAGTACGAAGCCGACCTCCGGGATCCCGCTCCGGTCTTTGCAGATCCAACTCGTCGAAACGGCTATCTCAAGATGTACGGGAACATCTGCTACGATACGCGCAGCCAGTATGTGAATTTTCCATGGTCGTCGGAGCAGAAGTAGATGCCCGATGGCCTGCAGGCATGCGCCGGGGTGCGCCGCAAAGGCGCTCTTGTAGGCAGTCTGATTTAGAAGCTTATTCCGGAGTGAATTTTCGGTGGGTCAAGCGGTAGCGCGCGACCTTAGCCCGGTTGCCGCAACCTTCCATGGAACACCAGCGCCTAGGTTTTGAACGGCTCTCATTGATGAAGAAGCCGCCGCAGCGGTCGGCCTCGCAGCATCGAATCTCATTGGCTGGAGGAAACAACAACAACATGGCGACTGCTGCAGCCGATCGGCGCAAGGGCAGGTAAAACGCATCCTTCGCAGAAGCGGATGTGAGACGCAGTATTTCACTAAGGCCCGTCGTGCCGCCTGCGTGTGCTATCGCGCCCTGTAGGTCGCGCAACGCAGCGCCGGACGCCGCAGGGCTGCTGCTGAGGTTTTTCGCCGAAACCCTTAGCCACGATTTTAGCGCCGCGCGGAGCATCAGCACCTCGCGATGCACATCGTGCGTAACGACTTCATGATTTTTCTGCAGCCGCCCAAGATCGCGCGCTTCAGCTTGCGACAGCAACTGGGCAGGAATGCAAAAAGCCAATAGGTCCTGATAGCTGGCGATGAAGTCGATCTCAATCCCATCGCGCCAGTGCAACGTGTTCGCCAGATCGAGCGCGGGCGTCCCGCCAAGCATGCGCATCGAGCCAAGAGGCGACAGGTAGGACCTGGCAAATTCGGTTGATTCCATCGTTGTAGTATGTAACCTCTTATACGGTTACTCAAGAGAATAGGGGCACGGCCATGCAAAAGACGGTCCTGATGGCGCTGGCCTTGTGCGCCGTTTCTGTTCCGGCACATGCGGATGACGACGCGCTCTACCGCTCGAACCTGATTGTCACGGGGGATCGTGAGGAAACGCGGATACCAGCGATCGCGGAGGGCTTCGAACTTGCCGCCCAAAAGCTGACCGGAAATCCCGATATAGCGCAAAGGCCGGCATTCGCTTCGCTGGCGACCAGCGCGCCTGGCATGGTTTGGTCCTACACCTACCATGATCGCATGTTCGGCGTGCCCATACATGACGAGCAGGGCACACGGGATCGTCCTTTCGATCTCACCTTTCAGTTCGACCGCAAGCGCATGGACGATGCGATGGCGGCGCTCGGCGAAAGGCCATGGCTAGGAGAGCGTCCGAAACTGGCGCTTATCCTTGAAGTCACCGATATGGCGCGCAGCTATTTGCTCGCCGCCGACAGCGTCCACGGCTCAGACCTGCGAGCAAGCTTCGACGACGCTTCGGCGCGCTTTGCAATTCCGATAACATTCGCAAGGGAAGCCGATCTTTCGTCCATCACGCCAGAAAAGGTCGATGCTATTTCGCATGACGCGTTGGCAAGTCTGAAATCCAAATTAGGGGCAGATGCAGTCCTTGTCGGTCATCTCGACTGGCAAACGAAAGAGCCAGGCTGGCATGCTGTTTGGCGCCTGCCACTTGCCGAGGAAGACCGGAGCTGGGGAATAGCTGACGTCAACTTCGATGCTGCCTTCCGCAACGCCGTGGGCGGCGCCGCCAAGCGACTTCGTCCAACATTCTAGGCAGGCAAAAGTTATTTTCCCGCAAACCGGATTCCCTTCAGCCAGAGCTGGCTGTGTCTGAAAATGCCGCTTCCAAACTGTAAGTCGTTCCCGTCAATTCAGTCATAGCTGAAAATCGAACAACGTGGCGTCCGCATCCCTCGCTCCGGCTATCGACGCAGAGACGATCTCCGAAGCAATTTGGGAGAACGTTATTCCGTTGCCGCCATAACGGACCAAACGGGTCGGTTCCTTGCTTGTTTGGCGATAGATCATTTTGCGCTCTTCCACGGTTGAAGGTTCGTGCCTTTCCGACATTCCGATGTGGCAAGCCGCATACGGGACCCACCGTTTAAACTACCGACTTCGTCCAGTAATCGGCCCGAAAAGGCGAGTGGAGGATCGATCGTCGGCCGACCGCGATCTTGAACGATATTGCGGCGGCCGCGGCCAACGCCCCGAGCCTCGAGGCCGGCGACGTCGGTCAGTCCGTGTCACGCTTCAGCCATGAGAACCATGCGGCCAACAGCGCCCTTGTCGCCGCCATCGGCGAACTGGCTGCGACGCAGGGCGCAACACCGCACAGATCGCGTGCGCTGGCTCAACCACCAATCGAAGGCTTTTGGCCTTTGCGTCGTGCCTATCCCCGGCCCTAGAAAGCCCTCGCGCAGCAAATTACACTTTTCAAGGCTGTGGGCTCGGGACTGGCAGACCTCGTCGCGGCCAAACAGGTGTTTGGCTCGCTCTGAGGGTCTGCTTCCAACATTCCGAAACTAGAAGCCGACGGTCAGTTCTCGGCCCCGAAGCGGCCGTTGAGTCGTCTTACAGTTCTACAATTCGCGATCGGCTGGGTTCCTGGAAGCTTTTCGAACTTCTGGGTCGCTCCGCAGCCGAATTGCGAGTGCTCATGGACAAAGTAGGACACTAGATTCTACTTTTGCATGGCTTTGAACGGATTGACCCTGGCACGTTGCGCGCGATAGCGGGAATTCCAGATACCATGTTTTGAATGGCAGCTTCGCGCCTCTGGTCGGACTCCGCATCCAGCTCTGTCCTCGCCTGAAAGCGGTCGCTCCTTACCCTGGATTGCTCTGACCGGCTGGTCAGGTGAGAGCGGAGCATTCCCAGAGACCACAGTTCACGACGGCTGAAGGTCCAGGCACAACCATGTGGCGGCGCAATCCACCCTGTGAGCGCCCATTGTGATTTCTTGCGCACTACATCCAACGGCGTGCCAGTTTATCCACATACTCGTACAAGTACGTCTAAGTCATTAACTCTTCATCGAATTGCCCGTTGACGCACGCCATGGTGGAGTTAATAATGTCCTAATATAAAGTGGTAGCGCGAATTATCTCCCGACCGGCAACAACGAGCTACGGCGCTACTGGGGTAGGGGAATGCAGCGCGGCTTAAAAGCCGTCACAGCCATTGCCGTATAGCCGCTAAGCATCTGTGAATCGCCATGCTGGCCATTCGCGGAGAGCAGTTGGGTTGCGCCTGGTTGCATGTCGTTCGGATCGTTTCTTCTCCCCCGATGAGTTGCCGCCGATCGTTTTCGGCATGGGGTGGTCTGCCGTCTTTCGGACGGCCAACGGGCGGGCGCCGGGCGCGCTAGCCAGGGGGATAAAATGGGTTCTCAGCAGGTCGCTGACGCAGGCGGCACGACCGTCTCCTTCTCCAACACACCGCAGGCCAAGGATGACGCCTTCTACTTCTCGGAAGATTCGACCGGCGTCCTGATCCTGAATGTACTGGCAAACGACCTGGGCGGGGCCGCGAAGCAGCTCTACTCCATCGATAATTCCGTTAGTGCTGCGACAGCGACCAAAACGCCCGCACCGTCCGATTTGCTCGTCCGCGACACCACATATTCCAGCACAAACGACAGCGCCGGACTCGCCGGAACCACCGACACAAGCTGGCTTGGAGCGCGTATCTGGATAGCCAGCGACGGCACTATCCACTACAACACGGCCGATATAAACACGCTGTTGCAGTCGCTTGCTCAGGGCCAGGTTCTTACCGACAAATTGACTTACGCCATTCAGCTCGGCAACGGCACTCTGAGCTGGGCTACGACCACCGTTCAGTTCACCGGCACCAATGATAAGCCGGTGATTGGCGCGGCCACGCTTGTCGGCGCCGTCACCGAGAACGCCCACACGCCCACGGAGACCGCGACCGGCACCATCGCCTTCGGCGACGTCGATCTCACCGACGTGCATTTGGTCTC
>Ga0105239_10008202_pt1 | contig 11918 bp, 10 predicted proteins | sample KBSC44metaG_FD_92761 | JGI IMG/M metagenome (GOLD analysis project Ga0105239, IMG submission 92761) | Corn rhizosphere microbial communities from Kellogg Biological Station, Michigan, USA - KBS C4-4 metaG | ecosystem: Host-associated > Plants > Roots > Rhizosphere > Soil | place: Michigan, USA...
AGGCAAAGAGCGGTAACCCGCCTCCGAGAAGAGAACGTTTCCGTTAGCATCCACGCTAAGGCCGTTGATCTGGACCGGGTTACCCGTTGGGTCGGCAAAGGAACTGGCGTTCGTCACGCTTGAGAAGTCACTGGCAAACTTCACCACGTAACCACCGGCGACTCCGGTGGAACTCGACTGCCATCCTCCACCCGTCGCCGGTAAAGACATATGCCCGTTCGCGTTGGGCGAGACGTTGGCGGCGGCGAAGATGTTGTCATTACCGTCGACACAAAGGCCGGCCGCCAATTCTTGACCTACGGCTCCAATCGAGGACACGGCGCCGACGGTGGTAAGGGTGCTGTCCAATCCAATAACGATCACGTCGTTTGAACCAAGACCCAGGTCTTCCGCGTTCGAAAGCGGCACGGAGATCGGGGCTGTCGTCGCAAATTCGATGTAGACATGGCCTTGGGAGTCGACGACGGGGGCGGCGTAGTTCGTTGCCGGTAGCCCAAACGAAGAGCCAAAATCCGCCGTGCCATCTGCCAGGTAATGAAAGAGGGCCAAAGTATTTGGCTGGGTAGTAGCGATCAGCACGACGCCGCCGGAAGGCGTTGCGGCCACGAGAGGCGGCGCCGTGCCGAGAGTAGGGTTTAGGAATTCGCTATATGTGACGCTTCCTGAACTAGGATCAAAGCGAGCGATGTATCCCGCGGAAGGCGTGCTGCCACCCGTCTGAAAGAAATCCGATGAAGTCGTCAAGCCCGCGACGGTTGGAAATCCGAGACTATCGACGACTACGGAAGTCGGAAAATCGATGGCACTTCCCCCGAACTCGGTGAACCAGTCCAGCGTGCCGTCCGGCTCGAATTTCGCGAGGAAGCTATCGACTCCTCCCTCGATTCCGTTGCTGGTCTGGCCGCCCAGCGCCGAGATGCCCGTGAAGGCCGAAGAAGCTCCGCCGCCCGCAACGAATAGATTGCCGAGCGCATCGGGGGCCACTTGTGTAACACCGCTATCGGAGGTCCCATCCCCGCCGATGAGGTTCGACCACACGAGCGGGTCGATGACGAGGGTTCGGTCCTTGCGGTAACCCGTGGTATCGAAGCTGACGGTTCCGTCCTTGTTAATGTGCTGCAGGGGGAAGAAGTGGAAGTCCACTCCCTTGTCGCCCTTTTGGTACGCCATCTGCCTTCGCTCTGCGACCTCGCCCCCCTTTAAGCCGTAGATCAAGGCGCCGTCCTTGTCGACGTGAAGGTTCTTCGCGTTGCGGTAGCGCATGCGGACCTGATTCGGGTCGGCGCCGGGGTGGACGACAAGATCGTAGCGCGGACCCTTCTCCAGCTTGTCGAAGTAAGTGATGAGGTCGATGCCGGGATAAAGGTCTTTGACGGTGGCGGAGGCGAAGCCTCGAACGCCGGCGGCTTTCCTTTTGCCGAGGAAGTAGTTCATGTGCCCCGGCTGGGCGTCGATACCTTCTGCTTTCCCTTTGCCCGTCGCGCCAACGAAGTCTACGAAGACCGGCTGATGGAAGGTTTTGTCGTCGGGAGCGGAAACCCAGTCATAGACAAGCCCGTTGTTGGTGACCCAAAGATTGAGCCCCTTCATCCTCGCCATAAACTTGGCATTCGGGTCCCACTGACCCTTGTTCTCGACGAATTTCGAGTCTATAGAAGCGAGGGATGGCGTCCCCGCAGGTTTCATCGGCTGGCCATTTTGTCGCGAAGCCGAAATCGCGCAGAGCATTGCGAGGAGCACGAGTCAGCTTAGCTGTTATTAACCACAATAATTACGGCAACATGTGATTTGTCGCTATTTCGTATAAATGCGGGTAATTTTTGCCACCGCCCGACGAACCATCCAAAACCGACGAAAGGGAGACCTCCCGATGAGACGCCCCCCTCAATAACTATTGCGCCGGAACAAAGGTGTTGTGCTGGAGGGTTGCCGGCTTCGGCCTCGAGGGGGTGTCCGGCAAGGGCGCGGGGGCGCCGCAACCGGCCAGGAACGACGCCGTGACGACGATCAAGGCGAAGAATGTGCGTTTGGAGATTGTCTTCATGGAAAGGATGGACAGGGCAGTCTCAATTGTCGCGGGTTGGTGAGGGCTTCCTGATTATCTTAGGCACATTCTCACCACGAGGATTCTGGGGCCGAAGGCGACCAAAAGCCTCAACTTAAAACGCTCTCGCCCCCAGGGCGCTCAGCCCCGGAAGCGAGAGCAGGATGCCACAAATCATTGGGCTGCCTCAAAGACAAGGCCGCGTGAGACAGCCCCAATGGACGGAACTAGTGTTGGATATCCGGGCGGAATAGCGGCGTGTGGCAGTTCTGGTCGAAGACGGCTTCGTAGCCTGACCACGAAGAATCGATCGAGTCGGGAACGCCCGCAGCGTTGTATCCGGCGAGGGGGAATGGATCGTACTTCTGATCGCCCGTTCCCGCCGGCCGAGACTTGGCGTGGCCGTCCGTGAATGCCCAGTTCTGCTGCTTACCAAACGCCCACGAGGTGTAGTGGATGTTGCCGAAGCCGGACTGCTGACCGTTCGGTTTGCCCGAGTTGTGATCGTCGTGCTCGTTGCATCCACTGACGTCGCCGCCGTTGTTGGGTCCGCCTGGATCGAACACGCAGGGCGAGTTCGGGCTCGGGCACTCCAAGAAAGGCTCGGCATAGGTATCGCCGATACGGGCAACTTGACCGAAGGCCGGCCAGAAGATCGGCTCGCCCGACGGAGACATGACGCTCGTGGCGTTGGCCTGGCTGAGCAGGCCATTGAACATGTAGGACACGTTCGCCGGTTTGGCGTCGCCAGGCATCACCGCGATCGCGCCGGCTTGCAGGGGCGCGCCGGGCATCGCCAGCATGTCGAGGTTCTTGACGTAGGGACCCATCGCATTGAGCATGTAGGTCTTGCCGCCCTCAACTCGCTTGCCGTCGCCGGAACATCCGCCGGTGTCCTGCGCGGTCGCCGAGACGCTCCAAGTCGCCGGGACTAGAATGCGGGAATTGAAGTCGTACGTCCCGTCACAGGCTCGGCCGGACTGAAGGCCAAAGGTGTCGTCGTTATCGCTCGTATACATCGCCGAGCCCAAAGCAAGTTGCTTCACGTTCGACAGGTCCGCCGTCTTCTTCGCGGCGACCTTCGCTTGGGCGAAAACCGGGAAGAGAATGGCGGCAAGGATCGCGATGATGGCGATCACCACCAGCAGTTCAATCAGGGTGAATGCGTTTCTTCGTGGCATAGAAATCTCCTCAAGGAAGCCGCGAACACGCTCGCAAGCCCCACTTCGGCGAGAGGCTCTCGCGCCAATATGGTACGTGAGTTAATTTTAACTTCCGCGTTGGGCTTTTGCGAACAATTCGGCAAGAAAACTGCGCCTTCATTAAGGCGCAAAGATCTATTAACAAATCGCGGCCAATCCTCCAAAAGGGTCCGATGAGCACCCGGTCCGGGTCTACCGAGCTACATCCTGACCCAAGCGCGGTTCCCTAGTCCCGGCAAATGCTTTGTTATACTGCAGGCGTGAAGTTTCGTCTGACCGTGGCGCTTTGTTCGGTTTGCCTGGGGATGGCGGGAGGGCGTCCTCTTGATCACGGCTGGTTGCTCGTGGTCAACCAGGGGGACAAGACGATGAGCGTCGTGGACCCGACAACGCTTAAGGAAGTCGCCACGGTGGACGAGAAGCAGACGACCATGCATGGGCATGAGATCGCGGCGGGGCCGGATCACCGGACGGTTTACATGCCGATCTACGGTAGCACGGGGGTCGGGAGCCCGGGTCTGGACGGGCAGGAGATGCTCGTCATCGACCTCCCCAGCCGAACCATCGCCGACCATATCGATTTTGGAGGCCGGGTGCGGCCCCATTGCGTGGTCTACGAGCCGGTTAAGAAGCTTCTGTACGTCACCACGGAACTCGATAACTCCGTTACGATCGTGGATCCCAAGACTCGGAAAGTCGTCGGCACGATCCCCACTGGTCAAGCGCAGTCCCATATGCTGGCGATCACGCGGGATGGCAAGCGGGGCTATGTCGCGAATGTCGGCCCAGGCAGCGTCTCGGTCCTAGATCTTGAGGCGCGGAAGACTTTGAAGGTTATTCAGGTGGCGGACCGCGTGCAGCGGATCGTGCTATCGCCGGACGGTCGGTGGGTGTTCACATCGGACGTGGCGACGCCGCGTATGGCGGCCATCGATACGGCGACGAACATCCTCACGAAGTGGATCGATTTGCCTGGGCATGGATATGGCTCGGCGGCGACCGCCGACGGAAAGTGGCTGCTGGTGCCTATTTCCGACAAGGCTCTGGTGGCGGTGATTGATCTGAAGACGCTCACGGTTGCCCGCACCATCCCGGTCGTGGCCGACCCCCAGGAAATGCTTATTCGTCCGGATGGGAAGTTCGCTTATGTCGCCGGGGGCGCGGCGAAGAAGGTCGCCGTCATCGACCTGTCCCAGTGGAAGATGACGGCAACGATCGATGTCGGGAATTACCCAGACGGGTTGGCTTGGATGAAGTAGCGCACCCTTAGTCGTCGGCTAATGCTTCTATCCTGTCTTGAAAGATTCTAATCAGCTTGTGGTCGTCTATCATTTTCAAGACGATGGGCCACTGGTCTGCCAATGACGTATGCAGATCCCGCAAACGCGAGTTGCCGATGCAGACTTGCATGAACCTTGGTGGCGGCACAGACAGGATTATTCGGTCGGCAAAGTCGGCATCCTTAGAGACGATAACCATATCCCTTTCGCGTGCGTATTCCCAAATCGCCCCGTCCGGAAGTCTTCGATCGAGATCCACGACGTATTCGTATTCCTCGCCCCGCCAGATGGAGAAGCGACTTGGAAGATTAACGTCGATGAGAAATCGGGCCAACTACCTTCCCACGCGAACAACGGTCATCCTTTCCCCTAGAACTCTTGCGGCGGCGGAAAGGCATGCGTAGATGTCCTCTACCTCGAGTACCGGATAGGCCTCGAGGATGTCCTTCGGTTCGTCACCAGCCGCAAGATACTCAAGCACCGTTTGGACGGTAATTCGCATCCCGCGGATGGTTGGTTTTCCGTTGCAGATGTTGGGGTCGATCGTAATCCGGTCGGACAATGCCCTAGGATCGATGTTCATAGTTTGAGCCTACCCAGAACCCCACCTTGGTCTCGAAAGGCGCCTACCGCCCGGCGTACCGTCTCCCATTATCGTTCGGCGAACAACGCTTGAAGACGCGCGTAATCCATCTGGCCCTCCGAGAAGGGTTCCGAACTGCCAGATTCAAGGAACTCGCGGGCGAGTTTTTCACCTAGGGACCAGAGGACCTTGCTGATGCCGGAGCCAGCGCTTAGTCGGCGGACGCCTAAAGACTCGAGCCGCTCGGCGTCCGCCAAGCCTGGCCAGGCGAGGACGTTAATTGGGAGATCGACCGATTCCACGATCGTTTGAATCGCGGCATCGTCCACCACCGCAGGGACGAAGAAGCTGTCCGCGCCGGCGGCCTTGTAGATCAGCCCTCGCCGGATCGTCTCCTTGACGGCCTCATCGCCGGCTAGCGACCGGTGAAGATAGACATCGGCGCGGGCGTTGATGAAGATGTCGGCGCCCTTTGCGGCCGCAGTGGACTTAATCGACTCGATCTTCCCCGCATGGACTTCCGGCGATTTGTTGCTGTCCTCCAAGTTAATGCCGACGATGCCGGCGTCGAGCAATCCCTTGATGTTCTCTGCGACGGTTTTCGAATCGTCCGAGTAGCCGTCCTCGAAATCGAATGTCAGCGGGACTTTGATCGTGCGCACGATGTCCGCAGCTAGACCAGCGAGGCGGTTGACCGGAATCTTGCCCCCATCTTGGTAGCCCAACGCCCAAGCGACCCCCGCGCTCGTCGTTGCGACGGCAGAGGCGCCAAGACTTTCAACCAGGCGTGCACTCCCGGCGTCCCACGCGTTCGGGAGGCGCAAGATTCTTGGTCCGGTGTGCAGTTGTCGAAAGATCTTGGAGAGTTCGTTCATGTCAGGCCCCTATAGCTTCGTCGCGAGACGCGCGTTGGTTCCCACCTTGGCGGAAAGGGGCCTTTGGTTCCTTCGATGGCGATTTGACTAACCGTAGGTCGGCTTCTGGGGCCATCCCTCGGGACTGTCTTCGAAGTCCTCTTGGCGACCGTACGGCGTAATGTCCAGCAGCTCGTAGCTGTTCGTCAGATTTTCCGTGCCGCGCGCGTAGGCGGAGTAGGTGTGATAGATATTCTCACCGATGCGGAAGAAAACGCTGATTCCATGCTCCTCGCCTTCTGACCCCCCAGGCCGGAAGTTGTACTCAAATGGCTTCACCGCCGCGTCGTGGGTGACATCGAAGTCGTAGTTGAAGTCGCTGCCCAGCGAGGAGTACCAGGGCACGGTCCAGCCGTGGCGCGCCTTGTCCGCTTCAAGCTTCTCAAGCGGCGCTCGGGAGATGAGCGCGAAGGTCGTATCGCGCTCTTTGAGCATCGAGAGATCGCCCAGAGCATCTACAAAACCCGTGCATCCATCGCAACCATCGTCCCACTCGGGGTCGAACATGAAGTGATAAATGATGAGTTGCCTGCTTCCCTCAAACAGATCGGCGAAGGCGATCCTCCCCTGCGGCCCATCAAAGAGGTAGTCCTTCTCGATCGGGACCATGGGAAGGCGGCGCCGCTCCGCGTTCACGCGATCGTACTCTTTCGTGAGGGCCTTCTCTTTCGTAAGGAGCGCCTTGCGTTGGGCCAGCCAGGTGGCTTTGTCGGCGATTGGAGGATGGGGGATTCCGGTCATTTCTAGTCCTCGATTGCCTGGTAGGCAAGGGTCGTGCAGTCGATGCTCGCTCGAACGTCCATCGGGCTCGTCATCATGCGCTGGTTGAAGAACATCGTGATCATCTCTTCCTTGGGGTCGTTGCGCCAAGATGTGCCGAGGCCGCCGGTCCATCCGTAACTGCCGACCTTCGGCCCGATGGTGTCCGTGTGCGTCGTTACCGACAGCCCGAATCCCCACCCGTCGTTGTCCCAGAATCCGGGCACGAACGGTGAGAGTTCCTTCTGCTTCGGCGTGATGTGATCCATCGTCAACAGCTCGACGGCAGGGCGGGAGAGGATCTGGGTGGCGCCTCGACGGCCCATGTCGAGAAGCAATTGCGCGAAGCGCAGATAGTCTTGGGCGGTCGAGACGAGACCTCCGCCACCGGCTTCGAACTTCGGCGGGTGATCAAAGTGTCCGCCCTTCGCAGGGTCGAAAATAGAGAGCCGGCCATCGGCGTCACGACGATAAGCGGTGGCGAGACGGTCCACCTTGTTCGGCGCCACTCCGAATCCCGTGCTGTGCATTCCCAAGGGATCGAAGATTCGCTCCTTCATAAAAGCGCCGAGGCTCATACCAGAGACGCGGGCAATGAGGACGCCGGCCACGTCGAGGCCCGAGTGATACATCCAGCGCTCGCCGGGTTGATGGAGCAACGGAAGGCGTCCGAAGTTGGCCATCCACTCGTCGTTCGTAAGGTCGGGAGGAATGGGGCCAGGGCCGACCTTAAGCTCGTCGATCAGCGCCTGCACTGGATATTTGCCTGGCTGAGCCATGATCGCGCCCATGCCAAGACGGGATGTGAGGAGGTCGCGAAGGGTGATCGAGCGATTGGCGGGGACGGTGTCGTCGAGCGGGCCTTCCAACGAGCGGAGGACTTTCCGATTGGCGAGTTCGGGAAGCCAATTGTCTACGGGATCGTCCAGACGAAGCTTCGTCTCCTCGACGAGGATCATGGCGGCGACTGCGGTCACCGGTTTGGTCATGGAGGCGATCCGAAAGATCGTGTCGCGAAGCATCGGCGTGCCCGAGGCGATGTCGGCATGGCCAATCGTATCGATGTAGGATTCTCCCCGCCGGCAAGTCACGACAACGGCCCCGGCCGTTTCGCCCCGTTCTATATATCCGGCCAAAACCTCACGTATGCGGCCCAGCCGTCGGGTCGAAATTCCACTCGTCGCTACCATCGCGTGGTTAGACTACGATGTCGGACAAAAAGGTCGCAAGACGAGACCCTATTCCGGGCTCGGCTCTACCCTTAACGTCAACGCAACGCCTGCCAAAAGCACGGCGCCTCCGACCGCCTGACCCAGGGTCACCGCTTCACCCAATAAGGCCCAAGCTAGTAGCGAAGCAAAGACCGGCTCAAGTAAGGTCGCCGAGGTGACCTGGCCGGGGGAGAAATACTTTAGGGACCAGTTCAAAGACGTGTGCCCCATCAGCTGCGAGAACACGGCCATTCCCGCCGCTCCGGCCCAAAAGAGCAGGCTTGGCGGCGGCATGAACGAACGTTGGGCCAACGCTCCGACCCACAGGGCCAGCGCGGCGCAAACGTAAATGAGCGTCACCGTTCGCCGAGTCCCCAGCGTGACCTGCAGCTTTTGAGAATAGACAAGGTACGGCACAACCAAGATTGCCCCCGCCACCGCGCAAACATCCCCCACCCAGGCCGGACGCAAAAGTATCCGCGAGGTCGACACGGGCTCGCAATAGGAAAACACAAGCACGCCGGCGAAGGCGAGCAAGAGTCCCCACCAAAACCACTTGCCAGGCTTCAGCGAGGGGACAAAGAGGGCCGCCAAACCCGCGAACAATGGCGAAGTCGACACTAAAAGCGTGGACCTCGCAACCGGGATGTAACGCAATGATTCCATCCAGGTCAAGAAGTGGAGGGCCTGACAAACGCCCGCAATCAAAAGCGGCCACACCATCTCGCGCGTCAGCTTCGCTGGCTCCGCGGATCGGCGCACGAAAGAAAATAGAAGCAAAAGCGAGGACGCCAAGGTCACGCGCCACAGAGAAAGCTGGAATCCTGTCCCCCCAACCTGAATGCCCATTCGGGCAAACAGAGCCCCTCCCGCGATCATCGCGACCCCGAAGAAGAGCACAAAGGCCTGGGTCGAAGGTCTCGCTTTCATCGGGTCCCGAGTTCAGATTTCACAAGTTTCTGAAACGATTGTTATTCCAATCAAAACAGAGGTATAACTCGGAAAGGTCGACATGGCAACACGAGTCGAAGATCAGATTTGGAGCGCAGAGGGAGCGCAAAAACGAGCCGCCGTTCGCCGGATGTTCGCGGACATCGCCCCTACCTATGATCTATTCAACCGCATCATGTCGGTCTCGCTCGACCGCCGATGGCGAGCCCATGCCGTCGCTACATTAGACCTCAAACCGGGCGATCGCGCCCTCGATGTCTGCTGCGGAACCGGCGATTTTCTCACTCCTTTGATGGCGAAGGTCGGCCCGACGGGGGTCGCAGTAGGGGTGGACTTCTGCCCGCCGATGCTTGAAGTGGCCGCGAGGAAGCTCCAGACGGGGCGGTTGAGTACCGGCGACGCCTGCCAACTTCCGATCGCAAGCGCCCAGTTTGAAGCCGTGACCGTCGGCTGGGGCATCCGGAACGTTCCTGATGTCGACCGCGCCCACTTGGAAATTGCCCGAGTTCTGAAACCTGGCGGCAGATTCGCCTCTATCGACATGGCACGGCCGCGAAATATCCTCGTCCGCACCGTGTCCGAGTTCGTGATGAACTCCGTTTTGCCCCTGATGGGCTCCGTGATCGGCAAATCGAAGGCGTACACCTACTTGCCGAAGAGCATCCAAACTTTTCGCTCCCGCGAACAACTCGAGGCCTCAATGGCGAGCGCCGGGATGGTCGATATCGGCCACCGCGACCTATTTTTCGGAAACATCTGCATCCATTTCGGACGCCGACCCGAGTCTCCCGCAGAGGTTCCGCCCGCGAACCTCGGAGAACCCAAGCCATGACTGCTCCCGCCCTCGCCCTCTTCACCAACGGTCAACTGAATCAGGACCTCCTCGCGTATATCTCGGATGAGGTCCACTACGTCGAGGAAGAGCTCCTCAACCAGATTCGCTCCAACGTCAGCCTCGTGGAGCGCGTCGGCAAGCTCACCCTTCAGGCGGGCGGCAAACGCCTTCGACCGGCCTTCGTGAGCCTTGCCGCGAAGGCGACGGGCCGCGATTTTAGCGTCGAGCGCGCCCGCTCCCTCGGCGCCGGGTTGGAGATGATCCACATGGCAACCCTGATCCATGACGACGTCATCGACAACGCGGCGACGCGGCGCGGCCGTCCGACGGCAGGGGCCGAGTTCGGGAATACGGCGGCGATCTTGGTGGGCGACACGCTTTTGGCGCGAGCGATGCTTCTTCTTTCGCGCGACGGCGACGTGGATTTGGTCCGTCTCGTGGCCGAAGCCGTAGTGGATGTGGCTCAGGGTGAGGTACGCGAGCTTGAAGTCCGGGGCGATTTCGACTTGGACGAGAAGTCCCACCTTGAGGTGCTGCGCATGAAGACGGCCAGTTTCATCGAGTGTTGCTGCGAGGTCGGCGGGATGATTGCGGGGGCGGACAAGAAGACGTGCGAGGCATTGCGCGTCTACGGCCACCATGTCGGCATGGCGTTCCAGATCGTCGACGACCTGCTCGACTATCGGGGCGACCGCTCGAAGACCGGCAAACCGAAGGCCACCGATTTCAAGGAAGGGCAAGCGACCTTGCCCCTGATTTACCTTCGCGAGCGGCTTTCGGACGCGGAGTCAAATATCGCGCGCCGACGATTTGGGAACAACCCGAACGACGACGAGATTCGAATGCTTACGGATTGGATGGATACGCGCGGCGCCTTCGCCCGGGCCGAAGCGGTCGCCCGTGAGCATGTCGAGTTGGCCCTTGGGGCGCTTCATGTACTGCCGGATACGTTCTCCAAGGAGCTTCTGGAGACGGTCGCCGAGTACGTGTTCCGCCGCGAGAAGTAGACTTCGCCCGGCTATGTCGGATCAAGTCTTTCTCGCTCGCGATACGAATCAGGCGCTCGGCATCGGCGAATACGCCCTCTCTTTCCTCGGCGGTAACGGCGCCCCGAGCGAGGCCGTCCTCAACCGGACCAAGCTGTTCCACACCGACGCGGTGTTCTGCGGGCTCTCCGCATTGGCTTTGGGGACGAACGCACCGGTCATTTTGCGGGCGGAAGCTCTCGACTATCCCGATCCTACGGGTGCCACCGTGTTTGGATCTCCAGAGCGCGTGAAGGCAGAGAAAGCCGTCGTCGCGAACTCCTCCGCCGTGCGCGAGTGGGACTCGAACGGCACGAACTTCGGCTACAACCCGTCCCTTGGCCACACCGCGGGCGAGTTCGGACACAACGATTTCTATCCCGTCGCCGTCGCCGCATGCCAGCAAAGGGGTCTGGATGGCGCGACGGCCCTGCGCGCGATGCTCCTAATCGACGAGATTCGCGGACGATTAGCGGAAGTTTTCTCCCTCAAGACTTACAAAATTGACCACGTCGTGCATGGCGCGATCGCTTCGGCCGCGGTTTATACGGCTTTGATGGGTGGCACGGCGGAGCAGATCGAGAGCGCCATCGGCATGTACGTCGCCCATTACATTCCCTGGCGCGCGATCCGAGCCGGCAAGCAGCTCAGCGACTCGAAGGGGGCCAGCGCGGCGATTTCGACCGAAGCGGCCGTTCTGAGCGCGAAGCGAGCCCTGGCTGGTTTTGTGGGTCCGAAGGACATCTTCCGTAACCCAGAGGCGCTGTTTAGGCAGTTCGAGAAGACCTCCGGCGATTCCCCTTTCGATTTGGTTTTGGGGTTGCGCGGCGACGACTTTGCGGTGATGGGAATGCACTTCAAATTGGGTCTCTATGAGCACCAATCGGCGGGCGCGCTTCAGGGATTGATTAACCTTTTGGCGGCTAATCCTGCACTTAGGTCTTCGTCCGCGATCGAACACATCCTGATTCGCGCCTACGAGCCCGCATTCAGCATTATTGGCGATCCGCATAAGCGCGACCCGAAGACGCGGCAAAGCGCTGATCATTCGATGGTCTATATCATTGCGACGCTTTTGCGAAAGGCGTACGAGGCGCGCCGTGCGGGTTGGGAC
>Ga0105239_10008203_pt1 | contig 11918 bp, 11 predicted proteins | sample KBSC44metaG_FD_92761 | JGI IMG/M metagenome (GOLD analysis project Ga0105239, IMG submission 92761) | Corn rhizosphere microbial communities from Kellogg Biological Station, Michigan, USA - KBS C4-4 metaG | ecosystem: Host-associated > Plants > Roots > Rhizosphere > Soil | place: Michigan, USA...
CGAAACGCTCTCATGTGAGGAGGTGTTCGAGCATGGCGAGCAGATTCTCTATCCCACAGGTTATCGGATCCTGAAATCTTCGCTTGAGCAGTACGAGACGGTGCTCCCGGAATCCTGATTGCCGCCTACCGGTCGCGAGCTGGATTGCAAGCTCCGACCGAGTGGTGACGTCCATGCGCAGCATCGGGAGCGGCGCCAAAAACGTTCGGTGTCGGACCAGGTCGGCGTGTCGCGCGGAGCGGGAAAGGTGAGGAGGACATTTCGGCTGTCCTCCGTCCTTTCAAGATTAAGCATATGGAATTATTGGATTTTATTTGCGAATTGGCGGTTGCTTCCTGCTCAAACTGGCTTATGTCAGTAATGATAGGTCGCATTCCCAGCGGCCGCGCGGAGAAGGCGCAAAGATGCTTGATCAGGTTTCTCAGTCCGGCGCCGGACCCCGCAGGCAGCAAAGCGGGCGTCGCCCGCTCATTGTGGCGTTGAGTGGAACGACGCGGCCGAACTCTTCCACCGAATTCGCACTGCGGATTGCGGTGGAGGCCGCTCGTGGCGAAGGCGATGTCCAGTTCTTTGGAGGTGCCGATCTCGACCTGCCGCTTTATTCCCCGGAAAACGTGGAACGTACGCCGCGTGCGCAGCGCCTGGTGGCAGCGCTGCGTCAGTCCGACGGCATTCTCATCGCCTCGCCGAACTACCACGGTGGTCTGCCGGGCCTGGTCAAAAATGCTTTGGACTATGTCGAGGACCTACGGGACGAGCCGGCGCCCTATTTCGATGGCCGGCCGGTCGGCTGCATCCTGACCGGTTCTGGGGCGCAGGGCGCGGTTTCGGCGCTTATGTCGTTACGCGCGGTCATTCACGCGCTGCGGGGATGGCCGACGCCGCTCGGCGTTTGCATCAACACATCAAGTCCCGTGTTTGACGAGTCAGGTGTCTGCCTGGTCGACAGCGTGCAGCCGCAATTGGTCACGGTCGGCCTGCAAGTGGTGCGCTTCGCCGCGGCGGCGAGAGCGGCGGCGGAGTTGTCGCCACCTGTTTGATCGCATTATTGGCGGAGTGGAATAGCTATCGAAGCACTCTAGATAAGAGCCGTTCCTTTTTTGTTTGAGGGACCGGTCGATGAAGGGCGGAAGGAAGTCCGGTATTCTGGCGTTGGCGCTGGCGATCTCAGCGATGGCTGGTTCGCGGGCGGCCGATTACCGTCCCGATGAATTCCTCAAACTTGATCTTTCCCACGCGGTGCTTTCTCCCAAGCTGCTGGGTCCAAGCTCACGGTTTGCCCCCCTCCCGGCGGAGGCGGGGAGCAATAGCAAGGTGGAAAATGCCGAGATCGCGACCGAGCCCGAAAATACGCCGGCAGTGAGCCAGACCGAATCCGTCTCAAAGGTATCTCGCGCCAGGATGCGTCAGCCCCGGCCCCAAGAACGCCTGCGTGGAAATCGCCAGCACCAGTTCGCCCGCCATCATGGCAACCCACTCGATGCTCAGGCGATGGATAGCCGGGTCCGCGACCGTCGCATTCATGTCTGGCCCTGCAGGGCCGGCGGTATTTGCAACTGGCGTCAATAGGCGCCCGCCAAGGCGCTTACGTCTCTACGCGGGGCTGATGGGGAAGCCGAACTTCGGGACGGCGCAATCGCGCTGGCGCTCACCTGCAACTCCGGTTAATGCTCCTGGATGCAATGAGAGTATTGATATGGCTGATCCCGTTCAGGAAGTTCTTCAGGCATTTGCCCAGGGTGAGCTCGTCGTCGTGACGGACGACGACGATCGCGAGGGCGAAGGTGATTTGATCGTTGCGGCTTCGCTCTGCACTGCCGAGAAGATGGCATTCATCATTCGTCATACCTCAGGCATCGTCTGCGCGCCTATTACGTCGGACGATGCAAGGCGGTTACGGCTGGACCCGATGGTCGCCCATAACGACTCCAATCACACGACGGCCTTTACGGTTTCCATCGATTACAAGCCGGATGGCGGTACCGGTATTTCCGCGGAGGAGCGTGCCTCGTGCTGTCGGGCGCTCGCCAACCCCAATGTCGGAGCCAGCGATTTCGCCCGGCCAGGCCATGTCTTTCCGCTGATCGCCCGTGACGGCGGCGTATTGATGAGATCGGGCCACACGGAGGCGGCCGTTGATCTCTGCAATCTGACTAGGCTGCCGCCGGTCGGCGTCATCAGCGAATTGATGAACGACGACGGCTCGGTGATGAAGGGCGAGCAACTAGCTCTTTTTGTAAAAAAGCACAAACTCAAGCACGTCACCATCGCCGATATGATCGCCTACCGTCAGGCGCGAGAGAAGCTGATCGAACGCGTTTCGACCTTTACCGTCGATAGTCCGATAGGCCCGTTCCAGGGTTATGCCTATCGCTCGCCGTTTGATCCCGTCGCCCATGCGGCCTTCGTCTATAACGGGATCGGTGACGGCCGGAACATTCTGACGCGTTTTCACAAGCCCAATATCGTTCGAGACGTATTTTCGGGTTCAAGGCAGATGGACGCCATTCTCCGGCACTTCAAGAATGCCGGACGCGGTGTGCTCGTCTACTTGCGCGATGGCGCTGCCGGGGTTCCCGTGACGCCTTTGCCGGAGGAGGCATCAGCGGAAGCCGATCGCAACCGTCAATGGCGTGAGGTTGGGGTTGGCGCGCAAATACTGCGCGATCTCGGCGTCACATCCATTCGCCACCTGACCTCGTCGGTACATGACTACAAAGGCCTTGCGGGGTTCGGCATTGAGATCGCGTCCAACGAGTACCTTGATGGTGAGAAGCCAAAGACCTAATCTGATAAAGAAAAAACTGTGGTCTGTAAAAGGGTGACCATGAGTACCTCTGTTCAGAACAATGGCCGCTCATCTCAGGTCCGTTTCCAATGGAACGATCCGTTCCTGCTGGATGATCAGTTGACCGAAGACGAGCGGATGATCCGCGATACGGCGCGCGCCTATGCGCAGGACAAGCTGTTACCACGCGTCTCGCGCGCCTATCTCGACGAACGGTCCGATCGCGAGATTTTCAACGAGATGGGCGAGCTCGGCCTGATCGGCGTGACGCTTCCGGAAGAGTATGGCTGCGCCAATGCGAGCTATGTCGCCTATGGCCTGGTCGCGCGCGAAATCGAGCGGGTCGATTCCGGCTACCGCTCGATGAATTCCGTCCAGTCGTCGCTCGTCATGTACCCGATCTACGCTTATGGCGATGACAATCAGCGCCGAAAATATCTACCGAAGCTTGCCAGCGGCGAGTGGGTCGGGTGCTTCGGCCTGACCGAGCCTGACGCGGGCTCTGATCCTGGAGGCATGAAGACCCGAGCGGAAAAGATCAGCGATGGTTTTAGGCTGACCGGTTCGAAGATGTGGATCTCGAATGCGCCGATTGCCGACGTTTTCGTGGTGTGGGCCAAATCGGCGGCGCACGATAACCAGATCCGCGGCTTCATTCTGGAACAGGGAATGAAGGGCCTCTCAGCGCCCAAAATCGAAGGCAAGCTTTCGCTGAGGGCTTCGGTGACGGGTGAAGTCGTGATGGACGGCGTCGTCGTGCCCGAAGAAAATCTACTTCCCAACGTATCCGGCCTGAAGGGGCCGTTTGGATGCCTCAACCGGGCTCGCTACGGCATTTCCTGGGGCGCAATGGGCGCGGCCGAAGATTGTATGGCACGTGCCCGCCAATACACGCTCGATCGCAAGCAATTCAACCGGCCACTGGCGGCGACGCAATTGGTCCAGAAGAAGCTTGCGGATATGCAATCGGACATTGCCTTGGGCTTGCAGGCTTCGTTGCGGGTCGGGCGCCTGATGGACGAGGGCAAGATGGCTCCGGAGATGATTTCGATCGTCAAGCGCAATAATTGCGGCAAGGCGCTGGATATTGCCCGCGTTGCGCGGGACATGCATGGCGGCAACGGCATTCAGGTTGAGTATCATGTGATGCGGCACGCCCAGAACCTCGAAACCGTCAACACCTATGAGGGTACCCACGACGTTCATGCCCTCATCCTCGGCCGCGCCATCACCGGCATTCAGGCCTTTTCGTAGTGGCCGCTAGCGCGCAGGCTGCCGCGTCTGCCGCAGACCGCTGGTCTTTCGTTCATCGATAACGAGCGGGGCAAGATCCCCGGCTCTTGAGCAAAGTTGGAGAAGCTGTTCTATGGCCGAGAACGACGATATCCCGTTCAACCGTGATTTTCCGCTCAAGCCCGGCGTCGTGGAAGAGGTTCGTCCCGAAGTGCGGCGGGTGCTGTGCAACAACCCCAGTCCGTTTACCTTCACCGGTACCGTCAGCTACATCGTCGGCAAGGGCAAGGTCGCCATCATCGATCCCGGACCGGAAGATGAGGCGCATGTGGCGGCGCTGCTTGATGCCGTCAGAGGCGAAACGGTGACCCACATTCTGGTCACCCATACCCACAGGGATCATTCGCCCAACACCGGCCGCCTGAAGGCCGCTACCGGTGCCACGGTCTACGCCGAAGGGCCGCATCGCGCCTCACGGCCGCGCTACGAAAGTGAGAAGATTTCGTCCGAATCCGGCGCGGACCGCGATTTCAAGCCCGATGTCGCGGTCCATCATGGGGATGTGGTTGAAGGCGCGGGCTGGGTGCTGGAGGCGGTCGCAACGCCGGGCCATACTGCCAACCACCTCGCTTTTGCCTGGCCGGAACGGAAACTGTCCTTTGTAGGCGATCACGTGATGGGCTGGTCAACATCGATCGTGTCGCCTCCGGATGGCTCGATGGTCGATTACATGGCCTCATTGGATACACTGATGAAGCGTGATGAGGACCTGTATTTCCCCGGCCATGGACCGGAAATCCCGGAGGGACAGCGCTATGTCCGATACCTTATCAGGCATCGGCAGGCGCGGGAGGCGTCGATCCTGCATCGGCTGGCCAAGGGCGCGGCCGACATCCCGACCCTTGTACGCGCCATCTACATCGGGATTGATCCGCGGCTGACCGGCGCTGCCGGCTATTCCGTGTTGGCGCATCTGGAAGATTTGGTAGCGCGCGGCATCGTCGCAACCGACGGCGATCCGGTGATCGGCGGGACCTATCGCCTAGCGAAATAAGCAGTCGATCTCTGGCCTGAGCGGTTATTTTTTTCCGGCCTTGACGGCTGCTTTCGTAACCGGCTGCTTGGGCGTGGGCGCGTTGTCGACCGCTTCGTTGATGTCGTCGATCAGCTTGGTGATGCGAGCGGCGTTACTGCCAAGGTCGCTCTCGAAATAGCGCGAGGCCGAGCGGATATCGATGCGGGAATCATCGCCGTCGGCGGTCACTCTTATCGAAACATCTTCGCGGAACCCCATGATCGGCGTCCGGGCGACCGCTTCGATCCGCCCGACGCGGCGTGGCGGCTGAGGTGGCCGCTCGTCGATGACAAGCCATTTCCGCCGGTTCACCAAGTGCAATGTGACGTCATAGGCGCGCTGCACCGGCACTTCCAGTTCCAGCGTTTCGATATTGGGATAGGCGAGCCGCTGCTGTTCGGCCGAATAGAGGCCAGCATAAACGGCGGTGTTGGTGCCATCGCCGCTTCGCAACGGTGCCAGCGCCTCAAACCGCGGCGGGTCGATGGGATCGGTCGTGATATCGTGGATCGGCGGCAACCGACGATATTGCAGGCTGAGATAGGCGGGATAGGCAAGGATCGCGGCGTCGATCAGGAAGGCCAGCAGGATACGGCCCATGCCCCGCGAGCCATTGTTCCAAATGCCGACAAAGGCGGCAAACCCGACCAGGATCGACAGGCCAGCGAGTGCGAGCGCTCCGAAGAAGGTGGCCAGGGCTGGCTTTACTTCCAGAAAGCCGAAGCGAACGATGATGATCGAAACGACGACGGCGACGGCCGAAAACACCGCCAGGTTTCGCGCCAACGATGCCAGGCTGGATATAGGCTCCTTCTGATAGGGAGCGGAAAACCTGCGGGCCATTGTTATCGAGCTGCCGGGTTGGATTGAGCCGAGCCATGGCTCGGTCGCCACGGTTGGAGACCACGGAGCCGCAAGAATTTCAAGGATAATTGCCGAAAACGCCGCCCAAAGGGTAATCGTGAGAAGTAGTGCCGCCTGTTTGACGGGCCGCACCACCTGCCGCGATCTCTTTCAGGCCCGTCAAATAGAAAAGCGGTACTAGAATCTTAAAGTTGCTAGTGCCGATATTTTTCCGAAGTTCGGGTGAGACGTCGCAGCGGCTCACGAACTTCGGAAAGTCGGCCCTAGCGTCCGCCGAGGGCCGCCCGTCAGGAGCAAGTGTTTCATCGGGGCGGACGACCGCCTCAAGCCGCGGCGTCAGGGAAGCGATACTCCTTGAACTGGTCTCGCAGCGCGGTCTTGAGGATCTTTCCGGTCGCGGTGTGGGGGATACCCTCGACGAATACGACGTCATTGGGCATCCACCATTTGGCGATCTTGCCATCCATGAAGTGCAGGATGTCCTCGCGGGTCGCTGTCTTGCCGTCCTTCAGCTGCACGATGAGCAAAGGCCGCTCATCCCACTTTGGATGATGCACGCCGATCACCGCCGCTTCCGCCACGGCCGGATGCGCAACCGCGAGATTTTCCAGGTCGATCGACGAAATCCACTCGCCGCCGGATTTGATGACGTCCTTCGAACGATCGGTGATCCGCATATAGGCGTTCGGATCGATGGTGGCGACATCACCGGTATCGAAGAAGCCGTCCTCGTCGAGGATGTCGCTATCCAAATGGTAATAGGCCCGGGCGATTGCAGGCCCTTTCACCTTCAGCCTACCGAAGGTTTTGCCGTCCCAAGAAAGCGGCTTGCCCGCGTCGTCGGTGATCTTCATCTGGACGCCGAATGCAGGATATCCCTGGGTTTGCAGGATATCGAGACGAGCTTCGCCAGTTTGCTCGTTGAAGGGAGGCTTCAAAGCGCCAACCGTGCCCACCGGACTCATCTCTGTCATACCCCAGGCGTGGCGCACCTCGACGCCCATGTCGACAAAGGCCTTGATCATCGAGCGAGGCATCGCCGAGCCGCCACAGATCACCTTTTTCAGGTGCGGAAGCGTCAGGTTGTTTGTCGCCAGATGATTCAACAGCATCAGCCAGACGGTCGGAACGCCGGCGGTGTGCGTGACCTTTTCGGTTTGCAATAATTCGCAGACGGAGGCGCCGTCGAGCTTTGCGCCTGGCATCACCAGCTTGGTTCCCATCGCGGGCGCCGAAAAGGCAAGCCCCCAGGCGTTGGCATGAAACAGAGGCACGACCGGCAGCATTGTGTCGGAAGCGGTGGAACCGAGCGTATCTCCGTTATTGACCATCAGGGAGTGGATGACGTTGGAACGATGCGAATACAGAACACCCTTCGGATTGCCGGTCGTGCCGGACGTGTAGCACATGCCCGCCGCGGTATTTTCGTCGAAGGTCTTCCAGCCGAAATCGCCGTCGACCTGATCCATCCAGTCTTCATAGGCCACCGCGTTTTTCAGCGTGGTCTTCGGCATGTGAGCCTTGTCGGTAAGCACGACGTAGCGCTCCACGCTCGGCAGCGTGTTGGCAAGCTGCTCAAGAATGGGAACAAAGGTGGTGTCGGTGATTACAATGCGGTCTTCGGCATGATTGATGATCCATGCGATCTGATCCGGGAACAGACGAGGGTTGACCGTATGGCAGATGGCGCCGATCCCCATAATCCCGTACCAGCATTCAAGATGGCGCCAGGTATTCCAGGCGATGGTGGCGACGCGATCGCCAAGTTTGATGCCATGACGGTCGAGTTGTTGCGACAGTTTAAGCGCGCGACGATGGATTTGAGCGTAGGTGGTGCGATGGATCGGTCCTTCGACCGATCGCGTGACAACCTCCTGGTTACCGTGGACGAGGGCGGCGTGCTCGATAATCCGATGACACAACAAGGGCCAGTCTTGCATCAATCCAAGCATGTGAACGTTTCCCCTCAATGTTATCGGACGTATGGGCCATGCAGCTTTTCGCGCTGCCTTGTGGATCACGCGTCCGGATCGTTCCCAGAAGCAGTCCGATGATCGGGTCAACGCCATGCTGACCGCACTCTGGAAAATCGGCAGGCAGTTTAGCGCGGCAGGAGCGGCCCGAAAATGGCCTTGTGACCTTTTGCACGGCGCCGCAGAAACGACAATCGCGCTGGCGCTGCTGGGAGTCTCGGCAGCGCTGGGCCAGGCGGCACTGAAGCCGGCGAACGAGACCAGTTCTGCCAAGCCGGCATTGGCAATGCCCTCCTATAAGACAAATGTACCGTTGCCGCGTCCCCGTCCCGCCGACGCCCAAGGTGATCCTGAGCAAGCCAGGACTGGCGAAGGGACGGGCGTCGCCAAACCGGGTGACGAGCGCCAGGGACCCTCCGCGCCCTCGGCCTGTCGCCTGGCGCTGACCGATGCGATCGCCGTTGCGCCGAGCGTGCCCGACATCACCGGGCCACAGGGGTGCGACGGCAAGGATCTAGTGCGGCTTGAGGCCATCATCCTGCCCGATGGCAGGCGGGTGGCGGTGACGCCGGCAGCGATCCTGCGCTGCCCCATGGCCTCGGAGGTGGTGGATTGGATCCGCTCGGACATGCCCGGCCTGACCGCCAGCCTGGGAGCACCCCTGTCGGTGCTGGACAATTTCGATTCCTTCGAATGCCGCGGTCGCAACCGGGTTGCCGGAGCCAAACTATCCGAGCACGGGCTGGCCAACGCGCTGGACGTGCGCGCATTGAGGTTGGCGAATGGCCAATCTCTTTCGCTGACCGATCGCAATGTCCTGCATGAATGGCGGGAAAATGTCATGCACTCGGTCTGCGCCAGATTTTCGACTGTGCTCGGACCCGGTTCAGACTGGTACCATGAGGACCATGTCCATCTCGACCTCGCGGCTCGGCGAAACGGTTATCGCATCTGCCAATGGGACGTATGGGATCCGTTGCCGGCAATTGCCCCGATGCTGCCATCACCGCGGCCCGAAGAGGCTCCGCCGCGCGATAGCGCCGAGCCCACTGCTGATAAGGAAGTTGCTGCGCCTGCGGAGGAGCCTCCTCATGCCTCTGCCGAACCGGACCCAGGAAAGGCGAACCCGCCGTCGGCAACAAAAAAGCGCCGGAAAAACCGGCGCTTTTGAACACGCAAGATGGCCTGGTCTATTGGACGGAATGGCCGCCCTCCTGGAAGGCCACACGGGAACTGCGCGGGGAATCGCCATGGTGCGGCTCGAGCACGACCACAATGGTCCCGAGCTTCACGCGATTATAGAGATCGATCACATCCTCATTGGTCATGCGGATGCAGCCCGAGGAGATCGACGTGCCGATATATTCCGGCTGGTTGGTGCCGTGGATTCGGAACAGCGTATCCTTGCCGCCGGAGTAAAGGTACATCGCGCGCGACCCCATCGGATTGTCGGGGCCGGGGGCGACGAAGGTGGGCACACCCAGTCGCTCGATTTCGCTTTTGGTCGGATGCCAGGGCGGCCATTCGGCCATGCTGCCGATCTTGGCAATGCCTGACCAGGCCATCGCCTCTTCGCCGACCGTGATGCCATAGCGAATGGCTTTGCCGCCGTCCTGCACCAGATACAAATAATGGTTGTCGGAATCCACCACGATCGAACCGGGGGCCTCCTTGCGGTGATACTCGACGATCGCCCGCCGGAATTCGACCGGTACCGGAGTATTGTCGTAGCGGACCTTCGCCAGCAACTCCTTGTCGCGCGGCTTGAAGTTGGCCTGGTTGGTGGCCTCGTAGGTCGTGGCTTGCATACAGCCCGACAACAGCAGGCCAGCAGCCAGAATTCCCAATGTTACCTTCAGCGACGACATCATCTACTTCCAGTCGAAATTCGGGTCCAGGAACGAATCCTGGGCCTCAAAAGCAACGATTCCATTAAGCCAGCAATATCGCGAAAAAGGGGTTCAAATTCCAGAGATCAGATGGGTATTGCGCATTGCGGCGCTCACCCTGTGTCATTTTTGTCGCAACCGATGCGGGTGGCGCGTCTGCCGGCGGGTCGGTTGGAAATGACATTCTGGTCATCAGCGGGCTGCCGAATCGAGCTAAACCCTCCAGCACGCGTCAGGCAGGAGTGGATGATGTTTTCGGTGTTTGTCCCGGTCGAGTCCTCGCTCAAGAGGTTTCCCATGCCGGATCCGGCCGCGTTGCCTGAAAACGCCGTCTGGATCGACATGGTCAAGCCAACGCCAACCGAGGACCAGGCGGTTGAAGGCATGGTCGGCATCGCCGTACCGACGCGCGAGGACATGCAGGAAATCGAAATTTCGAGCCGGCTCTACATCGAGAACGGCGCTCGCTACATGACGGCGACCTTGATGTGCGCCGCCGATACGGAAAATCCGCGCACCACCGCTGTGACTTTCATCCTCGCTGGCCACCGGCTCGTGACGGTTCGTTATGACGAGCCGCGGCCGTTTGCGCTCGTTGAGAACAAGCTGTCGCGTTCTTGCTCGCATGGCATCAGCGGCGAACAGGTGCTGATGGAGTTGCTGGACGCCGTGATCGACCGCAATGCCGATATTCTGGAGCGGGCGGGCAGCGATATGGACTCGATCAGCCACCAGATTTTCGAGCCTGCGGGAAGCGCGCGAACCGGTCATGCCAAGCGCTATTCCGACATTCTCATTGCGATCGGACGCAAGGGCGATCTCACCTCCAAGGTGCGGGAAAGCCTGGTTTCGATTGGCCGGGTTGTGACGTTCGTGGCGGCGGCCGTCGATGGCGTGAAATGGTCGAAGGATATGCGCGAGCAACTGAAGACGATGCAGCGCGACGTGATGTCGCTCACTGATCATGCTTCTTATCTTTCAAACAAGATCACCTTCGTCCTGGACGCGATGCTTGGTGTGGTCAATCTCGAGCAGAACAACATCATCAAGCTGTTCTCGGTGATGGCGGTAGTGCTGATGCCGCCGACGCTGATTGCTTCGGTCTATGGCATGAATTTCAGGATCATGCCTGAGTTGGAATGGACGCACGGTTACCCCATGGCACTTGTCATGATGGTGCTGGCGGCCGTGCTCCCTTATTTCTTTTTCAAGTGGAAGAAGTGGCTTTAAGCCGCGCAAAAGAGATTGGCGTAGCGAGGAAAAATCGGACCATAATCACATCCCGTTGTGGAGCATGATGTTTTTTCGATCAAAAGTTTGGTCTCCGGGATGGCCCCTGGCACCCTCCGCTTCCCTGCCTCAATTTCTCCCCTAAAATTTGACCGTTGTGCTGAACGTTTGGGCGAAACCTTTCTGGCATAACGCGGCTCTCGCAGCGAGGAACGCCATGGTTGAGAAACTCGTAACGCCCGCGAATAACGTCATCGACCTCCTGTTCTACCAGGCGAGCCGCAAGGCCGGCGGGCCGATCGCGCTTGCACGCCTGTGCAGGCATTGTGGGGCGCGGCTTGAAGAGGGCGAAAGCGAAGACGATTGCTCGAGCGTTCTGAATTGGCAAATGCCGCGCGCGTTGAAGGCGCCGCGAAAATTCTATGTGGAATGACGCACGGCGAAGACAAGACGCGCGACTTTGAAGTGCAGCTTCAGACCTCGATCAGATCACCCGATCACACGTGCTGTCCGCCGTTGATGTGAATCTCTGCGCCGTTGACGTAGGAGCTTGTGTCGGTGCAGAGCACATAAATGATCTTGGCCACCTCGTCGGGCGTACCAAGCCGGTGAAGTGGAATTTGCTGATCCACAATCTTCTCGGTGCCTGGTGACAGGATCGACGTATCGATCTCTCCCGGCGCGATGGAATTAACCCGCACGCCAAGTCGACCAAAATCCGATGCCATCTCGCGGGTCAGCGAGGCCAACGCCGCCTTGGACGTGGCGTAGGCGGCGCCCGCAAAGGGATGAACACGAGAACCGGCGATCGAGGTGACGTTCACCACCGATCCCCGGGCCGCTTTCAGTTCCTTGAGCAGCCCCCG
>Ga0105239_10008205_pt1 | contig 11916 bp, 8 predicted proteins | sample KBSC44metaG_FD_92761 | JGI IMG/M metagenome (GOLD analysis project Ga0105239, IMG submission 92761) | Corn rhizosphere microbial communities from Kellogg Biological Station, Michigan, USA - KBS C4-4 metaG | ecosystem: Host-associated > Plants > Roots > Rhizosphere > Soil | place: Michigan, USA...
TGCAAGCCATACCTATAATGCAGCGGGCTATTACGTGGTCAAGCACGTGATCCGGGACTCTGTCAGCGGGACCTGTCATGACTCGACGAACCGACTGGTATACATCGACTCCGTACCCCAATGCCAGATCTATATAGCGTTGCATGGAGATTCGAGCAGTCTGCCCAATCATTATAGATTTTGGGCCGGACCCCGCAGCCCTGGGGACAGCCTGAGCTGGTATATCAATGACAGCCTGATAGTAAGAAATGACACCGGCTTTAGCCACGATTTTGGAATAGGTTTCTATACCGTGTGCGTGCGTCTGCATACGCCTTCCGGCTGTAATGCGTCCTCCTGCTATAGCTTTAGCGTGCATGCCGCGGATTCTTCCGATACGACCCACACGCCGCCGCCGCCTCCGCCGCACGACAGCTGTTCGATCTCTTTTACGTATACTGTCAATGTCAATGAAGTACATTTTACCGCTTATGACAGCGCCGGGTTGGATTCGCTGACATGGTTCATTACCCGGGGGATCGATACCGTGGTCCTGCATGGGCAGGCGCCCGTGTATGTTTTTGCGGACACAGGCTGTTACAATGTCGCCCTTCATGCCGTGGATCCAAGGGGATGTCAAAGCTGGACCGGACAGATGATCTGTATCGATAGTCTGCCTGGAAGCAATTATATTGCCTCCTATCCGAACCCCGCTCCAGGAGAATCGCGGCTCGACGTAAAGCTGGACCAGGACAACACTATATATATTAACATTTACAATAGTATGGGACACCTGGTGCTTAATAAGAGGGTGACCGGTATCAGGGGATTGAACCAGATCGTCCTGCCGACCGCCGACCTGCCGAAAGGTATATATTATGTACAGATCCAATATGGAAATGTATCGAAGCGCAGCAAGATCCAAAAACTATAAACAAGAATAAAGGACGACCCATTACCATTGCCATCCGCTGAGGACGACATACAAATAGTGATCAAAGGTTGTACAAAGAACGACCGGCGAGCGCAGGAACAACTGTACAAAAGGTTTTACCATGCGATGATGGCTCTCTGTGTCCGTTACACAAGGAATAGTGAGGATGCGATAGAAGTGCTGAATGATGGGTTTTTGAAAGTGTTCAGGAATATTGGGAATTATCAATCGGAGAGGGCGTCCTTTTATACGTGGATCCGAACGATCATTATCCATACCGCGATCGATTTTCTGCGAAAGCAGCAGGCTTATCCGGAAACCGGGGAGTTGAGCGATGGAATAGATGAGCCGTCCATCGACAATGAGGCCCTGAATAAGCTCAGCGGTGAGGAGATGTTGAAAATAATACGGCAATTACCAGCTGCCACCGGACTTGTGTTCAATCTGTATGCTGTGGATGGGTTCACTCATCGGGAGATAGGGACTCTGTTAGGCATCAGCGAGGGCACCAGCCGGTGGCATCTTAGTGAAGCGAGAAAACAACTTAAAACATTCATCTACCTTATGAAGAGCAACCCATGATGGAACGGCATGACCATAACAATCCATGGGCTGACAAGCTGCAAGATATTCGGCTCCCCGAGGCGGAAGTCTCCTGGAAGGCCATGGAGGCTGTCCTGGACAGGGAGATGCCTGTAAATAAAGGGAAGGACTGGAGGCGCTGGCTGTTGCTGATCATCCTGCTCCTGTTGTTGATAGGTGTCTGTAATTGCCCGGGGCGGCGTCTTGCAGGGGATAAAGAAATGGCCGGCGGGGTAAAAGGGACGTCTAAGCCGAAGGGGGCTGGTGCGGACAAGGTTGTTGCGAGCGGCAGGACGGACAGCCCGGGGGTCGAGCGTGATACGATAGATGAGAAGAAAGGCTCGAACGATGTCGTGGATAAGAAGGAAGTTGAGAATGATACCAGGGATGAGCGGAGTGCCACGGATGATAGGGAGAGTGGGTCAGGCGGCGGGGCAAAGAGGGATCGAAGGCTGGTGATGCATACTGTCGGGAAGGAAGCTCCGGATACAACGGGCAATGCTGTTGCTGGAAAAAGGGGACATCCGAAGAAGAACGGTCCGGGTTCGGTGAATAGTCCTGGCCCTGGACGGGTGGGCAGCCCTGGTTCGAGGGGGCGTTCTGACTCGAAGATGGGTTCCGGCTTGAAGGGGCCTTCTGATACAAAGGGGCATCCTGGTACAAAGGGGCATCCTGGTACGAAGGGTCGTCCTGGTCGTTCAAACCGTCCAGACCCGGTGGGTGATGCTAACCTGGTGGGTGGTCAAGATCCAGGGAATGATACCAGTCGTCCTGGCGGTCCGGGGTCGGTGAATAGTCCGGCCTCTGTGACTGGTCCAGGCGTTCGCCCGGCGGGTGGTCCTGGTCTTGTGAGTGGTCCAGCAAAAGATACTGCCTCGAATAAAAAGAAAACCTCGCCCCGTCACACCGACAGCACCGCTGTGGCTAATAAGAAGCCCAAAGCCGACTCGATCCTGCAGATGAAAGGATGGCTGGCCGGGGTTGGCTTGAATCAATTCTTTACCGTAGGAGGCCAGCAAAAGTCGAACTACAACTCCAGCGGCACCACTGGCGGCATCAGTGACTATATTCCCGTACCCATGGTCCGCTACTATTTTTCCAGGAAGCTGTATGTACAGCTGGAAGCCCAGTTCAACACTCCACAATACACGACGAAGGACCTGCTGGCCAGTAAGTCCAAACCGGATTCAACCACCTCGCCGGGTCGTGTACTGCAGAGCAGCATGTTTATTAAAAAGCTCTTCTATTTTAACCTGCCGTTGAGCATACATTACAGTCCTATTCCCAATTTGTACATCGGCGGGGGCATACAATATGCGCGGCTGACCAATGGAGTAGCGCTGTACCAGGATAGTTCCCATCGTATTTTCACCGGAGTCGACTCCTTCGTGTCGGCCAAGATACAGAGCTTCAGGAATGACACTACCTACAAAAAGCTAAAGACCAACGAATTCAGGCTGCTGCTGGACCTGAACTATAATTTTAAAAGATTTGTCATCGGGGCACGCTATAACAGGGCGCTATCTGATTTCATCCATCTTCAGATATCCAATAGCCAGGTGACACAGTCGAGGAACAGCTCATTTCAAATATACCTGCGGTATATTATCTGGGATGGGAGGAAGAAGACCTAAACGGACCGGACATTCTACTTCCCAAATAGCTTTTCTACATACTCTTTCCGGAACTCTATATAAGTAGGTTCGCCTCCTGGCGTCACATTGGGCTGCCGGGTGGCAAAGAGCTCCTCTATAAGGATCTTCATTTCCGAGCTGTCGAGGATGCGACCTGCCTTGATAGCCTGCTGTTTGGCCATGCTGCGTATCAGTTTTTCCCGGCGGGAGAATTTCATGTCGCTGGTGAAGTGTTTGAACTGTTCCAGCAGCAATTCAAGAATAGCTTTTTCATTACCCTGACCCGTATCGGCCGGTGTGCCGTGTATGATAAAGCTGTCCTTTCCAAAAGGCTCTACCTGATAGCCCAGGATCAGCAGGTCAGGCGACAGTTCCTGCAGGAGGATGGCGTCGGATGCGGATAGCTGCAGCGTCACGGGGAAGAGGTTCTTCTGGCTGGGAATGGCCTTTTCCTTGGAGGCGGCGGCATAGCGTTCGTACAGGACCCGTTCATGGGCCGACTGTTGGTGTACCAGGATAAATCCCCTGTTGGTGGGAGTGACGATATAAGTGTTGAGCAGCTGCTGGAGGAGCGCTCCTTCGATGGGCTGGAGCTTATCCGCGGCGGGACGCGGCATGCCGGGAATAATGGGGGCTTCTTCGGGCATGGGGGTCCGGGTGATGGAGGAACCCAGGATGGAGGAGGCTTCGGAGAGGCCGGGGATAACGGAGCCGGATTGGCCGGGCTCTGCGTTGGGGGCGCCAGCCGGGGCTTCGTAAAAATCCTTCCAGTTCTTTAGGTTGCTCTTTTGATTGGGCTCTATGAAGTGCGCCTGGTTCTTCTGTGTAAATGTCTGGTAGAGGGAAGAAGAGGCCACGGACGCTTTTTTCTCGTCGCTGACGGGCTTGCTGACGGCATCCAGGCGCTGGATATTCGGGTCCAGGTCGAAATCGAGCGTGGGGGTGACACTGAATTGCGCCAGGGCATGCTTTACAGCAGCCTGCACAAAGGCATATACGATCTTTTCATCTTCGAATTTTATCTCCTGCTTCGTCGGATGAACGTTGATATCTACCTGTGCCGGGTCCAGGTCGATGAACAGGACATATAGCGGGTAGCTGTCCGGGGCGATCATGTCGTGGTATGCGTTCATGATGGCATGATTCAGATAAGGGCTCCGGATAAAACGCTGGTTCACGAAAAGAAACTGTTCCCCCCGGGTCTTACGCGCTGTTTCAGGCTTACCTACAAACCCATATATGTTCAGATAGTCTGTGTTCTCCTGTACGGAGACCAGCTTGGCATTTTGCGTATGACCGAGTATTTGCACTATCCGCTGTTTCAGGCTGCCTTTTTCCAGGTGCATCAATTGCTGTCCATTGCTGGTCAGCGAAAAGAAAATGGAAGGAAAGGCCAGCGCCACCCGGGTGAACTCATCCACGATGTGACGCATCTCGGCGGCATTGCTCTTTAGAAAGTTGCGGCGGGCGGGTACGTTGAAGAAAAGATTCTTCATAGCGAAATTGCTGCCACGGGGACACGCCACGGGCTCCTGCCGGACGACCTTGCTGTTCTCTATCTCCAGGCAGACGCCTGTCTCATCCTCTTCCCTTTTTGTCTTTAGCTCTACCTGTGCGACCGCAGCAATAGAGGCCAGCGCTTCGCCCCTGAAGCCCATGGTGCGGATATGAAAAAGGTCGTCGATATTTTTTATCTTGGAAGTGGCATGCCGTTCGAAGGCCATGCGGGCATCCGTCTCGCTCATGCCTTTGCCATTGTCCACTACCTGTATCAGGGATTTGCCGGCATCCTGGACGATCAGCTTTATTTCCGTTGCTTCTGCGTCGACGGCATTTTCCAAAAGTTCTTTTACAGCACTCGCGGGACGCTGGATCACCTCGCCTGCGGCTATCTGATTGGCGATGTTGTCGGGTAATAAATGGATGATGTCTGGCAATTCTACCTTAATTTGCTGCAATTTACAGAATAATCATAAGGTGGTACTGGAGCGACTGAAAGAAGCTCGTCCGTAACCGAGCCTTTTGGCGAAGGTTACGACCAAGGAGGACGGTAACCGAGGGACGAAGGTTACGATCGAGAAGGACCGTGTCGAAGCAGGTCCGACGAAGATCTAAGCAGGTCCGACGAAGGCCTCAGACATTAGCGCTTTGCGGGAATTGGGTTACATTTAGCCCAGAACCCAATTCCCGTACATAATACTACCGGAAAGCCCTCTATATGAGAAAACCTTTAATGATCTTTTCACTTATTTTCGGCTGTTTTGCCGGCCATGCTCAGTCTGACCCCACGCCCTCTGCCGACCAATGGGTTGACAGTGTTTTCAAGACCCTGTCCCCCGATGAGAAAATAGCACAGCTGATGGTGGTCAGGATGTCTTCCATCGACCCCGTTACACATGGCGCGCTCTTTTATGACAGCGCCGTGGGAGACGCCGTCCGTAAATACGATGTAGGGGGCATCTGTCTCTTTCAGGGGGGGCCGCAGGCACAGGCTTCCCGGATCAACAATTTTCAGGCTATAGCAAAGACCCCGATCCTTTTTTGCATCGATGCGGAGAATGGACTCGGCATGCGGATGGACAGTGTCATGGGTCTGCCCAGGCAAATGATGCTTGGCGCAGTGAGCGACCCCTCGCTGGTGTACCAATATGGCCGCCTGGTAGGGGCACAATGCCGGCGGATGGGCATACAGGTGAATTATGCGCCCGTGGTGGATATCAATAACAACCCGGACAATCCTGTTATAAACGACCGGAGTTTCGGGGAAGACAAACAAAAGGTCGCTGAGTATGGCGTACAATATGTAAAGGGGCTGCAGGATGAGGGGGTGATGGCGTGCGCCAAGCATTTTCCCGGTCACGGCGACGTGTCTGTAGACTCGCATCTCGATCTGCCTGTCATCAACAAGAGCAAGACTGAGCTGGATTCGCTGGAGCTTTATCCGTTCAAAGCGCTGTTCAAGGCAGGTGTGGGCAGCGTCATGATAGCGCATCTTTATATTCCTGCCATCGACAATACACCCAACCGGGCTACTTCCCTCTCCAAGGAGGCCGTGACAAAGCTGCTGCGGAAGAAGCTGCATTACGATGGGATCAGCTTTACCGATGCCCTGGAGATGAAAGGGGTAGCCAAGTTCTATCCTGATGGAGACGCTGCCGTACAATCCCTGATCGCGGGGAATGACATGCTTTGTCTGCCGGGAGATGTAGCGACCAGCCTGGATAAGATCAATGCAGCTATCCGGGATAAAAAAATAAAATGGAAGGACATCGATGCACGGGTAAAGAAGGTGCTGTATGCGAAATATGAATATGGGCTGGCCGATCGTAAGTCCGTGGATACGGCGCATTTGACCGATGACCTTAACGAAGGGATAAAGAATATGCGGCGGCAGGTGGCCGAGGGTGCGCTGACCTTGCTGCGAAATGAAGATATGGACGTATTCCCTTTTAAAGCGGCTGCCGGCGACGCTCCTTCCGTTGTGTCCAATAGTTTGGTCGCTCCTGACGGTGTTGCGCGCCCGGTGGTAAAAAAGAAGAAGATCGCCTATGTAGGAATGGGATTGACCGGGGATAATGAGTTCAGCCGCAGGATGAGGGCCGACTATAATGCGCATGTTTATTTCTTCGACTATACGCTCGACAGTGTCAAGGCCGCCGCGGCCCTTCAATTGCTCAGCGGCCGTTATGACGCTGTGGTGATAGGACTTCATAACTATGCCCGATTTCCCGCGCGTAATTTCGCCATCAGTCAGCCCGCTGCCTGGCTGCTGCGCCAGCTGCAGGAGAAGAACAAGGCCATACTCTTTGCCTTTGGCAATCCCTATGCGGTAAAGAATGATTGCATGGCGAAGAACCTGGTCGCCTGTTACGAGGACGATGAGATCACCGAGGGTGTTGCCGCCGACTGGCTGGCCGGCAAGTTCTCTGCCAAAGGGGTGTTGCCTGTCACCGTTTGCGAGCGTATGAAGTCCGGCGCCGGCATTCTTCCGGCTAATCGCGTGCTGCCGCGCGAGGAGCCTGTGGCTTTGGGGCTCGATCCTATCCGGCTGTCGAAGATCGATACTATTTGTAAGGAAGCTATCGACAAGATGGCGACACCGGGATGTGTGGTGCTGGTGGCAAAGGACGGGAAGCTGGCCTACGAAAAAGCATTCGGGTATATGAGCTATGATAAGACCGAGCCTGTATATACGGAGTCCATTTATGACATGGCTTCCTGTACCAAGATCTGCGCCACCACCATGGCGGTCATGAAGTTATATGATGAAGGCAAGCTGGACCTGCAGAAAACGCTGGGAGATTATCTCCCCTGGGTGAGGGGCAGCAATAAGGAGGGACTGCGCATCTTCGATGTGCTTTTGCATCAGGCGAGGCTGAATGCTTTTATCCCTTTCTATAAGGAGACCATTGACAGTACCAAACAGGGGACGCCATTGCCCGGATTTTATGTCCCCAAGCCCGATAGCACGCACAGCATCCGGGTGGCGGATAATATGTATATGCGGAATGACTGGGAGGATACCATCTATTCACGGATACTTACCAGCAAGTTGGGGCCGGCGGATAAATATGTATACAGTGATAACGATTTTATTTTTATGGGGAAGGTTGTGGAAGCTATCAGCGGGATGCCTTTGAATGAGTACGTGAAAAAGACGTATTATGATCCATTGGGGATGAGCTCTACGGGATTCAAGCCCCGGGAACGCTTTCCTTTGGGGAGGATTGCGCCCACTGCGCTGGAGCCTATTTTCCGGCAGCAGCAGATAAGGGGGGATGTGCATGATCCCGGCTCGGCAATGTTTGGCGGTGTGGCGGGACATGCGGGGCTGTTCAGCGATGCATATGATCTGGCAATCCTGGAGCAGATGTTGCTGGATGGTGGATCGTTGAATGGGCGTTCTTTTTTAAAGAAATCGACTATTGACTATTTTACGGCTTATCACAGTAGTATCAGCCGTCGGGGAATTGGATTTGATAAGCCGGAGAAGGATAATGCTACCCGTAAGGAGCCGTATCCGTGTCTGGCGGCCAGTCCCGAGACATTTGGGCATACGGGTTTTACAGGGACTTGTGTGTGGGTCGATCCGAAATACGATCTTATTTTTATTTTTCTGTCCAATCGCGTGAACCCGGTGGAGGGAAATCCAAAGCTGTCCAGCCTGAGCATACGGGGCAGGATACAGGAGGCGGTGTATCAGGCGATGGGTGTGGATGTGGGCAAGCCGTTGGATGGAAGGAATGCGAAGCATGGGAAGAAGGGGAAGAAGAAAAAGAAGAGATGATGTAAGATGTAAGGAAAACCCTTAGTAGATAAGTTTTAAAATTTTCGGAAGAAAGTGTCGCTAGTTTTGGCGGCACTTTTTTTATGGAGCAGGAGAGGTATGATATAGGAAGGAATGAGGTTGAATTTACTTATTGGTTCTATAGTGAGGGGCCTAAAGGGAAAATATTAAAGGCGGTGCAATTTCAGCCTAAGCCGAAAGTAGGTAGAAATGTTTTTAATCTTGCTTTTGGGGATTGGGACGAGTCAAGGGGAAAAATAGATGATCGTGTTATAAGCAATAATGGAGATCGTTTAAAAGTATTGCGCACAGTTGTGGATCCTCAAGCGCATGCGCGGCGAAGACTAGCCCTTTCTATCCTTCTTCTTCGGCTCCGGTATCTTTCCTTCTACATTTTTCTTGTAATACTTGCAGGCGGGTCGTAATCCGCAGACCTCGCATTTTGGCGTCCGGGCGACACAGATATATCTTCCATGCAGGATGAGCCAGTGATGGGCTACATGTACGAGCTCGCGGGGAATGAATTCCAATAATTGTTTTTCTGTTGCCAGGGGTGTTTTGGCGTTGACGGTAAGACCGATGCGCGCGGAGACGCGGAATACATGCGTGTCTACTGCCATGTTAGGCTGATTATCCACTACGGATGTGATCACGTTGGCTGTCTTCCGCCCCACCCCGGGCAGCTCTACAAGTTCCTCGATGGTCAATGGCACCTGTCCATGGAATTTTTCCACCAGCATCTTTGCCATGCCAATAAGATGTTTGGTCTTATTGTTGGGATAAGAAATGCTCTTTACGAGGGGAAATAGCTCGTCAAAGGTGGCATGGGACAGGGATATTGGATCGGGATATCTTTCGAAGATAGCGGGGGTCGTCATATTGACCCTTTTGTCAGTGCATTGAGCAGACAGGATAACGGCAACCAGCAATTGGTAAGGGCTGTCGTAGATCAGTTCTGTTTCAGCGTCAGGATTGTGTTCCGAAAAGTAGTCCAGTACATATTGAAATCTTTCCTTTCTGGTCATTATCAGCAAATCTTAGATGACCATAAAGATAGTGGGGAATTCAGTATTAGTGCTGTACAGATTCGGCGGAAGTCTCCCTGGCATAGTTCATGACCTTTAAGATCACTTCAGCACGGGGTGACACCGTAACTTTCTCGAGGCCTTCAGTAGAAGATTGTAAAACCTGTAGTTTCTCGCGAAGCATCCAGTCCTCCTTGAGCGCCGTCTCTAAAGCAACCGTCAATTCTGGGGAAGACTCTTTGTACAAATACAGCAAAAGATCCTCCGGTGTAAAGAGTGTCATAGGCAAAACCATTTAATGTCCTAATATATTCCGAAGCAGTAAAAAGTGAAACGTCCGCTATTAAAACGGTGTTTGGGTACTGCTTATTGTCCTCCTAAGGGAAGAAAATAAATGTAAAGGGTAGTTTTAAAGCGTAAGACTCTAAATGTCAACGTGTTGTAGATGGGGCTGCTTCCCGGATCAGGAAAAGATCCTCATTATCCTTTTTCATCCGGTATTTTTCCCTGGCATACTTTTCCAGAAGGGCGGGGTTGGATCTCAACTGTTCCAATTCCTCACGGGTGGTAGCGATCTGCTGTTCGTAGTACTTCTTGCTGGCTTCCAGCTTTCTCAATTCCTCTTTTTCCCGGAAATGGCTGGTGATAAAGTCCCGGGCGTCGAAAAACAGGATCCAGATCGTGAATCCCAGCGCTGTCAGCACATATTTGTTCTTCAACCAGGTAGGAATGATACGCATAAATGAAACCCGGACAAATTATCCGGGTTTCAAGGTACAATTATTTTTTGAATTTGATCCTTCCCTTGGGATAAATGCCGCTGTCTCCGAGCTCTTCCTCGATCCGGATGAGCTGGTTGTATTTTGCCAGTCTGTCGGTACGGGAAGCGCTGCCGGTCTTGATCTGCCCGCAGTTGAGGGCTACGGCCAGGTCGGCAATGGTGGTATCCTCCGTCTCGCCGCTGCGATGGCTCATGATGGTGGTATAGCCGTGGGTTTGGGCCAGCTGTACAGCGTTGATGGTCTCTGTGACGGTACCGATCTGGTTGACCTTGATAAGGATGGAATTGGCTACTCCGCGGTCGATCCCCTTCTGGAGGATCTTTGTATTGGTAACGAACAGGTCGTCCCCTACCAGCTGTACTTTGTTGCCAATGGCGTCGGTCAGCTTTTTCCAGCCATCCCAGTCTTCTTCGGCCATTCCGTCCTCGATGGAGATGATGGGGTATTTATTTACCCAGCTGGTCCAGTAAGCTACCATTTCATCGCTGGTAAGCTCTTTGCCTGTGCTCTTATAGAATTTGTATTTGCCGTCCTTGAACATTTCGCTGCTGGCGGCGTCCAGGGCGATGGCTACCTGGGAGCCCACCTTATAGCCCGCTGCTTCGATGGCCTGCAGCACTGTCTCGATGGCTTCTTCGTTGCTTTGGATATCGGGTGCAAAACCGCCTTCGTCGCCTACGTTGGTGCTGTACCCCTTCTTTTTCAATACGGACTTCAGCTGATGGAAGATCTCCACTCCCCAGCGAAGACCGTCGCTGAAGGTCTCGGCGCCGATGGGAACGATCATATACTCCTGGTAATCGATCTTATTGTCGGCGTGTACGCCGCCGTTGAGGATATTCATCAGGGGCATGGGTAATACGGTGCTGTTGACCCCGCCGAGATATCGGTATAAAGGCAGCTTGCTTTCCTGCGCAGCGGCCTTGGCAGCGGCCATGGATACGGCCAGCAGGGCATTAGCGCCCAGCTTGCTCTTATTGTCGGTGCCATCCATATCAATGAGCCTTGCATCGAGAGAAGCCTGCTCATTCACCGGGAATCCGATCAGCTGGTCGGCAATGATATCATTTACATTGGATACGGCTTTCAGTACTCCTTTCCCGCTATAGATGCTCTTGTCCCCGTCGCGAAGCTCCACGGCTTCATGGATACCCGTTGAGGCGCCACTGGGTACGGAGGCACGACCGCGATGATTGTTCTCGGTGATTACGTCCACTTCGACGGTTGGATTTCCCCGGCTGTCTAAGATCTGTCTTGCATGAATGTCAGCGATGTAGCTCATGATGTGGTTCTTGTTTTGATGTTTTTAGTTGGTGTTGGTAGATAGTCGAACGGTCGTAGTTTAGGTCGTAAGCCTCCGGAAGATATCTTCCAGGCTTTGGTTTTCGCTTTGCAAAGAAACAATGTTCCAATTGTTTTGCAAAGCCAGTTCGAGCAATTGTTTTTTTACGTCAGTTTCTTCTCCCGCCTGTAGCTCCCATTCTTGTGCGGATAGTTTCCTAACGGCGGTGACGCCTTTTAGCGACGCCAGCTGGTGGGGGGCCAGCTCTTCTTTAAAAGCTACCCGGATGGAGTTGGATGACCTTTCCAGACGGAGCTGGTCGAGTGGACTGTCGGCTATGAGCCGCCCTTTATTGATGATAATGACCCTGTCACAGAGGGCTTCTACTTCCTGAAGGATATGGGAGGAGAA
>Ga0105239_10008207_pt1 | contig 11916 bp, 9 predicted proteins | sample KBSC44metaG_FD_92761 | JGI IMG/M metagenome (GOLD analysis project Ga0105239, IMG submission 92761) | Corn rhizosphere microbial communities from Kellogg Biological Station, Michigan, USA - KBS C4-4 metaG | ecosystem: Host-associated > Plants > Roots > Rhizosphere > Soil | place: Michigan, USA...
CAGCGTAATGAGGAGTTCGATGAGGGTGAACCCAGCCTGATTGCATCGCATGAGATACCTTTCAGGGTGAGACGACTATTGCTTGTGGTGCCGGCAATACAAGCGGAACGGTGACGCCGTTTTGCCCGACCGGCATCATGGACACGACCGAAAGCGAAGTTGGATTAGCGGACCCGAGCGGTTTGAACGTGGCCGTGAACACTGCCCCCTGTCCTGTCGCTCCTGCGCCGCTCGACTGACCGTCACCCGTATAAGTGTCGGTTACGTAGATTTGCCCAGCTGCAGGGTCAGCTCGAACCTGGAAACTGGTAGGCGCCCCCGCTTGTTTCAGAAACTCGCCTTCAACGATATTGCCTGCCTCCAGCTTCTTCGGATCGTAGCCAATCGCTAACGGAATGCCGGTCACGGGCTGCCCCGAATTCATGACAAGTTGCACTGTGAACGGTTGGCCAACCTTGGCTTGCGAAGGTGCAAGCCAGATTGCCTGTGCGGCGCCAGTCGCCGGCTCAGGTACGGGATTCACCGCTCCATTGATAGGCGCGACCGGAGTAGAAGCGCTCGGGCCGTTGGGTGGCGAGGTGCCTGCGCTTCCTGCACTTGGTGGCACTTGTCCTGCGGGTGCCGGTTTCGCAGACGAGGGACTAACTGGTGCCGGGTTGGGCTGCGAGCTGGTGTCTACATTGGCATCGCTTCTAACCAGGCTGCGCGAGTTCGACTCTGTGCCGGAGTCGAACGCCAACAGTCGTGCATCGGGACTGGGGAGGGTGCGAATAAGATGAGGTGTGATCGACAGGACGATCTCGGTTTTCTTTCCATCGTTCTGGTGACTGGAAAAGAGCCTGCCCAGTAGCGGAAGTTGGCCGAGTCCGGGAACCTTGTTTGCCGTGTGCGTATCGTTGTCGTTGATAAGGCCAGCGAGAACCTGATTCTCGCCATCCTTCAGTCGTAGTACCGTGGCCGCAGATCGAGTACCGATCTGATAAGCAATAGTGCCTTGCGATGTCGTCAACTGGTTCGCGATGTTGCTCACTTCCAGGTTGATCTTGATCTCCACCTCGCCGTCAGCAGCTATGATCGGCGTGACCTCGAGCTTCAACCCGACATCGAGATACTGAACATTCGACGACACGAAGCCGGTTGCGGTCGAAGTAGACGTGATGTTCGGAACCTTGTCGCCAATCAAAATTTTGGCGGTCTCGCGGTTACGCACTCGAATGCGAGGATTTGCAAGCAGATTTGTATCCGTCGTCGTGAGACTCGCGTTGACAGTGAGAGGCGGTACGGTCGCACCGACGGCCGCCGTCGTCAGGCGGCCTAGATCGGCCAGCGTAAGTGTATTGTTTGACCCGCTCGGTAACGGCGTCAGTGTAAGCTGATCGGGATATTTGATGCCAAGGCTTGAGAGGCGGTTGCGATCAACTTCCAGGATTTCCACCTCCAGCATCACCTCCGGGTCTGGAAGATCCAGAAGCTGAACCAATTTTTCCGCAATCGAAACGTTTTCCGGTGAGTCGCGCATGATGACGGTGCTTTCCTTCTTGTCGACCACGAGGTCGCGGACTTTGGCTATCGTCTTCAGCGTATTGGCCACCTGTTCCGGGTCTGCATGCGCCAGGAAAAAAGTGCGTACCGTCAATGGCTTGTAGTCTTTCAGTTTCGCCGGTGTGTTGGGGTAGATGAGGATCGTGTTCCCATCGAGGATGCGTTGCTCCAACTGGTTGGTCATCAACACAACATCGATCGCTTCCTTGACGGTCGTGTGATTCAGGAAGACTGATGTCTTCTGATCAGTGCGTACGTCCTTGTCGAATACAAAGTTGACGCCTGATGTGCGCGACATGACTTCGAAAACCTGTGCAAGGGTGGCGTCCTTGAAGTTGATTGTGAACATCCGCTTCAGTGCCTCTGTCATCTTCGCGTTAAGAGGTGGCCGTTCGACGGGATCATCAAGGGGCTTCAATAGTGCCCGAGCAGTCATATTGGCGGGGTCCTCCGCGAGAATTCTCTTCAGCAACGGGATCGCTCCGTCAACGTCCTTTTTGGCTACCATCGCTCGCGCCAGTTCCAACCACTTTGTATGGAGTGCGTCAGCATCGAGTTGTAGCAAACCGTACTTCGCCCGATCATTGTCCGGGTCAAGTTTCAAGATGTTCTGATAGTTCTCGCGCGCTGCTGGCACATTGCCTTTGCGTACTGCGGTTCTGGCTGTCTCCAGCCACGTCGCGACGGCCTGATCGCGTAACTTTAGATACTCGGCACGCAGCACAGCGTTTGTAGGGTCATTCTTGAGTGCCACTCGTAACGTCGCGAGGCTCTCGTCCACCTTTCCAGCATCAAAGGACTCATGCGCCGTGCGCACCGCTCTATCAGTGCCACATGCGGACAACATCGTCACGAGGACGATTCCGAACAGAATGGATTTGGTTGACATGGCCGACGCGACTCGCTATTGGATATTCAACTGTTGTGCCTCATTCAGAGGTAGGTAGCGAATGGTCGCAGTCGGCGGAGTGATACTTTCGACTCGATACGTATCGCCTATTACGTCGTTGGCCTTGACAATCAGTACCTCGTCGCCCTTAGCTAGAAAGACCCGCCACTGATCGCCTTCAAGTTCTTTACCGAGGTAGCTGAACGGCAGTGGCGGTGCGGCAGGCTTCTGTTCGACGGACGAAGTGGGCGGAGGCGGAGTCCACGATGTCACAGCAAAAGGTGCGGCGTCCTGCTTGCGAATGGTCGCGGAGGCACGGTCACGCAGCAGCAAAACACTACTTGAATGAGCGTCGGGATCGACACGGTCTGATGCGCTAGCTGTCTTCGCCGGTACAGACCCTGGAGCGCCTCCGGACGTCGAAACGAGCGCACGGCGTGTCGCGCCTACCGCTTCCCCCGGGCTCGATCGATCTCCGAATACCGCGATGAGAGCTGAGGCGACGAGACCACCGGCCATTAGAATGCGGCGCATCTTCATTTCGTCGTTCCCGAGACCAATTGGGTTCCTGCTGGCGGTGACGGTCGGCGCGGTGACGGACGCGACGTACGCAAGCCGGCAAAGATTGTCAGCCGAAGCGTCGCTTCGATTTGAACATTGCTGACCTTGTCGCGATGGAATTTGATCGCGTCCAGTGATGCAGCTGGAAGCTCGGCCAGCGTCTGCTCGCAAAACATCTGAATAGCCGTGTAGCTTCCCCGAACTGGCAGATCGACTTGATAGGTCTCGTACTGTCCGGCCTTGTCAGTAGCCAGCCGGTAGTCGGCTTTCTCGAGCTTCACGCCTGAGACGCTCGCAATCTCGAAGAGCTTACCAACCGACCGCTCGAGCTGATCCTCAGAGACCAGCACAGAGTAAAAGTGATTGAGCCGGTTTTCCGCCTCGCTGACGCCGGCGACCTGGCGCCCGCTTGATCGTTCGAAGTTGCGCTCTTGCTGACGTAGTTGACCCTTATACGAATTCAGTTCGCGAGCCATCAATGGTGCGACGACACAGCTCAGCAGCAGACCTAACGCAAATGTCCCCGCCGCAATCCATTCCGCCGTGGAAAACGTTGCGAGCCACAGAGTGAAGTTGAGGACGGTTCGCTTCATCGCTCGCCTCCTCGCCAAGCCGCGTCAAACCTGAAGCGTATCGGCAAGTTGGTATCGGATGTGTTGATCTCGTGATGGGTGAGGGTTACGCTTGTAAAAAATCCATTCCGCCTCAGAGCCTCGATGTACTGAACCATTCCTTCCGGCCCGGCTGCTTCGCCCACGCCTTTCATGGTGAAGGTCGCCGCTTCGGGCTCGATTGCGAGCAGCGTCACATGCGGCGCAGCCACACTCTGTAGCGCCTCGAAGAAATCCCCCCACGGTACATTCAGACGGCCGATTCCTTGATTGACGGCGCGCACCTGGGCCTCGGGAGGCGGTGGAGATGGGCGATTCCTGGTTTCACGCGTCGTAAGAACGGCCTCGAGATGGCTTTCTCGCGCCCGGACTTTCGCGGTCATACTAAGCACTTCATCGATGCGAATGCCTGCCCAAGCACATAGCCCTAGGCCGACAAGCGCAAGGACGAGGGCCGGCGAACGGAGCCGCCAGCGTGACTGTCCGATCGATGCCGCAAAATCGATGTCCAGGCGCATCATTTCTCTGGCCGTCCTAAATCCGCTTCACGAGACTCGTCGGAATCTGGCTGTAGCTTGGCGCCTTGCGGTCGTTTGAAATGGAATCCGCCGATATCGGTTCCGTGCCAGGTCACAGGTACGTCACCGCTCAATATGACCGTTTGCGGTGCAGGCCCGTCGTAGTGCAACGCCAGGCTTCGAAGCGTAGATGCGACAGTGCTCAAGGCGGCCTCTTCGCCGAATTGTTGTCGGACCTTACGGATAAAACTGATGCGCCTGTTTTGAATCAGTGCCACGGTGAAGGCTGAGTCATTGGACACTGCGAACCACGCTTCCCCCTGGCGGAACGACCGACAGTGCCTGTTCCATTCGGCTACAAAGCGGGGCACACAGCGCTTGACACCCATGCGACTGGACGAAATTCCTGAGCGAATCGCGTTGATGAGTGACAATGGAAATGCGCTGGCAATAATTGGCTTGGTTGCGTGCCAATCAGCTTGCAGGCTCCAGATGTCGGGCGAGTCACCAAACAGCTCTTCGAATCGCAGCAACATACATAGCCTGAGGTCCCTCCGTGTGGATGCGTTCCTAGGAGGTACAACGATCCAGAATCGGGCGTATGCGTCGCTAACCACGATATCGATCGGAAACTTCGTCTTTGGTTGATCGGCAAGGCACGACGCCACTGCATCCTCAACGGATGTCAAGATTGGCACCGACGACTGCACGACCGGAGCAACCGCGTCCGTTGCGGGGCGTCGACAAAATGAAACGTGATCCTGAGCGACCACGAGTTGAGCGGCTTCACGTGACCATTGCCACACGTCGAACCTCCTCAAGTGTGGTGAGCCCCCGTGTGGCCCAATCCAAACTCGTCTGGTGCAAAGAGCGAGTTCCTAGCCTGTACGCAGCCTCTTTAATTTGCCGAATAGGCGCTTTTTCTACGATCATCTCGCGAATCTCATCGTTGAGAGTCAAGATCTCAGCGATTGCCTTCCGTCCACGATAACCGGTGCCCCGACAGTCCCCACATCCCGCACCCGTTACGAACGTGAACCGATCCGAATCGTCTGCGTGCAGACCCGCGCTAAGCAATTGCTCAGGGGTAGGACGGGCGGATTCACGACATCGAGTACAGGTCAACCGCAGCAGACGTTGCGCGCAAATGCCATTCAAGGATGATACGAAGGCGTAGGGGTCGATTCGCATGTGTGTGAATCGACCGAAGACGTCGAATACGTTGTTGGCATGAACCGTGGTTAGAACGAGGTGGCCGGTGAGGGCAGCCTGAACTGCAATTTCAGCCGTTTCGGGATCCCGGATCTCGCCAACCATGATCTTGTCGGGATCGTGCCGCAAGATCGACCGTAGACCACGGGCGAACGACAGTCCCTTCTTGTCATTCACGGGAATCTGCAGGACGCCGGGTAGCTGGTACTCAACCGGATCCTCAATGGTGATGATCTTGTCGTGGCCAGAATGGGTCTCCGCAATGACGGCATACAAGGTTGTCGTCTTTCCCGAGCCAGTGGGGCCCGTGACCAGCAGCATGCCATGGGGAGCATCGGCCAGTTGACGCAGCGTCCGGAGCGTTGACTCGTCAAAGCCGAGCGCATGTAGGCTCAGGCTGCCGTGAGCTTCGATCATCGCCTGCTTGTCGAGAATTCGGATCACGGCGTCTTCACCGTGAACGCTTGGCATGATAGAAACGCGCAAATCGATATCGCGCCCCTGCGCACTTACGCGGAAACTGCCATCCTGTGGAATCCGTCGCTCACCGATATCCAGATCAGCCAGCACCTTGAGTCGGGAGATGACCTGCTCTGCCAAATCCACGCCGTTGAATGTTGCCGCTACCACGAGCACACCATCGATGCGGTACCTGACACCGAGGCCGCTCGCATGGCACTCGAAATGTACGTCGGATGCGCCGGCCTTCAGTCCGTCGTATAGAGTGGAGTTGACGAGTTTGACCGCGGGGCTCGCCCCGTCTGCCGCTGCCGCATACGACAGCTCCGGTGTATTCCGCCTGTCGCCGGCATCGCTGCCCGCGACAGCCAGGATGCCGTCCACCGCACGGGTGCGCTCCTCCTGTTTGGCAAGGTAAGCCCGGATGTCTTCAGCGACAGCCAGTCGAAACTGCAATGGCGCACCGGCGTGAGCATCAAGCCATATCTGCAGATCTGCATCAAATGGATCCGCGACCACGCCCCAAAGATCACCAGCCTCGGTCCGTAATAGCAGCGCTCCTCGCTGCAGAGCCTTGACGAGCGGTAGTAGATCGAATGCAGGTGTGACCGCACTCATATCGGCCGTTTCCACGATGGGCCAGTTGAGGTGGCTTCCGAGCAGCGCGACAATTTCCCGGCCGCTTGCTCCCATCGCCGTCTGCAGCGCGTCGATCATGTTCCCCGAGGACCGACGGGCAAGATCGCGCGCCTGATCAATCAGTTCGGGGTCCAACGGCCAGACCGACGAGGTGGTGTTCATTGCAGGCTCGAAGCCAGATCGAAGATCGGCATGTACAGAAGAATCACGATCGCGCCGACGATCACTCCAATCGTGGCCATCAGGAGAGGCTCAAATGTACGTGTGAACCTGTCGACGAAGCGCGAAATATCCCCCTCGTAAAATTCCGCGGACTGCCGGAGCATCTGTCCAATTTGGCCGGAATGTTCACCCACGCGTAACATGCGAAGTGAAACCGCCGTCGTAAGTCCGTGACGTTCGAACGCGGCGGCAAGCCCGTAGCCGGCCTCAACGTGGCCGGTCGCGCCATCAAACGCCTGGTCCCAGGCGCGCGGAATAATGGCTCTCGCGCTGCGCAGCGCGTCCATGACTGGCATACCCCCTTCGAGCAGCACGCCCAGCGTTAGATAGAGACGTGATAGTTGATAGGTACGCACATGCTCGCCAACGAATGGCATGGACGAGAGGAGCCGCCCCAGTCCACCACGTGCTATCCATGACCGCGCCGCTGAAAATACAAGAGTGGTACCGCAGATCGCGGCGATCGCAATTGCGAGGGAATGCTCCCCTATGAATAGCCCAACTTTGATCATTGCGAGGGAGAGCAGGGGAAGCGGTCGGCCCGTGTCCTGATAGATGACCGCGAAGCGTGGCACTACATAGGCCATCAAAAAGACCGTCACGGCGCCACCCACCGTACAAAGAATCACCGGGTAGAGCGAAGCGCTCATGATCTTGTTTCGAACGGCGTCGACGCGTTGCTGATACTCGACATAGCGCTCCAGAGCAACCGGCAGATCGCTTGTACCCTCAGCCGATCGGACTAGTCCAATGTAAATGGGCGGAAACACGGATGTGTGTTCAGCAAGGGCGGAAGAGAATCGACTTCCTTCGCGCAGCGCCTGCAAGAGCCGTCCAATGAGTGCTCTCGTACTTTGCACCGCCTCCTTTTCTTCGAGCGCTTCCAATGCCTCGACAATCGCGAGACCCGCACGTAACAGCGCCAGGAGCTCTTGCGTAAATAGCACGACCGGGAATCGAAAACGACCCCTCATCGTTTGGCCACCGATTGCTGGCTGAATATCGATCGGGCGTAGCGATTGAGCTTCAAGTTCGCGCCGTGCCGCTGACGCGTCACCAGCTTCAACCGTCACCTGAACGAGACGGTGGTCGGCACTTAGAACGCGAGCATCGAAACGCATCGTTGGGCCTCTTGTTGAGGAGATCAAGGAATGGAAATTTCGGCGTTCTCGCCGGTTCCACCAGGCGTACCACTCTTGCCAAGAGTTTTGACCTCGAAATCCCCCTTCGGGCCTGGCGCTTTGTACTGGTAAGGCCGGCCCCAAGGGTCGGGAGGAACCTCTCTCTTTAGATACGGACCATTCCAGTGCAAGCGTCGCCGGCTGGACCATGAGCGCATTCAGTCCTTCGTCGGTCGTGGGATAGCGACCGGTATCCAACCGAAAGGCGTCGAGCGCCTTCTCGAAAGATGCGAGTTGCGCTTTCGCAAGCGTCGTTTCTGACCTGTTCACCTGGGCGAAATACTTGGGCCCGACGTACGAGGCGAGCAAGCCAATGATCACGATGACAACTAGCAACTCGAGCAAGGTGAATCCCCGGGCGCGAGTGATCGCACGTGACAGCGGATGCTCTGCGGCAGCTTCGCTACCGATCGCGGTTCCAAGGAATTTCATCGGATTCCCTCCTGCTCGACCTTTGTTGCCCGGTAGACTTCGTAACGCGCTAATACTTTGGGAACGTAGAGCATCGTTTCCCGGTACGGTGGGATCAGACGGTGACGTGCAATGATCGTTCGCTCGCCCGCGTTATATGCAGATAGAGCTAGAACGACGTTGCCATGATATCGGTCGAGCAGCATCTTCAAATGCCGGACGCCAGCATCGATGTTCTGGTATGCATCGAAGGCGTCGGTCACGCCGTACTGAGAGGCCGTCCGCGGCATCAACTGCATCATCCCGCTGGCACCAGCGCTTGATTTCGCGTTCGGGTTAAAGTGGGACTCGACGTCGATGACGGCCTGTACGAGGGCAGGGTCTACTTCGTGTTGCGCGGCAATGTCCTTGACCACAATATCCCAATGCAACCTCGAATCCAGAGGCTTTGGCGTGGCGGCAAGCTTCGAAGGGGGGCGAGGGGTCGACGCCGAAATGGAAATTCGCCGGGACTCCCTGTTGCGGGGCGCATCGCTGTAGACCGGTGTTCCGTCGTCCAGGCGGGTAAGGTATACGTCGCCAAAAGCAGAGGGCAGAGCTTGTAGAAAAATGGCGATCGCGATGAAGGGCAAAGACGCCACGCACGGAGAACATCTGCCTTTCATCTCAACTTTCCCCAAGAAAGGTGGCACCGAATACATCGACTCTTACGGAGTCTATGGCGTCTCACCTATTGTCGTTTTGCCTGCGTGACTCGAACGCTGCTTTCCAGCGCAAGTCATTTTTTCAACTTTGACAGTGCCGTGCTGCTCGTTAAACTCTCTAGAAACGAGATCAGATCGTGCTTTTCCTTCGGCGTGAGAATCAACGGGTTGCCGCTTTGCGCCGTACGGTAGTAGATTTCCTGATCCACCGCCTCTTCGAGCGTCGCAACACTTCCGTCGTGCATGTACGGAGCAGTCAACGCGACGTTCCTAAGACTTGGTGTTCGAAACTTGCCAATGTCGTCAGGGGCAAGCGTTACAACAAATCGGCCGAGTTGTGCGATATCGTCGTTGCTGAGCACGAGGGTCGCAACAGAAGCGCCATGTTTCCGTAATTTGATGACCTGCTGAGTCAGTTCGGCGAGTCGACCATCAATGCGGGACATTCCGACATGAAGTGTATGAAATTGCTCATCGGTGAAAGTGGCAGCCGCCGGATCTATTGTGTGACAGCTCGAGCAACGCGCTCGTCCCATAAACAGCAGAAACCCTCGCACGGCCTCTGGAGAAAGCGCGGTCGCGTCGCCACGAAAATAATACCGATCGAGCGCTGAGTCGCCGACGACGAGGCTACGTTCGAAGCTCGCTAGCGCCCGCGCGACATGCTGCGTGGTGATGGCGTGTTCTGAAACACCAAATGCCGCCTTGAATGCTTCAACATACCCCGTATCGGCCCGAATAATTCCGAGTAGCGAATCGAGATTATCGAGGCCCTGTTCAACAGGGTTTACGAAGGGTTCCAACGCCTGAGTTTCCAGCGAAGATTCGCGCCCGTCCCAGAATTGTGTGTTGACGAGCGGAGCATTGAGCAGACTCGGCGCATTGCGAGTTCCTGTATGACCGCCCACACCACGCGATCGTGGCAGCCCATCCGTGAAGGCGTGTTCGGATTGATGGCAGCTTGCGCAGCTCACTGTTCCGTCAGCACTCAGTCGCTTATCAAAGAAGATTCTTTGGCCTAGCCGTATCGCATTGGACTCGCCGGGCGAACCGGCCTCGCGTATTGCAGGTGGCAAGCCAACGCGATTGGTCATCTCCTTGCTACGCGCCGTGAGCGGTATGGCAACAGCCATGGCCATGACGATGGCCATGGCCACGCGTCGTACGGCGAGCGCTGGCATGCAATTTTGGATCGATAGCCCGCCGAAGACGTGCGTGTCCATTTCTTTTATCACCCCGTTAACCGAAGTAAAAAACATCCGGTAACGATGAAGCTAGCACATGCTGCGAATCGCACAAGGGATTTATTTGGCGCAAACGTTTGTCATTCTTCGGCGATATAGAAGTAGACGGCGCACGGCGATCGAATGAGTGATGCGTGAAAGTAGGGTCATTTTCCATCATTATTCGTCACACGATTTATTTAGCGATGTTGACGTTGACTATCAAATTTTCATGCTCTAAAACACATGTCATTGCTGCGAACACAGACAATGCATAACAAGCAAAGCTAACAGAACTATTAATGGTTTCGGGGAATCAAATGCTAATCATTCTCAGCAGCGACTCGAGCACACTCGCGCCCGCCGTCGTCATGTCCAGATGCCGCCTATCCTCGTCTGACGTGCTCAGTTCATCGCCTCTATCCCGTTCGTCCCGGTCCTCTCCGTAGTTATCGCCCAAGTAGTTCGTTGTCCTATATTTTGTCGCTGTTCGATGTACCCACAGACGGGGGTATAGGCGATGTTGCGTCGATCTTTTCGTTTCGCCCGCGCTGCGCGATTAGTGGCAGTGCTTCTTGCATTTCTCTCGGTCAGCGTATCAGCGCTCGCGTCGACGTATAACCTCTCCTATGACGAGCTAGGTCGCTTGGTTGGAGTGGTCGACGATGGTGGAAACGCTGCGGCGTATAACTACGATGCGCTTGGGAACATCGTGTCGATCGGACGGGGCAACAGCGCCGTCTCGATCGTCTCATTTTCGCCTGGAAGTGGGCCGGAGGGCACGAACGTCACGATTTCGGGCGCTGGCTTTTCAGCAACCGCCAGCCAGAACACCGTAGCCATCAATGGGACGTCAGCAACGATCGTCTCAGCAACATTAAATCAGCTGGTTGTTACAGTGCCGGCTGGCGCTACTACCGGACCGATCTCCGTCACGTCGCCGGCTGGGAGCGCGACCAGCACGAACACTTTCTCAGTGGTTTCGGGACAAGCTCCCACGATCACGAGCTTCACCCCGACGATCGGCGGAGCCGGTACGACGGTATCGATTACCGGAACAAACTTCCGATCAACGACAATCGACGACAATGTTGTCCTGAACACCCGCGTCACGAAAGTATCCAGTGCGACAACGACGACGATCGGAACCACGGTACCGCCTTTCTCGACCTCGGGCCGCTTTGGAATTACAACGCCATACGGTCAGGCGACCAGCAGCCAGGACTTCTTTGTACCGCCCGGCACACACGTGGTGGCAGATGTCGCCGTTACCGGTCGCATGGCAATGGGAAGCGCGCAATCTGTGACATTGGGTACCGCCAATAAGATTGGCATGATCCTGTTCGACGGTACGGCAGGGCAACGCGCGAGCGTGCTGATTACAAGTTCCAGTTTTGGTTCGTGTAACACCGGCACCATACAAATACTCAACATTGATGGTACGGTCGCCGGCACCACCAATCTTTGCAACGGCAACCTTCTTACTCCGGTCCCGCTTCCCGTGACCGCAAGCTTCACGATTGTCATAAGCCCTTCCGCCAACACAACTGGAAGTGTCACCTTCTCGCTGATCAGCGTTCCTCCGGATCCGACTGCGACGATCACGCCCGGAGGACCAGCGGTCACGCTGGGCACGACAGTGCCCGGTCAGAATATGAGTCTGACCTTCAGCGGCACGGCGGGCCATCGAGTGAGCTTGCTCACGACCAATTCAAATTTCTCGGGATGCCTGTGGACCTCGGTC
>Ga0105239_10008209_pt1 | contig 11913 bp, 10 predicted proteins | sample KBSC44metaG_FD_92761 | JGI IMG/M metagenome (GOLD analysis project Ga0105239, IMG submission 92761) | Corn rhizosphere microbial communities from Kellogg Biological Station, Michigan, USA - KBS C4-4 metaG | ecosystem: Host-associated > Plants > Roots > Rhizosphere > Soil | place: Michigan, USA...
AGCGCTCGAGCTGCTCGTCGGCGATCGGCTTCCAGTGCTCGTCGACCATCTCCACGGTGCTCGCGTCGGCGATGTCCTGCGCAGCGACCTCGAGGTGCTCGGCCCACAGTCGCGTGCGCACCTGGCGAACGAGCTCGGCGTCGTCGGTCACGACGTTCATCTCGGTGTCGTTGAGCAGCGAGTGGGCATTCAGGTTCGCCGACCCGACGGTGAGCCAGCGGTCATCGACGATGCCTACCTTCGCATGCACGTAGAGCGGGTCGTCGCGGCTCCCGGTGTGCGCGCGTATGGTGGCGGCGAGGAGGCGGCGGTGGCCGGCGTCGGCCTCGACGAGCGCAGCCAGTTGCCCACGCGTGTCGTCCTGGCCGTTGTTGGCCTTCGCCGGCAGCAGGAGCACGAGCCGGAACCGGTCGCTCGGTGGGTTGCGGAGCTTGTCGCTCAGGACGTCCACGATCTCCGGCGACCACAGGAACTGGTTCTCGAGGTACACGAAGCTCTGCGCTGAGCGCAGCGCCCGCAGGTAGCTCTCGAGGATGCGGAACTCGCCGTGGGGCACGGCGTCGTACATGTCCTCGGCCACCGTGCGGACGACCTGGACCGTGGTCGGCCCGGCCTCCGCCGGCGGATCGGCGGCGTCGATCCGCTCGCCGGTCACTTCGGCCCAGCGCATGGCGAAGTGCCGGTCGACGTCGGCGACTGCCGGCCCCTGCAGGCGCGTGGACACGTCGTGCCAGGCAAGGCGGCGCCGGCTCGGGTGCTCCGAGGAGTCGTAGCGGTCGCCGCCCTGGTCGGTGATGTCGATGCCGCCGACGAAGGCAAGGCGGCCGTCGACGATCACGATCTTCTCGTGATGGCAGTGGATCGGGTGCTCGCGCGGGTCGGGCTTACAGCGGATCCGCGTGCGGCGCGTGAGCGTCTCCACGGCATCGGCGACCTCGGACCGCGTGGGGTGGAAGACGGGCAGCGGCGACCCCGCCCACACCAGGCCGCGCACGTCGCCCGTTCGGCCATCTCGGCCAGCAGCGTCCCCAGCACGACCATGGGCTCGCAGCGGGTGAGCGCAAAGCCCGGTGCCACGTGCCACCCGGCCAGGTGCACGTACTCGCGCGCGCCCGCGATCGCCTCGGCGATGGCCGGGAACGCCTCGGCGCCGTCGACGAGGACGTCGAGCTGGTTGCCCGGCCGCGGCGACGGCTCGCCGCCGGCCCAGAGCGCATGGCCGTCGGGCTCGAGCGCGCGCGACCAGCCGAGCTTGCGCAAGCGGCGCCGGTGGTGGCGCACGATCGCGGACTCGACCACCGACCCGGCGACGCGATCCAGCTCGAGGAGCAGCTTCGGCCCTTCCATGGCCTGCGTGCTCTACCCGGACGCGAGGCTGGCAAAGCTTGCGCGAGGGTTAGGGTCGGGGCGTGGGACGTCCAGCCTCGTCCCCTGCTCAACCCCTGTTCACGAGCCGGAGGCATTGGCGATCGCGTCGCGGAGCTCCTGCAGGTTGGCGCCCTTCTCCACGTAGGAGGCGGCGCCGAGTTCCTCCGCGACCCGTCCCATCCCCGTCGTGAGGAAGGCCGAAAACACCACGATCGCTGGTGCGGGTGCTGTCGACTGGAGCTCGGGGATGAGTTCGAGTCCGTCGCGGTCGGGCATGGCGAGGTCGAGGACCACGACATCGGGAGAAAACTCCGCGACCTGTTCGAGCAACTCATCAGCAGTGCTCGCGCTGGCCAGGAGGTTGATACGCGCATCGTCGGCCAGCGCATGTCGGACCAACGCGCGCATGCCGGCCAGGTCGTCGTAGTGCAGCACGCTGATCGTCTGAGAAGCGAACACAACGCGATCGTCGCGCATCCGTCCACGTTTCGCGAGGCGCCAAGCCGAATACCGGCCGGCCGCGCACAGCGGTCCGCTCGGCCCCTCGGTCTGCCCGCGGGCGACTATCTGTCGCAGTCTGTGCCTACGAGCAGGATGGTGGCGTCGTCGCGCAGGGGACGGGAAGAGAACTCCAGCACGGCGTCCTGCAACGCCCGCACGGTCCCAGCGACTGTGGCGTGCGCACACGCCCGCAGGGTGCGACTGATGTTCTCGGTGCCGAACTCGTTGCGTGCGCTATCCCGGCGTTCAGTGACTCCGTCCGTGTACAGGAGGATCCGCTGCCCCGGCTTCACGCTGCGCTCGGTGCGGCGAAACTCGCGTCGGCGCCGAAACAGCCCGAGCGGGTAGGTCCCATCACCGGCCATCGTCGTGACCGCCCCGTCGGGGTCGATGAGCAACGGGGGCGGGTGGCCGCAGTTGACCCACGCCAGCGTGCGGCTGGTCGGATGCCAAACCGCGAACACGGCGGTCACGAACTGGTAGGGCCCACCCAGGTCGAAGCTCGCCTGGTGAACGACTTCGGCGGCCTGCTCGAGCGTCGCGTCATTGCGGCGGGCCGCGCGCAACGCCCCGATGGCGAGAGAGGAGATCGCCGCGGCGGTATTGCCCTTGCCTATCGCGTCGCCAACGGCCAGCCAGAGTCCGTCGTCGTTGTCGGCGTAATCGAAGAAGTCACCGCCGATCTCATAGCCCGGAAGCACGCCGCCGGCGACGTCGGCGCCCGCAAAGGTGGCGATGCGCGGCGGCAGCAGGTTCTGCTGGATCTCGGCCGCGGGGTCGATGTCCTTGCGCCGTCGGGCGCGATGGATGACGTCGGTGTAGCCGTTCGCGAGCTCCAGCGCCAGGGCCGCTTGACCGGCGAGGCGCTCAAGGCGCCCAGTCGAATGACCGCACGTGACGAGGACGCCCACCGCGCGGTCACGGATGGAGAGCGGAATCACGCTCGCCCGAGGCACCTTGGACGACACGATGTCCTCGACTTGGGCAAGCGTCTCCGGAGGGAGTTCGGGGCCCAGGCCGAGCGGAGCCGGGATGCGATCGGGGAACGGCTCGTCGCCGCCGAGCCGAATCAGCCGCGAGCCGTCGATATCCATGACGTAGAGCGCAACCTGCTCTGCGCCGGCCGCGCGCGCTTCGCGCAGCACGGCCCCCGGCAGACGGTGGGAAACGAGTACGCGCAGCAGCTCGGACGCATCGCCCCCGACACCCGAGCCTGATTCTCCCGCGAGGTCAGACAAGACCCGCAGCGTAGCCACCCCGTCCAAGCCGCGGCCGAGCGGCGAGGGCTGGCGTAGCGCAGGCTACGAGTCGACGAGCCGCGCGCGCTGGCTGCCGGCGGCAGTGGCGGCAGAATCGCGCGGCCTGGACCGTCATGCCGGCGCCGCCGTCAGTCTCCTGACCCCACGCGACCACCGCGTCGCCCTTCGGGTTGCCGGCGAGGTTGGGAAACGCCTCGGCGGCGGCGGGCTGCGACAGCTGGGTCGCCGGGCCGGCGGCGCCACCGGCCGAGAAGGCGGCGCCCTCGACGATGCCGGTGTTGCCGAGGCCCCGCTGCCAGGCCGCGACAGCTTGGCCGTTGTTGGCCAGGGCGACGGTCGGCAGCATCTGGCGCACGGGACGCCGACCGGCGTCCCGACCGGCGAGAGATCTAGCGCGATCCGCGGCAGGGGCGTCGATCACGAACCCTGGCCTGGGCGTCGGGTCGCCGAGGCCCTCGAAGACACCCTCGACCCCCTCGAGGCCGACCGTGCCGGATGCGCCTGCTACCGCGCGTGGCGTACGCGAAAGAGCCACCCGTGGGCCGACGACAGCGTGGGCCTGTTCACCCACCATTCAGCCCATGCGCCGATACCTCTCCGCCGCCTGTGCGGCCCTCCTCCTCGTCCTCGTTCCTGTCGCCTCCGCCTCCGCCGTAACCGCGAAGGTCGCCGTCGGGAACAGCTCCGCCGGCTCCATCCTGATCGACGGCCACGGCAAGTCGCTCTACCGATTCGGTCGCGACACTGGCCGGAAGAGCACCTGCAACGGGGCGTGCGCCCAGAACTGGCCGCCGCTGCTCACGACGAAGACGCCCAAGGCGGGCAGCGGCGTCTCCGCCCGGAAGCTCGGCACGACGCGCCGGTCCGATGGCAAGCTGCAGGTGACCTACGCGGGCCACCCGCTCTACAACTTCGTCGGCGACGCCTCGCGCGGCGACATCAACGGCCAGGGGCTGAACGCGTTCGGCGGCATCTGGACGCTGGTGAGCCCGAGCGGTGGGAAGATCGCCCCCGGCGCGTCGCAAGCTTCTCCGACGCCGAGCCCGACCCCGGCGCCGACGCCGAGCCCCGGCTTCCCGTACTAGACCGCCCGGTCGAGCGCACCACGTCAGCCCGCCCCGGACGTGACGGCGCTCAGCCGTAAGCGGCCCTCCGTCGCGGCTGCCACCATGCCTGCGTGATGCGTCCGGTCGGGCCGCCAGGTTCAGGCGCTCGCATGCAGCGATCCGTTGCTGCGTGTCTGGCGGCGATCCTTGAGCTCGACGCGTCTGGAGTTCCTGTCCCGGGTGAGCGGCATCCGCAGCCGTGGACGGTCTGGCGTCAGTGGCTCGGCCAACGCCGGCTCGGTCTCGTACCCATCGCCGATCCGGCGAACTTCGATTGGCCCGGACCGTGGTTGGCGATGGTGCGGGCCGCCGACGGCGAGGGCTGTGTGGGCGCGGTTGCGTTCGGCGCGCCCCCCGGGTTGGCATGGAGCCCGCTGGGCGGCCCGGAGACGTTCGACGCGGTCGAGGCCGGCTACGTGATCGCCCCGGCCGATGTGGCGCTCTGGGGACCAGCGGTCGACGTTGCCGCACGCAGCCCGGGCACGGTTGAGGCGATCGTCATCGCACCGGAGGCCGAGGTCGCGATGCATCAGGTCGACCGGGCCGTGGCGCGGGCCGGCCGCGGATTGGAGGGCGACCGCTATTTCGACGAGCGAGGCACGTTCTCCAACGTCCACGGGCGCGGGTATGACCTCACGCTGATCGAGGCAGAGGCGCTCGACACCCTCGACCTCGCGTCGGGTCGCCTCACCCCTGAACAGGCCCGCCGGAACATCGTCACCCGCGGCATCGGACTGAACGCCCTCGTCGGCGAGCGCTTCAAGGTCGGCGACGTCGAGTGCTTCGCCCAACGGCTGTGCGAGCCGTGCGCGCACTTGGAGCGCTTGACCGCCGCGACGGGGAGGCCCGGCACGCTCCGCGCCCTCATCCACAAGGGGGGCCTCCGCGCGGATGTGCTCAACGACGGCGAGATCCGCGTCGGCGACGAGATCGCGCCGCAGTGACCAAGGCATCCATCGCTCAGGACGAAACGCGGCCCGCGCGTTCGGCGTTTCACGCTGTCGCCATTGCGTTTTGCGCGCCGGGGCTTGCGTGGTCGTCGGCGAGGAAGTCCAGTAGCCGCGCGGTGAGGTAGACGGGGTCTTCCTCCGCGACCCAGTGCCCGGTGGGAGCGATGTCACCTGTGACGTTGTTCGCGTAGTTGACGACCTGGTCGTGGACCATCTGCCCCAGCGTGCCCTCGGCCCCGATCGCCAGCACCGGAATGGTCAGCGGCGTGTCGCGGTGGTGGATGGTCTCGGCGACGTCGGCGTGCATCGCGCGGAAGTAGTCGAACGACGCGCGCGTGTGCCCGGGCTGGCGGAGCTGCGCCGCGTATTCGGCGATGGCCTGCTCATCAACGCCGCCCTTGACCACCTCGAGCCAATCGACGAATCCGTCGACCCATGTGTCCTCGCGCCCGGCGAGCATCCGCTCGGGCAGACCGTTCTGAAGCGTGAAGAACCCGAAGTTCCAGAGGCCGGGACCGTGCGGAGTGAGCGAGGGGAGCTGGTAGAGCGTTTCGTCGGCCAACGGCGCTTCGATCAGGACCAACCGGCTGGTTGAGTCGCGGTGGGCCGCGGCGTAGGCGTAGGCGACCATCGTCCCGATGTCGTGCCCGACGACGCTCACCTGGTCGGCAAGGCCAAGCCCGGCAAGCAGGTCGTAGATGTCCTCAGCCAGAGTGGATTTCGTGTAGCCATCGGTGGGGGCGTCCGAGCCACCTGCACCGCGCAAGTCTGGCGCGATAACGGTGAAGTGCTCGGCCATCGCCGGGAGCACCTTGCGCCACATGTACCAGGTCTGCGGATAGCCGTGCAGCAGCACGAGCGTCGGGCCCGTGCCGCCGCGGACATAGTTCATGGTGATGCCGTTGGCGGGCACGGTCGCCTCGACGAAGCCGACCGGGACGCGGGATGTCGTGAGTTGTGGCATGGCGTTCGATGGTGCGCTCAACCGCCACGGGTGTCCACGATCTTTCAGCTCACGCTGATAGATGCGGCCTAACACACAAGCGTGCACGTCAAACGGGAAGCGCTCGCCGAGGCCGACGAATGGGCACAGCGCATCGGATGGACGCCCACCGGCGGAGATCGAAGACGATGGCGTTCCGTTCCGGCCCGCGAGTGGTCTCGGAGCAGAAGACCCCGAAATCGACGAGGATCCGACTCGACCGAAGCAGCGAGGAGGCAACGCAATGACGCAGCACAAGGTCGGGACACAGGAGGAGTGGCAGGCCGCCCGCGATGAGCTGCTGGCCGAGGAGAAGGAGCTGACCCGCCGCAACGACGAGCTGACGCGGAAGCGGCAGGACCTTCCCTGGGTGCCCGTCGAGGAGGACTACCGCTTCGAGACGGTTGACGGGACCAAGTCGCTCGCCGACCTGTCCGACGGGCGCTCGCAGTTGCTCATCTACCACTTCATGTTCGGCCCGGATTACGAGGGCGGGTGCCCGGTCTGCTCGTCGATCGCGGACAACCTCAACCCGAACGCGATCCACCTGGCGGCGAGGGACACGAAGCTGATGCTCGTCTCGCGTGGCCCGCTGGAGAAGCTCCAGGCCTACAGGAAGCGGATGGGTTGGAGCCTCGACTGGGCCTCGACCGTGGGCAGCGACTTCAACCGCAACCTTGGCTTCCTGCACACCAGGGAGGAGCTGCAGCCGTTCCTCGAGGGCGAGCTTCCGGCGGCGGTCGAGCAGAACGCCGAGGCGTGTGGGGTCGATGCGGGGACCTACGTCGCGGAGGGGCCCGGCCTGAGCGCGTACATCCGCTCGGACGGCACCGTGTACCGGACCTACGTGAGCACCGCGCGTGGTCTCGAACTCGCGATGGCCTACTACGGTCTCCTGGACCGGACAGCGATGGGCCGGCAAGAGGAAGGTGAGCAGGTCTTCTGGCTCCATCGCCGCGACGAGTACGAGGACGCGCCCTCGAGGGCGACCACCTGACAAACGAGGACAACGACGGGGATCGCGATGAAGGCGATCGTCCAAGTGCGCTACGGCTCGACCGATGTCTTGCGACTCACGGACATCGACAAGCCGGTGCCCAGGAACGATGAGGTGCGTATACGTGTGCACGCCGCGGCGGTCAATATCGGCGACTGGCATCTCATGAGAGGGGTTCCGTACGTCATGCGCTTGGCGACTGGAGTGCGCAAGCCGAGGCGACAGATACCAGGGCACGATGTAGCCGGCGAGGTTGAGGCCGCTGGCGAAAACGTCAAGCAGTTTCGGCCGGGAGATGAGGTGTTCGGATGGTGCAAAGGCGCCTTCGCCGAATACGCATGTGCTGCCGAGAGCAATCTCCTACCCAAGCCGGCCAACCTCACCTTTGAGCAATCGGCCGCGGTTGGAGACTCCGCGTTCACTGCGCTCGCTGCCGTCCGTGATCAAGGGAAGGTACAGCCGGGGCAGAGGGTGTTGATCAACGGTGCGTCCGGCGGTGTCGGCACATTCGCGGTGCAGATCGCGAAGTCGTTCGGAGCAACCGTGATTGGTGTCTGCAGTACCAACAACACCGACCTGGTCCGATCCATCGGCGCGGACCAGGTCATTGACTACACGAAGGACGACTTCTCCCAAGCCGTACAGCCTTGTGACGTGATGCTCGACCTGGTCGGGACCCGTTCGTTATCGGACTGCTTGCGGGTGCTGACCCCTCGCGGAACCTACGTCGTTGTCGGCGTCAGGGACATGGGCCGTTGGTTTGGGCTTGGTCGTCAGGCCAAGGCGCTCTCGCTGTCGCCGTTCGTGCGCCAGCGGATGCGTCTGTTCGTCGTGAGGCGCAACAGAGAGGACTTGGCGGTTCTGAAGAAGCTTGTCGAAGCCGGCAAGATTGGCCCGGTCCTCGAGAGACGCTACGCATTGGGCGACGCGCCCGAAGCGCTGAGGCACCAAGGAGAAGGACACACGCGAGGAAAACTCGTCATCGGCACTGACGGAGCGCCTGACTCGTAAAGCGCAACCCTGACCGGTTACAGCACAGACTCCTGGCAGCCAGACCTGCTTCCGTCGCGCCGGCCGCTGGCGGTCCTGCTCTTCATCTCGTTCCTGGGCGGTTAGCCCAGGCACCCCCCACCGTTTTCCTCTTCGGGGGGAAGGCGTTAGGGCGGTATGGCGATATTCGTGGCCACGCGCGTCCTTGGTCCCTGAAGGCGCAGCAGAATCGGTGGCCTTGCGGCGTTACTTCCGCACCTGATTGCCATACGGATTTCATTCGACCTGATTACTGATCTCTGGCGAGCGCTGCCGACGATGCGCCGTCCAACCAACGGGAGGAGAGAGCGTGGTCAAACGCATCATCGTGCTGGCATGTGCTGTGGGCCTGGCGTTGCCGACCATGGCGTGGGCCGCATCCCCGCCTCCTGGGGCCACGCCCACGGCCAGGGCCGCGAACAAGGTGCCTGCTAGCTACAACGCATCCCTCATGGTGTGCCCGAGGAATTCCACCGGGGACTTCTATGTGCTCTCGCCGTACATGGAGCCGCGCGACACGACGCAGAACGGGTGGGTCGCGTTCTTCGATGTGGTCTATCGGTGGAACGGGGCCAAATGGATTCAGCGGTACACGACCCAAACGCTGTTCCACTACAGGCCCTCGGACATTTTCGAGCAGGCAACCCAGACCAACTCGATGAGCTGGCAGGACGCCCAGGGGAACGTATCGAGCGGCGACTTCCAGTACACCGGCAGCAGGGGCCTCTGGTACCGGGTGGTGACGCACTACATCTGGGGAACTCAACCGTCGTACCCGTACTCGGACAACGACGTGCTGGCGGCCAATCAGGACCCCTATGGCGTAAGCACGCGCGGCAGGCTGTGCCAGGCGGGCGTCGACAACTACGGCGACTAGGCCGACGATGGGAGGAGAGGGGAGGGTCCTAGTGCTGAGGACCCTCTCCAACACCTTGCACCCGGGTCGATCCGCCGGTTGCCCCGGCGGGTGGCACCGGGCGCCCAGGATCGTGCGGACCCTCGCCGCGAAGTGTCGTGAGCTCGGCCGCCGCCCATCGCACCGTGGTCGTGCCGGCACCGCTGACGCTCGCAGACCTGCGTGCGCGCCCGGTCTCCGTCCACCTGACGCCGCCAACGTCGAACACCTCAAGGTCCTCGGTCGCGTCCTCATCCGCTTTGGCCGAGCTCCAGGCCTCTCGGGACCGCGCGGATTTGACTGCTGCTTCAGAACACATGCGCTACTGGCTCGATGCGAGCCCAGGCGCGCGCGTCTCGTCCAGACGCAAGTGAGCGGCGTCTGGATCAGGGCGCGCGCTTCTCGCGCATAGCGACAGGCGCGATGCGTCGCCGGTAGGCCCCTCGGCGCCTCGGGCTCGGCGTATGCTTGGGGTGAATTGACCGTCGATCGATCGCACGGGATCGGCCCCGTGCATGCCGGGCTGGTGTCATGCGACCGAGCACAAGGGGAGGTCGTGATGCGCCGGATCCTGTTCCCAGCGTTTGGGGTGGTCGCTCTGCTGTTTGCCTACGCCGGTCAGCAGTTGGCCGCGGGAGCGCCGTCCGCGCCCAGGGCTTCTGGCAAAGACCCGGTGGCGCTGCTTGAAATGGGCGACGCGGCCAAGGTGCTCAAGCACACCGCGGCGGCTGAAGAGCAGCTCCTCGTCGGTCTTGCGCGGGCCGATGTCAGGCAGCGCCCGCTGATCAGGAAGCTCGAGCGCCAGGAGCGGTGGGTAGAACGGGAGGCCGACAAGGTCCTCGCCGACGAGCACAAGGCCGACCAGATGCTCGGTGGCGACCGCAACGCCCAGCCCGCCCAGACGCCGGACCCACAGGCGCTAGCCGCGGTGCTTGCGGATCTCCAAGCGCAGAAGGCGGAATTGGAGCAGCAGGCGATGCGCGCGCAGCTGGAGCAGGAGGCCGCCGCGTTGCGGAGCAAAGTGCCGAGCACTCAAGCGATCATCGAGCTCGTGTCAAACCTGGTCTACGCCCAGGTAGACATGCTGAGGATGATTGCTCTCTTGAGTCCTACGAGCCCTTGACAGACCTCGTCGCCGCCCAGCAAGACGCGCTGAACATGGCTGCTCTCGTTCGTCGCTAGCGACCACCGGCCCAACACCGAAACGACACAACCAGGCGTTCAGAACAGCTGGCGCTTTTTCGACCCTGGCGGCCGGGTCGTGGACAGTGCGGGGAAGTTCGCTTTCGCGTGAATGCGAGCGTCTCGGCGCCCATTTGGTGCTCAATCCGCGTGGAGCCGCTGCTCAGATTGGATGACTGGCGGGCACCATTGCCGGCGCGCTGGCGGCTGACCTTGAAGTCCGGCGCGATGACTTTGACGTCGAGGTGGTCGGCCTCGCGGACAAGACCTTCGTCATGAACCGCAGCACCGTGACCTACCGGCTCCGCGGGGTGCGGATGACCGGCACGAGGAGGGTCAGCACGTTGAAGGCTTTCACTGGCGCTTTGGTCCGGTGGCCACAAGCGTTCAGGGCGGCACCGACATACGCGTCCCCGGTGCGGGCGGGCGTCGGCGTAATCACTTGTTCAGCCGCTTGTAATTTCGGGCCCTCAGGATGGTTGGCGGGTCCACCACCACGGTGGAGTTTGAGATTCATCGTCTCTGCTTGCTCGACGCCGAGCTGGTGTTTGCCGTGGTTCCCGGGGTCGCACGACAGGGAGGAAGTTGGATGAGCCTGAGCAGCGAGCAGCCGGCCGTCGCCGAGCTTGAGGCGCTGAGGGAGCTGGCCGCCTTTCCGCTGGTGGAGGCGCTTTACGGCCGCCGCTCGCGCCGTTTCGCGGTTGGTGCCGAGATCCCTGACGGCCCCCTCGCGTTCCGTTCGCGGCACGAGCCGTTGCCGCTCACCGAGCTCGAGCGGATGCTCGTCTTGAGTGCGATGGGCGGCACGACGGGCTGGCACTACTCGATCACCCGGCACGCGCGTTACGCGCCGCATGTGTCGAACTACGCGGCTGGAGCGGCCGGGCGCACCTTCCCCTCGGCGGCGGGCTTTCACACGGCCGAGCTGTTTTTCACCGACGACTCGGGGCTGTATTTCTTCCCGACCCGCGATGCCGGCGCCTTGGTCGACCCGGCCGCGGATGGGGTGACGCCCGAGCTGATGGTCGAGCGTCATGGGGGGCGGTTGCGCCGACTCTCCGAGGGGCGACTCTACCTGCCGACGGAGGAGCCGTACCTGGAGGGCCACAACACCTGGTGCGTCAACGTCCCGGGCTCGCTGCTTGTCATCCCGGTGGCGGACATCGCACAGCACCTGATCGCGATCCTCTGCTTCTTCGTCCAGAACGGGTACGCGATCTACGACGACGTAAACGATCGAAAGATCGCGGGGCTCGAGGAGTTCGCCGGCCTGGTCGATGTGGACGAGCCGTTCCCGCTTACCTTCAGCGAGCAGTATGCGCTGACCGAGGCCACTGCCGAACTCGCCACCGCGTGCTACGCCGGCGTGCTGATGTTGCAGGCGATGGGTCTCGGCGGTTGGATGTTCGACGGGATCGATCGCTTCTCGATGCTCGGCGCCTCGGGCAACCCCGACGTGCCCGGCCTCGGCTTTCGCTACGACGAGGACGAGCGCTGGTCGACGCCCAACCCCACCGGACGCGAGGGGGTGTTCGCGGCCTACTGCCCGCCCCACTACCCGGACATGGCGGCGGCCGTCCAGGCCTTCGCTGAGCGCAAGTTCGGACCCGGTGGGCCGTTTGACCGCGACACGCCCGGCGCCTG
>Ga0105239_10008210_pt1 | contig 11913 bp, 9 predicted proteins | sample KBSC44metaG_FD_92761 | JGI IMG/M metagenome (GOLD analysis project Ga0105239, IMG submission 92761) | Corn rhizosphere microbial communities from Kellogg Biological Station, Michigan, USA - KBS C4-4 metaG | ecosystem: Host-associated > Plants > Roots > Rhizosphere > Soil | place: Michigan, USA...
GGATCTTCGCTATCGCCGCGAGCCAGGATCTTGTCCCGGTAATCCCGTCCCACCTGCTGGCTGAAGACGCCTTCCTTGCGAAAACGCGTGAAGGCATCGGCGTCGAGGACCTCGGCCCACTTGTAGGAGTAATACCCTGCGCCGTAACCCACCGGACTTGAGAACAGGTGCGTGAAGCCGGTGATCATGGCGTAGTCCTCGGGAATCGGCGCGGCTGCGAACGGCTGCATCATGCGGCGCGCGAACGCAACAGGATCTTCCTTACCATCCCATTCGCGATGCAGCGCCAGATCGACGTAACCGAGTCCCAGCTGACGCATTTGATTGTTCGCCGCACGGAACGTTTTGGCGCGCTCCATTTTCTGAAACAGATCCTCGGGAATCGGAGCGCCGGTTTCCCAGTGCCGGGCGAGAAGATCCAGAGCCTGCCGTTCCCAGCACCAGTTCTCCATAATCTGCGATGGCAGTTCGACGAAATCCCACGCCACGCTGGTCCCCGCCAGGCTGCGGACCTCGACGCGGCTCAAGAGATGATGCAGCAGGTGACCGAACTCGTGAAATATGGTTTCGGCTTCGCGATGCGTCAGCAGCGCGGGTTTCCCATCCACAGGCGGCGTCAGGTTGCCGCAGATCAATCCCAGGTGCGGTTTGCTCTTCGCCGGATCGCCGGTAATCAGCGAGTCCATCCAGGCCCCGCCGCGCTTGTTCTCGCGCGGATACCAGTCGGCGTAAAACGATCCTAGATGTGCGCCGCTGGCAGCGTCGCGCACTTCGTACGTTTTTACATCCGGCTCCCACACTGGCATGTCGTTCACCTGGGCTACTCGAATGCCGAGAATCTGGCTGAAGATCTCGAACATTCCCGAAACGACGCGCTCCAGCGGGAAGTACGGGCGCAGTTCTTCTTCGTCGAAATCGTACAAAGCAGCGCGCTGCTTTTCGGCCCAGTAACCGATGTCCCACGGCTCCAGCTTGCGCCCAGCGAACTCTTCCAGTTCCTGATTCTCCTCGCGGAAACGCTGGTCGGTTTTCTCGCGAAGGTCTTTGAGGAAGTTCTGTGCGCGCTCGCCGGTATGCGCCATGCGGTCGTCCAGAACCAGGTCTGAGAAATCCTTGAAGCCCAGGAGCTTCGCTTTTTCCTTGCGCAGTTCCAGGATCTGAGTCATCAAGGAGCGGTTGTCGAGCGGACCAGACGAGGCGCGCGTGTTGTACGCCCGCCATACCTGCTCGCGCAGGCGGGAATCGTCCAGATAGGTCATCACAGAAACGTAGCTGGGACCCTGCAACGTGAAACGCCAGCCTTCGACGCCTTTAGATTCAGCCGACGCGCGGGCCATCGCGATGGCCGATGGCGGCAGGCCTTTAAGCTGCTCCTCGGCCGTCACCACCATGTCCCAGGCATTGGTGGCATCCAGGACATGTTCAGCGAACTTGGTGGTGGCGTCGGACAGCGCCACGTCGATGACCTTTAACCGGGCTTTGCCGGCTGGGTCCAGGTCCGCTCCGTGACGCTTGAACGAGTCGATGGTCTTGGTCAGGAATCGTTTGTGAGTTCCCTGGAGCGCGCGGCCTTCGTCGGTCGCGGCGTACTTCTGGATCGCCCTCCACAGTCCCTCGTTCAGCGGGATGCTCGAATAGAACGCGCTGACCTTCGGCTGCACGGCGTTGTACGCGGCGCGGAAGGCCGGAGTGGTTGCCACGCTTTCGATGTGCCGCACCACGCTCAACGCGAAATCCAGGCGTTCAGTCATGGTGTCCGTCGCGACCAGAGGATTCGGATCGGCCGTAGCGGAATCCAGTCGCTTGGCGGCGTCAGCGAGTAACTCATCGATGGCTGGCTCCACCTGCGCGGCGTCGATCTGATCAAAAGGAACGCGGAATTGGATCTCAAGCAAAGGATTCATGAGGTTTTAGAAGTCTTTATCAAGGAAACAGACAACAACACCACCGTAACACCCGCCAGGACCCATTTGGCGGTACTCGGCCCGCGAATCGCCGCGATCATTGCGGGTGTGGCGGCGCGCAGCGGCACGTCCAGCAGATTCAGGATCGCGCGGTTCTCAATAATGTCGAAGACTCCCGCGGCCAGCCCACAGATCGCGGCGGCGATCCCGGCCGCGCGTCGCCACCCGCCTTTTCGACTGGCTAACGTTCCGAGCGCGAGAAACAATCCTGCATAAGACGCGATGAAGCCGAAATCGGCGTACTGTTTCACGCGCATCACTTCGCGATCCGGACTAGGCGCGTCGCCCAGGATCCAATCGATATCCTGGACGTCCCTGGCAAATTGCAGCGCCAGCAGCGGGTCGCCGAATCGGGGTTTAGAGGCGTTGGTGAAGGATGGGCGGCCCATCAGCAGGGCAAACGTCGCGACGGTCAACATCGCGAAAAGCAATATCCACCGTTGCAGCGTATTAACCGAGTAGACGCGAGGCATCGCGGGCGAAATAGGTCAGAATGAAATCCGCGCCGGCCCGGCGAATCGAAGTTAGCGATTCCATCATGATGCGTTCGTAATCCAGCCAGCCGCGCTCGACCGCCGCCATAATCATGCTGAATTCGCCCGACACCTGGTAGGCGCCGATGGGCACGGGAAAGCGGTCGCGAGCCTGGCGCACCAGATCCAGATACGGCATGGCCGGCTTGACCATCAGCATGTCCGCACCTTCCTCTAGATCCAGCTCCATTTCGTGCATGGCTTCGCGTCCATTGGCGGGATCCATTTGATACGTCCGGCGGTCGCCGAATGCTGGAGTGGATTCAGCCGCTTCGCGAAAAGGTCCGTAGAACCCGGAGGCGAACTTCGCGGCGTAAGACACGATGGCGACCTTCTGGAAACCATGCTGATCCAGTTTCTGGCGGATCGCGCCCACGCGGCCATCCATCATGTCGGATGGCGCGACAATGTCGGCTCCAGCGCGAGCGTGGGTCAGCGCCGCTGCCGCCAGCCATTCGAGCGTAGAGTCGTTATCCACATCGCCATCGACGATCTTGCCGCAATGTCCATGGCTGGTGTATTCGCAGTTACAGACATCGGTCATGACCAGAAGAGTGGGCAGCGCTTGCTTCACGGCGCGAACCGCCCTCTGCACGATCCCGTTCTCGTCGTAGTTTTCGGATGCCGATTCGTCTTTTTTATCGGGAATTCCGAACAGGATTACGCCGCCGATGCCCAGCGCATGCGCGCCTTGGCATTCCTTGACCAGTTCGTCGACCGAAAGCTGAAAGTTGCCGGGCATGGAGGTAATCGGTTTACGGATGCCCTGGCCGGGGCAAACGAATAAGGGCAGGATGAAGTCGGCGGGCTCCAGTTGCGTTTCACGCACCAGCCGCCGCATGGATTCCGACACGCGGAGCCGGCGCTTGCGATGAGTGGGAAACGGCATTCGCTCTCGATTGTAGCGAATTGCCCTCAGGATCCGGTAAATCGTACCACTTGGTCTGCGCGGGTTTTAACTCGACGAATCGCGGTTACGGGTGGACGTCACCCCGGTAATGACTCCGAGACCAACCAGAATCGTTACCCCGACTCCAATCCAGCGCGGGGGCATGTGCAACATGTGGGCTCCGATTGCCAATCCCACAATGAAAATAATGTATCCAATGAGGTAGATTCCGAACGACATGTTGGTGCTCCTCCCACAACAGTGAAGCAATCGCATCGCCAAAGCGTTCCGGAGCCCGCGACAGCCGCAGCCGTTTAGGATAAAATGCCTGAGAACAAACTTCCCGCAGGGTACGTAGTTCACAAACAAGGGGTGTACATGAACGCACGCAAGCTCGCTTTGTGGAGTTCGGCAGCAGGACTGCTTCTATGGGCTTGGGTCGCGCCCGGCCAGCAGCCGCGCCGCATTGACGACGCCGCTCTCAGGAACGCCGGCAAGTCCGGCGAAGAATGGCTGAGCTACGGTCTCACTCCCGGTGAAACCCGTTATAGCCCGCTCAAGCTGATCGACACCACCAACGTCAGCCGCCTGGGGTTGAACTGGCTGTACGAGATCGGCCCGGGCGGCGGCAATCAGGAAGGCACTCTCCTGATGGCGAACGGTACTCTCTACGGCATCACCAACTGGAGCGTCGTGTATGCCGTCGACGCGCGCACCGGTAAAGAAAAGTGGCGATGGGATCCGGAAGTGAACCAGGCTACCGTGCGGCCCAAGATGTGTTGCGGCATCGTGAATCGCGGAATTGCGATATACGACGGCAATATCATCGCTCCCTCGAATGATGGACGGCTGGTAGCCCTGAACGGCGAAACCGGGAAGCCGGTATGGGAAACCCGCGTAGCCTACTCGCAGGACAGCTATACCCTCACCATGGCTCCCCGTATCGCGAAAGGCAAAGTGATTATTGGAGTCGCCGGCGCGGAGTTTCCCGTGCGCGGCTATTTCGAGGCGCACGACGCCAAGACCGGCCAGTTCGCCTGGCGGACCTACACAGTCCCAGGCGATCCTTCCAAGCCGCCTGAGAACGAAGACATGCGACGTGCGGCCGCCACTTGGTCAACCGAGGGCATGAAGATGGGCGGGGGCGGCACGGTTTGGGACGGCATGGCCTACGACCCGGACGCTGACCTATTCTATGTCGGCACCGGAAACGCCGGCCCCTGGAGCCACGACGCCCGCAAACAAGGTAAGGATAAGGACAATCTCTACGCGGCGTCCATTCTTGCCGTAAAGCCCGATACCGGCCGGCTTGCCTGGTACTTCCAGATGGTCCCGGGCGACGAGTGGGACTTCGACAGCGTTCAGCAGTTGCTGCTTGCGGATATCGTCATCAAGGGTCAGCCTCGCAAAGTGATCATGCAGGCGAATAAGAACGGATTCTATTACGTGATTGACCGCGTCACCGGCAAGTTCATCTCCGGCCAGCCGTTCGCGCAAGTCACCTGGGCGCGAGGCCTGAACGAAGAAACTGGCAAACCGATCATCAATGCGGAGTCCTACTACGGCACGCAATCCATTCCGATCGCCCCCGGGCCCGGAGGCGCGCACAACTGGTCTCCCATGTCCTTCAATCCGGCCACCGGTCTGGTATACCTACCCGCGTCGCCAGGCGGAAGCTTCAACTACTCCTCCGACCCTAATTTCAAATATCAAGAAGGCCGCCAGAACATGGGTATCGCCTTCGGTGGATTTGGGCGAGGCGGGGCGGCTGCCGCCGGTGATGCTGCCAACGCTGCCGCTACGGCTCCGGTGGCTCCTCCTAAACCGCTACCGGCTCCCCCGGCGATCGGACCTACGCCACCTGAAGGCAATGGTCGTGGAGGCGTGCTGCTCGCGTGGGATATCGTGAACCAGAAGGAACGCTGGCGCGCACAAGGCGGCGGAGGAATCGGCGGTGGAACCGTTTCTACTGCTGGTAATCTGGTCTTCCAGGTAATCCCTGACGGGCGGTTAGTCGCCTACTCGGCGGACAAGGGCGAGAAACTTCTCGATGTCCAGACCGGCCTTCGCGGCGGCATGGGGCCTCCCATCACTTATTTGCTCGACGGCAAACAGTATGTTGCCCTGGCCGGTGGTTCCGGCGCGCTTCCGACCTTTGGACCTCCCCCGGGAGCGGCTGCTCCTGCGGGTGGTCGAGGCCCGGCTCCAGCCGGTGGAGCGGCTCCGCCTCCTCCTCCACCTGCTCCTGCGCCCCCAGCAGCTCCTCCGGCAGGTGGTGTTGCGGGTGCTGCGCCACCGCCTCCCCCGCCAGGTGGATTCGGCGGTTCCCAAGTGACACCGAAGCTCCTGGTGTTCGTTCTGGACGGCAAGGCGGCTCTTCCAGCGGCTCCCGCGCCATGATATTGGCCCTCTAAGTGCACTTAAGATAACTCGTGAAGCGCAGAGGGTTGCAGAATCAATCGGTTAGAAAGGAAATCGGTAAAAATTCACCGGTTTCCAGTATGAATATCCTACCGACCGACTCTGTGACCATGATTTATCACAAGGATCCCGTGGTTGCTCCCGCGGGCATCGGTCTCCGGGCCGACTCCACCCAGCGTCCTTTATTGGACGTAGTCGGTCCGGGGATCGAGCACTTAACTCGAACTTTAACTCTCGAAAGGGGAATATCTATATGAATACGAATCTCACGATGATGGCAGGCGTAATGGTTCTGAGTCTCGCGGGGGCGGGTTGCGCGACCAAGAAGTACGTGGTCAAGACCGTCTCGCCGGTGGAAGCTCGGGTCACCGCCAGCGAAGGTAAGAACACGGAACAAGACAAGCAGCTCGCGGATCACGCGAAGGATATCGACGGCTTGACCACCGATCTCTCGCGGACGAAAGAACGGGTGACGGATGCCGACGCCAAGGCTGTCGCGGCCGGTCAGGCTGCCCAGCGCTCCGGCGAGCGTGCGGATAATGCCCAGCGGTCCGCGGACGGCGCCCAGAAGGCGGCCGATGGCGCACTGAGCACCGCCAACCGCGGCTTGCAGCGCTCCGATGTCATCGAAAAGAACATGATCGCGATGAACAAGTTCGATATGGTGAAGACCGTAACCGTACTGTTCCCGCTGAATCAGTCCAAGCTGGACAAGGACGCGCAGGCCGAACTGGATGCGCTGGCCCAGATGACCGAAGGCAAAGAACGCTTCGTAATCGAAGTGCAGGGCTTCACCGATAAGACCGGTTCGGCCATTGCCAACGAGCAGCTGAGCCAGGCGCGCGCCGCGTCGGTTGCTCGTTACCTCGCCAATGAGCACAAGATCCCGGTTCGCAGCATCACCACTTTGGGATCGGGTTACGCTCTGCCGGTCGCTGACGATAAGACCCGCGAAGGCCGCAAGCAGAATCGCCGGGTAGAAGTTCGGTTGTTCGTGCCGGAAACCATCCAGCCGAGCAGCACTGTAGCGTCCGCCCAGGAGTAGTTCTTAAGGTTTGTCCGCGCTCCGGAACGACACCCCGGGCGCGGGCATACAAGTTGGCCGCCGGCTCCCTCCGACGCTGCGGCCTTCAGGGCAGACGCTCGAGAAGATCCTTAGCGAGGAGATCTGCACGCCTCGCTAGGTTGACTGCCGTCACCAGGTCTTGCTCGCGCGTCTGCTCTGCTTGTGATAAGTAGGTTCTCACCCTCTCGACAACATCCTTCAGTTCCGGACTCAGATTTCTGTTCCCCACCATTGCCAGCGCTCTTCTGACTCGATCCATCGACTGATCCAATTCCAGATTGTTCCGCCGGGATTCGTCCGGGGTCAGGATCTGCGCCAGCTTCGGCGCGGGCGCCGGCGGGTTCTCGACGGGAGGAGGCACCGGTTTGGGAATATTGGCGACCGGCGCGCGCGGCGGTCTGGGCGCGGGCAATTCCGGGAGCCGCGCGAACGGATCCGGCTGGCGGGGAAAATCGTACAGCGCCGGTTCGAATGAGACCTCCGCTGGCAATTCGATTTCCGGAGCAGGAGAGGCCGGTTGCGGCATCCTCACGGGCGTCGGCGGCGGCATGAATGTACGCACCGCTTTGTGACAAGAAGAGGCGCCGATGGCTCCCGCCATCCACAAGGTCGCCGCTGCCTTTCTGGTAAGAAAACCCGCGCGTGGATGAAGCAAATCAGGCATGTTGGACATTCGCCGGAAACTCGAGCCGGAAAGTTGTCCCGCGATCGGCTTCGCTTTTGAAGCTGATAGTACCATTATGCAACTGCACCGCCCGATAGGTCATGGCGAGTCCAATTCCGGATCCTCCAAGTTTGGTCGTGAAGTACAACTGAAACACCTTGTCGCGCAGCTCTGGAAGAATTCCCGGTCCTGTGTCGGATACTTCCAGAATCAGCTTGTCGTCCGTTTTCTCCGCACGCCCTCGTTCCAGGGACACGCGCAGCTGGCCGCCTTCGGGCATGGCGTCCACCGCGTTGATCACCAAATTGAGAACAGCCTGTTTGAGCAGGTCGGAATCCCCGCGCATGAAGGCCGGTTCGGCTGGCGCGGAGAATTCGACTTGGATGTTGGTTCCCTTGGCTTGGGGAGTGACGAATTCGATTACTTCCCGGGTCAATGCGGACAGGTCCACGTCTTCCAGATGCACTTCGACGGGCCGCGAAAAATCCAAGAATGTCTTCACCACTCGATCCAGCCGCAAAACTTCCTTTGAGAGGATGTCGATCTGTCCGGAAACTTCGGGGTCTGGATCGCCCAAACGCGCGCGCAGCAGTTCCAGGCGGAGGGCAATCGCATTGAGAGGATTCTTGATCTCATGCGCGACGCCTCCGGTCAGACGGCTGATGGCGGATAGCCGCGTGGCCACGTCCAACTGCGAAGCCATGCGCTCCAGCAGGCGATCCACATTAAGACGCAGCTCACTGGCATCCTCGCGTGCGCCTTGATACTTCTGGCCCAGCAGGTTCAGCTTGTTTTCGACGGCTCGGAACTCTTTCGACATCCCGCCATCCGGCTGGCTGCCGGCGATCTGTCCCTGTGCGATCCGGTCGATGGTATCTTCGATTCGCTTCACCGGCCGCAGGGCTCGCGTGGTGACCAACATGGTGAGTAAGAGAGACAGTCCGATGGCTCCGCCTGAGACCCAGCCTAACCAGACGATCTGAGGACGCAGCGCTTCCCGAAGGAACACGCTTGAGGTAACCACCTGGATGGTAAAGACCGGTTGGTCCTGTTGTCCCACGCCCAGTGGCAGGGTGATTTCCCAGTCCGAATGCCGTGTGCGCAGATCCAGCAAGCGGCGGTACCACGGAGTATTCCCCCAGGCTTCGAAATTCTGGCGCCGCTGCAGCGGGGCTCCAATGACAGGAGGATTGGACGAAGCCAGGATCATTCCGTTTTCACCCGCGATATTAATCTCAAGCAAGGAGCCGGGAGACGCCATCATTTGTGTCAGGAGCCGATGGAATCCAGAATCGTTGGCGACAATGGCGTTCCACAGCGCCTTGATCTCAGCCAGATCCTGCGGCGCCGGATAATCCCCGGAATCACGTTCGACGTGATCGCGTAACAACGCGCTGACCTGATCGCCGGTGAGATTGCTGCGCTCGATGGCATCAGAGGTGAGCAGGTTGACCAGCGTCTCCAACTGCACCGCCGACAAAGTCACGGCAGCCAGCGCCACCACCAACAGAATCAGCAGTACCAGGCGAACGCGCAGCGACATCAGCCCGCGCCCTGTGCGCCGTATTCCTTCAGTTTGTTAAACAACGTCTTCTGGCTGATGCCCAGGATCTCCGCCGCACGCGTCTTGTTGTTCTTGGTGTGCTCCAGCGTAAGTTCGATCAGCGCACGTTCGGTTTGTTCGATAGTTTGGCCCACCTGAACGCGTAGTTCGCCGTTCTCAGCGGGGATGCCGCCGGAGGGCGCGGGCGCGCCGGCAAAGCCCACAGGAAGATGCGCCACCTGGATGATTCCTTCGCCGGCGAGAATTACGGCGCGTTCCAGCACGTTGCGCAGCTCGCGAACGTTGCCGGGCCAATCGTAGGTTTGAAAACGCGACAGGACTTCCGCGGAGAGTTCGGTTACTTTCGTCCCGTGTTTGCGGTTTAGATCCTCCAGCAGCGCCTGCGACAACATCGGCAGATCGTCCTTGCGTTGGCGCAGTGGGGGCAGGGGAATCGGGAAGACGCTGAGGCGGTAGTACAAATCTTCGCGGAACCGGCCTTCCTTCATGGCGACTTCCAGGGGCGCGTTGGTGGCCGCGATGACGCGAACGTCCAGTTGGATCTCGCCCTTTCCTCCCAGACGGCGTACGCGTCCGTCTTCCAGCACGCGAAGGAGCTTGGCCTGGGTCGCCAGCGGCATGTCGCCGATCTCGTCCAGCAGCACGGTGCCGTTCTGGGCCAGTTCGAAACATCCCGCGCGGCGCTCCACGGCTCCCGTGAAGGCGCCTTTTTCGTGGCCGAATAATTCGCTTTCCATCAGCGAATCCGGCAAAGCCGCGCAGTTGATAGCCACGAACGGTCCGGCTTTGCGGGGGCTAAGGACGTGAATGGCGCGGGCCGCGAGCTCTTTGCCCGTGCCGCTTTCGCCGGTGATCAGCACGGCGGCGCGGCTAGGCGCCACTTGCTGGATCAGAGCGAAGCCTTCCCGCATCTGGGCCGAATTGCCGACCATCTCACCTAATACGCCCTGGTAGCTGAGCTCGCGTTCCAGGCGCTCGGCATGCTCCGCCAGACGACCCTGCGCGGCGGCCCGCTCCACCAGCAGCTTTAAAGCCTGCGACTGGACGGGTTTTTCCAGGAACCAGAAGGCGCCCAGGTCGTGCACCGTAGTGACCGACGTTTCCAGATTTCCAAATGCGGTCTGGACAATCACAGGGGGCGCACCGGGCTGCGCTTTCAGGCGCTTTAACAGCTCGGTACCATCCATCCGGGGCATCATCATGTCGGTGACGACGACATGAAAGGTGCTCGCGCCTAGTTTATCGAGCGCTTCCTGCCCATCGGAGGCGGTCTCCACCGCATATCCCCAGAGCGCGATCATCGCGGCCAAGGCAGTGCGCTGGCTTTCTTCGTCGTCTACAACCAACACCCGCGTTCGAGAACGTTCCGTCGTCATCCTGTTATATTCATTGTGCCAGCAGTAAGGCGCCAGCCGTGGTTTGGGTCATGTTATCATGCACGCCATGCAAGTCCGCCAATCGCTTAAAGGCGTCCAGATAGCCTATGCGATCGAAGTGATCCTGGCCGTTGCCATTGCAGCCTATTGGCTGAGCGCATCGAATCCCCCGGACATTCCTTTGTGGGCGCCCATGCTGGCGCCCGCTGCGATGTTTCTCCTTACCGTGATCCGTCATATCCGGCGCCGCGCTACTTGCTTAGATGTGCAGGGAGACCGTCTCCGTTACGAAGCCGGGCTTTTTTCCAAGACCAGCCGCATCCTGGAGCTGTCCAAGGTGCAGGATGTGCGGGTGGACCAGACCTTCGGCCAGAGAATCATCGGCACGGGCGATCTGTCGGTCGAGACCGCCGGCGGCTCCAGCCGGATTGAGATGGACTCCATCGATCGGCCTAAAGACGTGGCCGAAAACATCCTGAACCTGTCCAAGGCGCAGCGGGGCCAAGTCTGACTCCCTCGGGGTCACGCACGCACTCTTGCGTGCCGTATCGACACTCGTGTCGATACCTTGCGAATTGAAGAGGCGTCGAGAGGCCCGCTTGCGGGTCCTACCGAAGTCTCGACGCGGCAGGCAAGAGTGCGTGCGCCACCAGCCTTATAATCGAGCTTATGACGCAACCAGTTCAATCGCCTCCGCCGCACGCGGCTTTGCTGCAAATGCTCTTTGGAAAGTGGGTGTCGAGCGCGATTTCCGCAGCCGCGCATTTCGGTATCGCCGATCATCTGGAGTCCGGGCCAAAGAGCCCTAAGGAACTGGCTGCGCTCACCGCAACGCAGGAGCGCCCCTTGTACCGGTTGCTTCGAGCCAATGCGAGCGTGGGCGTGTTCGCGGAACTGGAGGACGGGCGTTTCGCGCAGACTCCGCTTTCCGAGCCGCTGCGAACGAACGCCATACCGTGCGTCCGTCATATGGCGATGATGCTGACGGATGACTGGCACATCCGCTGCTGGGAGCAATTGCCATGGTGCGTGGAAACCGGCAAGCCCGCATCGTATAAGCTTCATGGCACGGGGATGTTCGATTGGATGGCTCAACATCCGGAGAAAACCGGAAATTTCAACCAGGCCATGACCGACCTGTCCTCGGGTGATGCGGCGGCGATCGTCCAAAGCTACGATTTCTCGCCCTTTGAGCACGTCGTGGACGTGGCAGGCGGTCATGGAACGCTGTTGGCGGCCATTCTCGACAAAGTACCCAAGCTGCGCGGAACCCTCGTGGAAATGCCGCACGTGATCGAAGGTGCGAAGAAAGCCGGCATCCTGGATCGGTTCGCGGACCGCAGTACACTCGTGGCCGGCAGCATGTTCGAAAGCATCCCGGCGGGCGCCGACGCCTACATCATGAAGTTCATTATCCATGACTGGTACGACGCGGA
>Ga0105239_10008211_pt1 | contig 11912 bp, 9 predicted proteins | sample KBSC44metaG_FD_92761 | JGI IMG/M metagenome (GOLD analysis project Ga0105239, IMG submission 92761) | Corn rhizosphere microbial communities from Kellogg Biological Station, Michigan, USA - KBS C4-4 metaG | ecosystem: Host-associated > Plants > Roots > Rhizosphere > Soil | place: Michigan, USA...
CAGCGGCATGTTGAAGCGATCGAGAATGACTTTGCGCAATTCGTCCGCCGAGTGCCCCGCCGGCGTATAAACCGCCGTCACCGAGTTGCTGAATTCCTTAGGATCGAGCGCCACATTTTCGAGCCCCCACGCGCTCACCGCTCGCCGCGTCGCCTCTCCCAGACGCTGATGCCGCGCAAACACATTCTGCAGACCCTCTTCGCGCAGCATCTGCAAGGATTCCTTCAAACCGTAAAGCAAATTAGTAGCCGGCGTGTAAGGGAAGAAACCGTTGACGTTCTGTGAGAGCATCGGCTCCCATTCCCAGTACGATCGCGGAAGCTTGGCAGACTTCGACGACGCCAACGCCTTGTCGCTAATCGCATTGAACCCCAAGCCGGGCGGCAGCATCAGACCTTTCTGCGATCCGCCAACCGTAACGTCCACGCCCCATTCGTCGTGACGCATGTCAATCGACGCGAGCGACGAAATGGCATCCACCAGCAACAGCGCCGGATGCTTCGCACGATCAATAGCAGCACGAACCGCGGCAACCGAACTGGTGACACCGGAAGAAGTCTCATTCTGCACCACGCACACAGCCTTGATCTCGTGGTTGCGATCGTCACTCAGCTTCGCCTCGACCACTTTCGGATCGACGCCGTGACGCCAGTCGGTTTGCACCACGTCGACATTCAGCCCCAGCTTCTGCGCGACTTGAATCCATAGCGCCGCGAACTGGCCGACCTCGAACATCAAAATCTTGTCGCCGGGCGAGAGCGTGTTCGTCAACGCGCCTTCCCACGCTCCGGAACCGGAAGACGGAAAGATGACGACTTTCCCCGAGGTTTGGAAGACCTCTTTTATGCCCTCTAAAACTTCGAGTCCCAGGCGCCCAAACTCCGGCCCCCGATGATCGATGGTAGGCCGTGACATGGCACGCAGGACCCGCTCCGGCACGTTTGTCGGACCCGGAAGTTGAACGAATTGGCGACCGCTTATATATGACATTTGCTTACCCGAACCTCATTGTACATCTTGCCATAGTAAGATCTACCCAGGAGGCAGCATGAAACCAGCACTCGCCGGAACTTTGTTCGCGATGTTTGGCCTAGCCTTGTACGCGCAAAGCGCCGAGGAGCAGGTCCACCTCGACCCGCCCGTCCCCACCGGCCCGCCGACTAACTCGGCGCCCAACCCCTATCGCACCATCAGCGGCTGGTTCAAACTGCCAGAAGGAAGAACCTTTGGTTCCACCGGTGGAGTCGCGATCGACAAACGCGGCCACATCTGGGTAGCTGAAAGATGCGGGAGCAAAGGGTTCATCGCTGGTGCCTGCGCCGACTCGAAGCTGGATCCGATATTCGAATTCGACGAGGCCGGAAAATTGCTGCATAATTTCGGCGGCGGATTGATGGTAATGCCGCACGGCATCTCCATCGACGCGGATGGAAATGTGTGGGTCACCGACATCCAGGGAAAAGAGGGCAAGGGCCATCAGGTATTCAAGTTCTCCCCCGGGGGAAAAGTCCTCATGACGCTCGGCACCGCCGGCGTCGCCGGATCGGGACCAAACAATCTCAATCAACCGACAGCCATTGCGTTCGCTCCCAACGGCGACATGTTCATCGCGCAAGGGCATGGCGGCGAAGGTGGCAACCAGATCGCGAAATTCACGAAAGAAGGAAAGTTCATCAAGACCTGGGGCAAGAAAGGAATCGCGCCCGGCGAATTCGACTTGCCTCACTGCTTAGCCTTCGATTCCAAAGGCCGCCTGCTGGTGGGCGACCGTAACAACAATCGCATCCAGGTCTTCGATCAGGAAGGCAACTTCATCGAACAATTCACGCAGTTCAGCCGCCCCAGCGGCATCGCGGTCGGTAAGAACGATGTCATCTATGTAGCGGATTCCGAATCCGAAGCCGTCTCGCGCAACCACTGGGGCTGGAAGCGCGGCATCCGCGTCGGCAGCCTGCGCGACGGCAAGATCACCGCGTTCATTCCCGATCCCGTGGATTTGGCGAAAACCACCAGCGCCGCGGAAGGCATCGCCGTCGATTCCAAGGGCGTGGTCTACGGAGCCGAAGTGGTCCCAAACGATCTCAAAAGATACGTTAAAAAGTAGCTCCCGTCAGCGATGCCGCCCATGCAAATTGGAACGGTAATAAGGCTGCGGAGTCGTGCGTCCCCGGTGCTTCCAATCAGTCAACAAGCGCCAATAGTGAGCCAGCCATTTCCACATTGCCGCCTCCTTGGACAGCAACCTATCACATATAATCGTTGGCGTCACTGCCCCTTCAGCCCCATCTGGGCCAACACCGCATGTCCCAGTTGGCCGTAAGGATTGCCCAACGTCTCGATGAACTCGAAATGGTTGTAGTTGTCCCCACGAATTAGTTCCACCGGCTTCCCCGCCACCTTGACCACGGCGGCAAACTCCAAACTCTGGCGCCGGAATTCCGGAGTGTCCAGACTGGCATAAGCCACTATCAACGGCGTCGAAATCTTATCGATATGCCGTTGCGGACTTAAGCCCTCCTCGGTCGCGTCATCGAACTTCACGTAGGAATTGCGTGAGGAGAGCCGTGGACCTTTCAGATCGTACATGCCGCTCACCAGCAGCGCACCCTGCACGGTGCCCCTCGGGAGCATCGTGAGCGCGGCTGCCGCCAGATGTGCTCCGGACGAATGGCCCGAGAGATACAAGCGCTCCGGGTCGCCTCCGAAGCTCGCGGCGTTTTCACTGACCCAGCCGATCGCCCGCCGCACCTGATCGGCCATCACGTTCAAGCTGCCGCCGGCATTCTGCACCGCAACAAAATCGGGTGTGATGTAATGCGAACCCGCAGTGATAAACATCTCCGCCGGAAACGCGGACGATCTTGCCGAAAGCCCTTGCCATGCGCCACCGTGAATGAAAACTTGCACGGGCATCTTCTCGCCTTTGGCGCGGTAAATGTCGAGCCGCTCGATCTCTGTCGGACCATACGCGGAACGCATCGGCTCACCCAAGCGCGCTCGAATAAGCTCGCTGTTACTACGAGCGCGCGCCTGTAGTTGCTGCATATTCGGCGCGTAGGAGGCTTGATTATAAGCCGCGTCGAGCTCCGCCTGGTCATAGTCCAGGAACACCTTCGGGCCCTTTGCTTGTTGCGCGAAAGCCGGGGCAGCGCCCATGGCCGCCAACAGCGTTCTGCGGGTCATGCGGCCGCAGCTTTGGCCACTTCCGCCGCGTTTGCTAGCTTCTCGACGCCCCAACACAGATCCATGACCCTTCGGGCCTGCGCCGCCGGAATCACGCCCTGCGCCAAGTCCGCAAATTTAGCCTCCAGCGCCGCATCCGACATCGGATTCTTCACGCTTCCAATCACGTTGTCGATGTATTTCTCCAGTTTCCGCCCATCTTTCAAAGTCACGATGACGCGCACCTGCTCCGGCCCCATTGCCGGATCGAGCGTCGTCACCACCCGGTCGCGCAGCGCCACCACCGCCGGATCTTTGGCCAGCTTATCGCTGAACTGCCGTTCCCCCGCTGCCCCCTGCAGCAACGCCACCGCCGCCGCGTAATACACGCTGAACTTTCCTTCCAGGCCCGTCTGTGGCGTCTTCTTCCCGGTCAACTCCAGCACCAGCGGATGCACCTTCAACTCCACGCGTTCGATCCGATCGGCCGTCAACTTGTATTGGTTCCGCAGCTGAATACACGCGTCGAGCGTGGGATGGATCACCACACCGCAGGCAAACGGCTTGTAAGTATTGATCGAAATTTCGTACGTCTGGCCCAACTTCTCCGTGATCTCCGAGTAGTTGTGCGCTGTGCTCAAGACGTTAGCCCAGCCCCGCGACGCCTCAATCCCCTGGTCCGAACTGGTGTAATTTTTCCACGCCATCAGCGCCGCCGTAAATCCATTCTGCGCCGCCCTCCCGGGAGAAAAGCTCTTGGTCATGGTCCCGAACATCTCACGCAAGCCGACGGGTTGACTAGCCGCAAGTCCCAGCGCCCATACCATCTGCTGCTCGTTCAAGCGCAGAAGTTTCCCCACCGCCGCCGCCGAGCCGAATACTCCTGCCGTACCCGTGATGTGCCAGCCGATATCGTAATGATTCGGCCACACCGCGTTGCCGATTCGGCACTCGACCTCCGCACCCAGCACCAACGCATTCAGAAAGTCGCGCCCCGAAACCGGCTGGTATTCCGCCAGCGCCAGGATCGCCGAAGCCACTGGCCCGGCCGGATGAATAATGGTCCGCAAATGTGTGTCATCGTAATCGAAAATGTGCGAACTAATCCCATTCATTAAGGACGCATGCAGCACGTCCAGTTTTTCCTTCCGCCCCAGCACCGTCGCCTGCCCCGGCCCCGCAAACGGCGCCAACGCCGAAATCGCGATGTCCACCGTTTCATGCCGCGAGCCACCAATCGCACACCCCGCCCAATTCAACAGCGTGCGCTGCGCTTCCTTGCGAACCGAAGCCGGCAGGTCTTCGTATTTCGCCGCGACCACATAACGCGCCAACTTCCGCGTGATGTCCTTCGACGCCGCCTTAGTCTCTTGCGCCTTCACCTGCGGCGCGATGCCCGCAACCGCGACCGTCCCCATGAAGGTTCTACGTTTCATGGGTTCAATGTATCATGGTCAAGCGTATGCGATATGCAGTTTTCCTGGCTTTAGCAGCGGCCTTAACCACTCCAGCCCAAACCGTGCTCCTGCACGCCACCGTAATCGATGGCACGGGCAGCGCGCCCGTACCCGACGCCGTCATCGTGATTTCCGACGGACGCATCGCCGCCATGGGACCCGCCGCGAAAATCAAAATTCCCGCCGGCACCCAGGTAATGGATCTCACCGGTAAAACCATCATCCCCGGTATCATCAACGCTCATTCGCATATTAGCGACGACCCTGCCATAAAGCTCCGCCACTTCGCCCAATACGGCATCACCTCCACAATCGGCATGGGTGGCGACGGCGACGACGTCCTGAAAATTCGCGACGACCAACGCCACGGCGACATCAAAGGCGCCCGCGCCCACACCGTCGAGCATCGCTTCGAATTCGAAAAAGATGCGCCCACACCCGACATCGCCCGACTCAAAGTGGAAGAGCTTTATAAGAAAGGTGCCGACGCCGTCAAAGTGGTAGTCGACAACCGCCGCAACACGCAGGTCAAGCTGCGCCCCGAGATCACCGCCGCCGTAATCGATCAAGCCCACAAGCGTCACATGAAGGCCTTCGCGCACATCCACGATTACGACGACGCCAAGCTTCTCATGGAGCAAGGCATCGATATGCTGGCCCACCAAGTGCGCGACCGAGAAGTCGACGACGCCTTCATCAACATGATGAAAGCCAAGAAGGTTGCAATCACCTCCACCCTGGTGCGCGAGTTGTCATCCTTCGTCTATGCCGATTCCCCCGCCTGGCTGAACGATCCTTTCCTGATCCGCTTCTCCGATCCAGCCCGCATTGAATTGGCGAAAACCCAGCTGAAGGATCAGCAATCCAAACTCAAGGATCTAGCGCTCAACCGTCGCGACCTCGAAATCGCCTCCAAGAATTTCACCAAGATGGTCAACGCCGGCGGCGTTCGCATCGGTCTCGGCACCGACAGCGGACCCGTCCCCACTCGCTTCGAAGGATTTTTCGAGCACCTGGAAATGGAGCTCATGGTGAAGTACGGCATGACGCCCATGCAAGTGATCCAGGCGTTTTCAAAAACCAATTCCGAGATCCTGGGAATCGACAAGGACTACGGAACACTTGCCAAAGGCAAGATGGCCGATCTGGTGGTCCTTGACAAGAACCCTCTAGATGACATCCTGAACACGCGCACCGTCAGCGCCGTCTACATTGGCGGAAAGAAGTTCGAGTAGGAGGCACCCATGCTGAAGAGAACATTTCTCGCCACGCTATTCACTGTCACCGTGGCTCACGCCGCCGTAGTGCGCCTGGAGATCAAGGAACGCTCCGACGTCCTCGACGGAAAGACCTTCGGCACCGCCGGCGCTTACGAGCGCATCGTGGGGAAAGCCTACTTCGCCATAAATCCCAAGCTCCCCGCGAATCAAGCCATAGCCGACATCGACAAAGCTCCGCGCAACCAGGATGGCCTGGTGGAGTTTTCTTCCGACGTCTTCCTCCTGCGCCCCAAAGATCCCAAGAAGGGCAACGGCACTGTGCTCTACGAAGTTTCGAATCGCGGCTCCAAAAGTATGTTGACCTATTTCAACCGCGCCGCGGGTTCACTCGACCCGCGCAACGCAGATGAATTCGGCGACGGCCTGCTGATGAATCAGGGCTACACGCTGCTGTGGGTCGGCTGGCAGTTCGACATGCCTGATGCGCCGAATCTGGTGTATCTCTATCCGCCCATTGTGCAGGGAGTCCAAGGCATCGTGCGCGCGGAGTTCACCCCCGATCGCAAGGAAGCCCGCTACAGTGTGGCCGACCGCAATCACAAACCCTACACCGTCCTGAATCCCGACGACCCGAATCTGCGCCTCACCGTGCGCGATCAGGTCGAAGGCCCGCGCACCACGATTCCGCGCGCCGACTGGCACGTCGAAAACGGCGCCACCATCGTGCCGAAGAACGGTGTCGAGCCCGGCCGCATTTACGAATTGGTTTACACCTCCGAAAATCCGCCCGTCGCCGGCACTGGTTTCGCCGCCGTGCGCGACATGATAGCGTGGCTGCGCTACGGAGGCTTCGTAGCCGGCGCACCCGCCCCCAACGCCGCCATGAAGCGCGCCTACGGATTCGGCGTCTCGCAAAGCGGCCGCTTCCTGCGCACCATGCTGTATTTCGGATTCAATCGCGACGACCGCGGCCGCAAAGTCTTCGACGGCCTGCTCGCCGATGTAGCCGGCGGCGGCCGTGGCGGTTTCAACATGCGCTTCGCCCAGCCCTCGCGCGACAGCAATCCGTTTCAAAACACCCTGACGCCCGTGGATATTTTTCCGTTCACCGATCTCGAACAGACCGACCCGCAGACCGGAGCGAAAGACGGCCTCCTCACGCACTCACTTCCACCGGAATTCTGGCCCAAGATCTTCTACATGAATTCCGAGTACGAATACTACGGCCGCGCCGCCTCCCTGGTCCACATCACGCTCGATGGAACCGGCGACGCGAAGTTGCCCGCGTCGACGCGCATTTATATGTTCAGCGGCGGCCAGCACGGCCCTGCGCAATTTCCGCCCGCCCGCCGCGGCACGCAGAACCTGCCGAACCCCAATCCTTACACTTGGACTTTCCGCGCCCTGCTAGCCGCGATGGATGCCTGGGTGAAAGATGGTGTCGAGCCTCCGCCTTCGAAGTACCCGCACGTAGCCGCGCACGAACTAGTGCCTCTCGCTAGCGTGCAATTCCCCAAAATTCCCGGCGTAGCGTTCCCGAAAGCCATGCACCTCGCCTACCCGTCCAACTACGGTCCTGATTTCCGTACCAAAGGCATCGCCACGCAAGAGCCGCCAGAATTAGGCCAGCCCTATCCGCTAATGGTTCCACAAGTAGATCAAGACGGCCTCGACATCGCCGGAATTCGTATGCCCGAACTCGCGGTGCCTCTCGCGACCTACACCGGCTGGAATCTGCGCGCCCCGGAAGTCGGCGCGCCGGAAATGCTGTCTACGCAGATCGGTTCCTTCATCCCCTTTGCACGCACCAAAGCCGACCGCATGAAGTCGGGCGATCCGCGTCTCTCCATCGAAGAGCGCTACGCCAGCAAAGAAGACTATCTCGGAAAATTCGAAGCCGCCGCGAAATCACTCGCCAATCAGCGCTACTTACTACCCGGCGACGTGCCGGTACTCGCCAAGAGAGGCGCCGCCGAATGGGACTACGTACACGAGTAATCCCGCTTACGCGATCAACATTCCTAACCGGCCCAGCATCCGCAGCTCAGTATCCAGCCGCTCTCTTGTGCAATCCATCGCCTCGCGCAACGCTTCACGCTCCCGCGATCCATCCAGCAGCGTGAGCATCCGCCGCGCCTCTTCGCCTTCGATTTCAATCGCCCGATGCCCTAGGGTAGTCACCGGCGATTGCCCGTGCGCCGCCTGATACCGCACCAGCGGGCTCGCGCAAGGCTTGTCTCCAGCGACGGCAGAAATTCCGGGAGCCGCCTGCAATTCAATGATGCCGACCTTGAACAGCTCCAGCCCGACATGAGCCTCTTCCGGCCCAACCCGTAAGGCAACCGGACGCGATTCAATCAATCGCCGCATATACTCGATCGGAACCGGGTGCGTAGTCGTCAGACGGATGTGATCCGCACTGCTGAACGCGCCGTCAGGATCTTCATTCGCCGCCGTAGTGGCGTAACACCCTACGATACGCGCAGCGCTCCACACCGTGTCCAAGTTTCGTTCTTGACGACACAACAGCGACTTCCGAAAACCACGCATCCGCAAAAAATCGAGATACTGTTCCTCCGCGATCGCATCACCCGCCGCCATCCCCCGCACCGTATCAAGTGCCTCGACCTGCAAGTTTCGAGGCGTATCGTAACCGCTAGCCTCACCCAAATATTGCAGCCCGTGCGCCTTTGCGTGTGCGACGAATTCGTGGAAATACACCGGTTCATACACCGGCGCCAGATCGTCATGGAACAATGCACTGTCCGTATGTTCCAGTAAGACTCTCGCGTAGTCGGCTGCCGCGGCGTCAAAAGGATCCGGCTCCGGACGCCCCAGCGCCAAGACTTTCAAGAACGCCCGCGCATGCTGCAGCCGCTCCACAGGATTCTCAAATCGTCCCGCGTGATACAGCATCATGTCGCGCACCAGTCTTCGAATGTGTCCGGACGGATGCGTGTTATAGCTGACGAATGCAATCCCATCGGGCGTCAAACATCGCTGCGCGATCTCCAGAACCTTCGCCCCCACCTCCGGTGGCGTCCACCCATAGATGCCGTGCGTCAAAATGTAATCGAACTTGCCGAGCGACTCATCGAACTCCAGCAAGTTCATGCGCAGCAGCCGCAAATTGTCTAACCCCAGATCGTCGATGACGCGTTGCCCGCGCGCCAGGGGCTCCCCCGCCAGATCCACTCCCGTGAAGTGCGCGTGTGGAAGCGTCACGGCCATGCCGATGATGTTGGCCCCTTCGCTGGTACCCAGTTCCAGCACCTTGCAAGTCTCGACCGGCGCGGGCTCCAACCCCGCCAATTTCGCCAGCACCCACAGCCGGCCAGGATGCGTCTGCAGGATAGGAAGATTGTTGTAGCGGAACTCGTCGTAGGTGTTCTGCGCTGGAGTGCTCAATTGCCGCGGCCACCCGGCGCCGGTGGCGGACCCGGCTGCGGCAGCTTCGGGAATTCGTTCTGCGGCAGGCTGGTCCAACTCTTGTCGGCCGGCGGAAGTTTCGGATCCATCGTAATCTGCAGCTCCGCGCAGTGATGGTAATTGAATCCGCCGCCCGGATTCAGTCCGTGGTTGGCCATGAACTGAATCACCTGCAGCGTGCACTTGTCACAACTCAGGTTCGGCAGCGTCACGTCCATCTTCCACTCCGTGTTGCGCGGCGTGGTGGTGTGAGCGAACGCGCCATCCACCAAAACCGGAGGCTTGGGATTAGGATCGATCTTCGCGCTCACGGACCAGCCCCTGCCGTCTACTTCCGCTTCCGGATCCTTCGGCAATTCATTGCGCGAGTTCACCGCCAGCGAAATGCGATAGTGTCCCGGATGCGGAATGAACTCCTGCAGCCGGATGGTAAACGGATGCCCGCCCTGCGCCTTCGTAACGACGCCCGAAGGAATCCCCTCACCGCAGGGCAGAACGCCCTTCCCGCCATTCTCCGTCACCCATGTAGACGGCGGCTCCAGAAATTTAAAGTGAGCGGACGCAGTGGACGGCAGCAAAACTGCGATCGCACCGATAGCCAAGGCGACAGGCGTACTGCGAAGGGGGTTCATGGGATCAGTCTCCCATTTGGCTCGCCACCCCGCAACTATAATCCAGCACTGGAATGGGGACAGTACACTCAATCCCCAATTCTAGTTTTGAAGATTGAGTGCACTGTCCCCCATTCGGCCGCCGCGTACTCGCTGCTGCGTTGCTACTTGGTCGCGGGGGTAGCCGTGCTCGCCGGCGCGACGGTCTTCGCTTTCTGGTGATGATGCTTCTTCACCTTCGCCGGAGCCGTAGTGGAAGGCGCGCTCGAAGAGCCAGCGGCCGGAGCAGGCGTAGTGCCAGTCTGGGCCGCCATCAGTGCGGTGCCCGCCAGTAACAACGTGGTCATCAGGGTTTTCATAACTTCAATTCTCCTTGGGGCGTTCTGCCCTCACCCCTATGGACGCAACCGCCCTACAACAAGTTCATGAAGTTATGTTCTTAAACCCCTATATGTAAACACTTTAATTAAGGCTCTTCAGGAAGATCTTCCGCCCGATTTTCGAAGCGCGTGAACTGCCCCAGGAAGCGCAGCGGCACGTTACCGATGGGCCCGTTGCGCTGCTTCGCGATGATCAGATCGGCCAGCCCGCGCAGATCTTCGCGATCCCGTTTGTAAACTTCCTCGCGGAAGATAAACGCCACCAGATCCGCGTCCTGTTCGATCGATCCCGAATCGCGCAAGTCGCTCAACTGCGGCTTGTGATCGCCAATCCGAGTCTCCGCCGCACGACTCAACTGCGAGAGCACCAGGAACGGAACATCCAGATCCTTAGCCATCAACTTCAGCCCGCGTGAAATTGCGCTCACTTCCTGGTTCCGATTCTCACTGCGCCCGCGGCTGCTCATCAATTGCAGATAGTCGATCACCACCAGGCTCAAACCATGCTCCGCCTGCATCCGCCTCAGCTTGGAATGGACATCCATCAAGTTAACGCCGGCGGTGTCATCCAGAAATAGTGGCGACTCCGTCAAATCCGCCAGCGCCACTTGCAGTTTGCGCCGCTCATCGGCATTCAAATATCCCGCGCGAAACTTATGCTGATCCACGCGCGCCGCCGAGCACAGCAAGCGCGTCAGCAAACTCGCCGACGACATTTCGAGTGAAAACACCGCCACCGGCTTGCGCATCTGCGGATGCGTGGCCACATGCTGCGCGACGTTCAGCGCCAGCGCCGTTTTGCCCATCGACGGACGAGCGGCCAAAATCAGCAGTTCCCCGCCATGCAGCCCGCCCGTCATCTCGTCAAACTTAGCAAACCCCGTGCTCAGCCCACTCACCCGCTGGCTGGGATCCAGAAACGCATTCACGCCTCCCGGAAAGTTGCTGATGACCGTGGCGGGAGACTCCAGCCGCTCGCCCGCCCTGGCTTCGCCCAACTTCAGAAGCGATTCTTCCGCGCTCGCCAGAATCTCATCCGGATCCTCTTCGCCGATGAAGCACCTGTCGATCAGCTTCTGAGCGCTGAAAATCAGCTTGCGCAGCGTCGCCTTGTCCTTGACGATGCGGATATAGCTGTCCAGGTTGCTAAGCTCCGGCAGCCCTTCATCCAGCGACACCAGGTAGGAGAATCCACCCACCGATTCGATCTGCCCTTGCTTCATCAGCTCATTGGCAAGCGTGACCCGATCGATTTTTTCGCCGCGGTCGTACAGGTCCTTCATCCGCGCGAAAATCCGGCGATGGCTTTCCAGGCTGAAGTCTTCGGGCTCGACCGCGCCCGCGACTTGAAAATAGGTGTCCTGATTCAGCAGAACCGAGCCGAGCACAAAACGCTCGGCGTCTTCGTTGGCGGGTAAGCCCCTCTCAAAAGTACGATCGACAGTGGCCATGGCAAGCTCCGTGACCAATTAGGGTACGCACGCGCGGAGGCGAAACTGCAAGTTCAAGATTTGCAGAACTTTTCCACAAGACCTATTTCTTGGCGTCAGCCGCAGGCGCCGGAGCGTCCGCCGGCATGATCGTAGCGCTCACAATGCGGTCCAGATTGGGAAAGCTCTTATCCAAATACGCCTTGCCAAACGCCGTAATGCG
>Ga0105239_10008212_pt1 | contig 11908 bp, 7 predicted proteins | sample KBSC44metaG_FD_92761 | JGI IMG/M metagenome (GOLD analysis project Ga0105239, IMG submission 92761) | Corn rhizosphere microbial communities from Kellogg Biological Station, Michigan, USA - KBS C4-4 metaG | ecosystem: Host-associated > Plants > Roots > Rhizosphere > Soil | place: Michigan, USA...
ATTTAAAATGTTACTTGTAATCCTACTGCAATGGTCCTTAACGGAGGAAGAGCGGAAAAACCATTATTCTCTGGGTCCATGCCGAGGTAATTGGTAAATGTCAATAGGTTTTGACTTAAAACATAAATACGGGCATCTGCAAGACGAAGATACCGTTTCAGCTTTTCTGATATTTGATATGACAACGATACATTTTTTAGACGAACAAATGAAGCATCACTAATATTATTGTCACCATAAGATTGAGCATTTGAATATTGAGTATAAGCCAAAGAGCCAAAGTCTTGTGTAAATTTTTGAATGTTCGAGACATCGCCTGCTTTTTTCCATCTGTTTAGAACAACAGTTGGCTGATTACTCATCGTTCCGGGTGCCGGCGTATAATATATATAATTGTTTGCTGTTTGCTTTACAAATTGAATGAATATATTGATAGAGAAGTTTTTGTATTTAAAATCATTTTGAATCCCGCCATAATAGGTTTGTCCTATTTTTTTTATTGCTTGTAGGTCATTTGGATAGGATATCGTGCCATTTTTATCAACATCTTCAAATAGATAAACTCCAGATTGATTATCAACACCTGTATAATGATATTCCTTTGCAATGTTCAAGGGTTTTCCAATTTCGTAAACATTAGCATAAGCACTGTTTGATATCCCAGGAAAAGAGACAAGTTTATTTTCAGGAATACTTAAATTAAACGCTGTTCCCCAATAAAAGCTTTTAGTCTTTATATTAATTGCATTTAATTCAAATTCAAAACCTGAATTTTGAACCATCGCCGCCAAGTTTCGTTGAATCGAACTGAAACCTGGCACATAATCGAGAGGATAATTAATTAATTGATTCGAAGATTTGTTTTGGTAGTAAACTGAGGAAAATAGAATACGATTCTTAAATACTCCCAGCTCAATAGCAATTTCTAGTTTTTTATTACTCTCCCAACCGTAGTTAGGATTATAAAGTTGAGTGACGTATAACCCGGGGTTGCCACCATACGGGTAACGTGTAGAAGAATATGAATTTAAATATTTATAATCACCAATTTGGTCGTTGCCACTTGTTCCGTAGCTGCCTCTGAACTTTCCATATGATATAAAATGAAGTTGATCTTGAAAAAACTTTTCTTGAGTGAATATCCAAGCTGCCCCGACTGCTCCAAAGTTTGCAAATTGTTTTTGAGGTCCGAATCTGCTGGAGCCATCTCTTCTTGCCGTTAAATTTAAAAGATACTTGTCCTTGAAATTGTAGTTTAATCTTGAATAAAAAGCATTATAATGATATTTGCTATATTGGTAGTTTTGAACCGTTATGCTGGAAGCAGCAGCTAAACTTTCAATTAAAGCGTCACTAGAAAAACCACTTGCAAACAACGTTTGGGACTTCTGAATATTTTCTTGGAATGTACTTCCTATTAAGAAACTAATGCGATTCATTTTTACGCTCGTTTGATACTCCAATTGTGGTTCAATAATAGAAGTTAAAATATCATTACTTGCAAAGAACGAGAATGGACTAGTCAAACCATTTGCCGGATTGAACGACGAAAGTGGCATTAATTCCTCTTCATTCATATTCAAGTGTGTATAACCTGCGCTAGTCTTGAATACTACGTTAGGCAGTAGCCTGTAACTTAATTGACAATTACCAATTAAATTTTTTGTGTTTGCTTTATAGCTTTGGAACAAAGAACTAAGTGGGTTTTGAAAGCCATTAACCCAATTCAACTTTCCAGATGAATCGAACACCTCTGGGGCATTTGGTGGAAGAGCTAATGCTTGACCGGTAAGATCTTGAGTAGGTAAGTCATTATTATCATTTACATAATTGGCTGTGAGATTAAATTTAAATTTTTGATTTTCCGAAGTGTGCGATAAATTGAAGTGCGCGGAAGCTTTCTTATCTGAAAAACTCCCCGGAAAAACCGTTGATTCTCGATAAAATCCCCCACCTGCTAAGAATTGGGTGTTTATATTGCCGCTGGAAACAGACGCCTGCGCATTCGTCACATGCGCAGTTCCACCAATTAAATATTTCTGCCAATCGGTGTAACGAGTTGTATCCCAGAGGCCATTTATATCAACATCCGAAATAGTTGGTGTGGCATTATCATTATTAAATGCCTCATGCCTCATTTCTAGGTATTGTTCAGTACTTAATAACTTGACCTTTTTAGTTATTTTACCCAATCCTGTTGAGACATTCAAATCGACCTTCGTTTTTCCAGCCTTACCTTTTTTTGTAGTTATCAGAATCACACCATTTGATGCACGGCTCCCATAAATGGATGTTGCGTCAGCATCTTTTAAAACTTCTATACTTTCGATATCGCTTGGATTTAAACTATTAAATGGACTCCCATTCAAAGTAATTCCTCCACTTAAAGCCGAGCCAATAGGAGCTGAAACGAATGGAACCCCATCAACAATATATAATGGACTATTTCCACTTGAAATACTGTTTCTTCCTCTGAGCTGGATATTAAATACCCCCCCAGGAACTCCGGTTCCTTGTTGAATATACACCCCAGGCACTCTTCCCTCTAGAGCAGCAAGAACATTAGAAACTGGTTGATTTTGAATATCTGAACTTGTCACTTTGCCAACACTACCTGTGTTCAATCTTCTTGAAGATGTATAATAGCCTTTGATGATAGTTTCTTCTAAGGGAGTTACAGCAATCTTTACTAATATGTTTAGATCCCCTTTTCCATTCACTTTTAATTCCCTTGATTCGATTCCAACACCAGTTATTATTAATACGGCGTTATCATCAACGTCTGTCAAACGAAATTCTCCATTTTCATTGGTATTGGTTCCTTTGCTAGTTCCCTTAATAGTAACTGTAGCCAAAACTGGATCACCATTCTCATTCACTACTCTTCCCCTCACATCAATCGGCGGCACCTCGCCTACCATACCTACACCCTTCTCATCCCTCGGAATTATATTAATCACATTCCCTGAAATTTTATAAGTCAACGGCTGGCCTTTAAAGCACTCGTCCAAAACTTTTGTCAATGGCCAGTTATCGGCATTAATGGTTACCGGCTTTGCATCGTGAAGTCTTTCTTCCAATACTAAAGAAACATAGCCTGTTTGCTTTTCAATCGCCTTTATAACGGTAATCAAAGGCGCATCCTTTACATGGATGGTAACAGTCTGCGTTATGCCCTTTGCACTGAGTTGCAGGCAGGCCGCGAGTAATAGAATTGCAGTGAGCTTCATAATTTTTACCGCATAGCGGCATTTAGAGAAAAAGCAGTTAAGTTGGTGCAAAATCCCGCCCCATGCAGGTGTTTTGCTCGTAGCAATTACTTGCATACCTTTGAGTTGGTTAGTTAATAAATTGGCAATTTGCCGTTGTTAATTTTGATTAACCGTTTGGCCGGAAGTGGTGAGAACACTTCCGGTTTTTTATGGACTGCGCCATAATAGTTAACCAGCTTGGTGGCGGTTCAATGGTTAGTGGTACTGGCTTATATGGCAAGAAGGTGCCCGCCTCTTCAGCGGGAAGGAGATAACTGGTGGGATAACGGGGAATGGTGCCGCTATAGGTAATAGCCAATTTGTAACGCACTTACCAATGCACTATGTCATACTAATCAGAACTATACAACCTTTGGTCCTTTCTCCATTAAGGTCTTTACAGTTACCGGTTTTACAAAGAATAAAGGATTAGGGTCAAGGGTATATACCAAATATTTTTATTGCCCTTGCTAAGGCAAAATGATAAAGAGATACTGCATAGCCTATTTTCTTGTTGGTTTCTAAGTGAGGCCTTAATCGTCTTTATTAAGATGAAACAATTATTTTCTTTCCTTCCAATTTAAACTTTATCCCTTGCGCCTGCAGCAGATCTAATACCTGGGAAAGATTCATATTCCTCGGGATCTTACCTAAAAATTTATGCTGCGGTACCGTTCCCTGATAAGCAATTTGCACATCGTACCATCTTTCCAATTGCCTCATAACCCCGTGCAAATCGTCATTATTGAACTGAAAATATCCAAACCGCCATGCTACAGCTGCATCACCATCTACACCAGTTATTTTTCTCACGTCATTCGTTTGCTTATTGATCTGCGCCTGCTCGTTCGGTTGTAAAATAGTTTCAGAACTGTTGCCGGTTGAATGCACTCTCACCTTCCCTTCCAATAACGTCGTTTTAGAAACATCCTCATCACTATAACTATTAACATCGAAATGAGTACCTAAAACTTCAACTTCCAAACCCGGCGCATTCACTACAAAAGAACGTTTACCCTTCTGGCCATTTGCCAATGCAGCAACAGAAGGTGCTACTTCAAAATACGCTTCGCCTGTAATTTCTACTTTGCGCACATCACCATCAAAAGCCACCGGATAGCGAACGCTCGACTCAGAATTTAACCAAACCTTGCTGCCATCAGATAGAATAGTCGCATAAGTTTCGCCCTTTGCTGTACTTAGCGTGTTGTAAACAGTTTCCAACCGGGCCTCTCCCCTCAAGGGAGTATTCGTTTCATATATCAATTGGCCATTTTTGTTTTTCAGGGCTATATTTCCCTGTTGACCAATAATTTTATTGCTAGCGCTATCGAGATACACAACAGAGCCATTAGATAATGTCAACTTTGCTTTGTACTTTCCAGGTGCAGCATCGTGAACCACAGCAACCGGTTGTGGGTTACTAGTTGTAGAAGTAGCATGCTTTCTAATTATCACCATATACCCCCCTACTGCTATCAACACGGAAGCTGCAGCCATATACATCCAACCCGGTAACCTTCGTATCCGCCCAGCCTTCGCCGCTGGCCATTCTGCTGCCAGCTTTGCTCTTAGCGCTTCCGGATTGCTGCTGCGAAAGAGTTGCAGCTCCTGCTGTAAATTTTTATCACTGGTTATGTATTCAAACAATACCCGGTTTTGCTCGTCCTGACCCAGCCAGTCGTTTAACCGTAAGCGATCTTCCGCTGTTAGTTCTCCTTTTATGTATTTCATTAAAAGGTCTTCCGGAAGGGTTGCCTTCTGCTGCATTCGCTATGCTTTTATATAATTATTCAATGAGAGCCGTTGGGCGCTTTTAACCAGGGCTTAATAATAATTTAACCATTCCATAATAAAAACGACAGAACCAGACCCCTGTCACAAAAAATCAAAACTTTTTTTTAGCACCCCTGATTACTTATGTATGATTGATAAAGAAGATAAACAGGCTTAACAGGCCTTTTTTTAGTAACTGTACCCGTAGTTTTTTTACAGCCCTCGATTTGATGCTGGTCACATTGGTTACTGAAATACGCATGTGTTCGGCGATCTGATCATTCGATAACCCGCTAAAAAAGCTCAATTCAAAAACCCTACGGTACTTATCGGGTAATTGCTCCACCTCTTTATTTATTTGACGCAGCAGCTCGGCCTGAACCTGCAGAACGTCAGCAGTCTGTTCTTCACTAAAATTTCCCACCACTAAAGCCAGTTCTTTTTTGTAGGCTGCCTGGCGTTGCTTTTGCCGTAACAGGTCAAGGCACCTGTTTCTGGCAGTGATATATAGGAAGGCTTTCACATTTACCAGTGTATCAAAATTGTCTTTAATGGCGAAAAATGTTTGAAAAGTATGCGAAACGATGTCTTCCGCATCCTGCGTATTGTCTACCAGTTTTTGGGTAAAATAGTTTAGCGCCTGATAAAACTCGTTGAAAATGTAATCAAAAGCCCACCTGTCGTTATTTCTTAGGGCTGTCATCACATCCTGGGGAGAGAATTGTCGTCTTGTGTTTACATCAGCGCTCATGAGTACTTAATACCAGACCCTACAGGGCCTTATTTCGTCTGTTGAGTATACAATGTTGAATTTGTCTGGAAACCACTTTTAAAGGCCTTTCAGGCCCAGATAAGGGAAGGATAGGGTTCTAACGGACAGGTTTTATTTGTAAGAAAGGAGAAATTTCTTATAAAAGTATATAAAAAAAGAGTGCCAGCTTACTATAAATCCCGGATTTAAAAGACGTTAGCAACCGGTTGAATCATTCCCGGTGAAGATACAGCGACGCGCACTATTATTTTCCCCCTAGAAAAATAGTCCGTTTTTAATCAAAAAACAAATAATCAAAAAATGCGTCACCCCACCCTGGCTTATGCAAAACATGGCGCAACGGATAAGGCCACGTTTCGATTCGCAAAAAAATAAAAAATGGTCAACCGTAGTTGCAACAATAAACAGCGCTACTTGACAGCGATCAAAATCGATAGAAGCCCTTTTGATGGCGTCATTCAGGGAATGAAATTCACTGGCGGTATCGGACGAAGGAAATACACACAGCAGATGAAAGGCGGCTTCAAGTTATTCTTCCTATTGTACCGCATCTCGCAGGCTACGAAATACTGTTAAAAGCAGTAGCAAACTTCAGCATAACTTATTATTTTTTGGACGCGGGAACCTTTTCCTTGATTATATACAACCAAAAGATTAATTTTCATTTACTTAAATAGGCTGTTCCATAAATTCAAGACTTATAAGCAATTTAAAATGCGACCAATTCTAGTCTTCATAATATTTATAGTAACATCGTGCGGACAGAAAAAAGTCAAGGTCTTGTGGGACGAGTATTCCAAAGGCAAACCAAAAACAATTTACTACTTCGACAGTGAAGACGACGCTAAACAACCCCCAGTCGTTAATGTGAAAAATGGCGTCGGCTATGCAAACAAGCCTGTCTCGTTTGACCAGGAATCTTACTATGAAAACGGAAAATTACAAAGCAAAGGACGCTTTATCAAAGGGCAAACGTGCGGACTTTGGCAGTATTTTTATGAAAGTGGTGTTCATCAGGCAAAGTCCTATTACTTAAATGGCGCTACGAGAGACACCGTTTATTGCTGGTATCCATCAGGCAAGCTCAAAAGACTCTTAATTGAGATTGATACTATCAATCATCGCTGGAATGGCTTTGACTACTATGAGAATGGCAATAAGTCTATTGAATACCATTTGCTTAAAGACAGTTTGAACAACCTGACGATTGACGGAACCTGGAAAGAGTGGTTTGACAATGGCAAAGAGAAATTTCAGGCAACACTTAAAAACAATTGGACTTTCGGTAAATGGCAGCAGTGGGATACAACCGGAAATTTACAGGAAGGAGAAAAGCAAATCAATATCACGTTCTGACAAAACCACCTAATGTATAACGATTGCATAGATTTGAGAGTCGCCTGTAGCTTTCAGAACAACAAGCAACCGACAACCGATAACATGATTTATACAAATGACGAAGCTGACAAATTTGATCGGCGCAAAAATTTTTACATAACTGTTTATGTCTTTCCGGCTTTAGTTGCCGGCATTTTCATTGCACTTATTTCCCTCGCTTACTTTTCGGGTTATCTTCCCAAAGGTGACTTTACCTATGGTTGTGTGTTGTCTTTCACGCCTGCCATGTTCATTTATACGTTTAACCGCCGGAATTGGTTGAAAATGCCAGACGGCACATACCACAACATCAAAGGAGTTCCGTCAACAAACAAAATAACTTTCCGTGAACCAACGGAATACCAGGCGGAATACTACTACTCAAAAAAAGAAAAAATCACCTCGCTTCTTATTGGACTATTTCTTATTGGTATTAGCATCTGGATAAGTCTGAAGGGTGGAAAAACTATTTTACTTCCAATCGGTTCAGCATTGAGTGGTCTGTGTCTTTCTTATATAGGATTTAAAGGACTACTTGATAAATCAGCAAAATTAAAAATCGCAAAAAACGGCTTATGGACAAACAAGCTAGGTTTTGTCAATTGGGATGACATTAATTATGCTGACGTTGTTGAAGACAAGAGCGAACGAGAAACACAGTTACATTTAGAAATCCGCCTAAAGGGAACAAAGTTCGAGCACGCCGGCCAGCCAGATGAGCGACTTTTGTTGAGTGACTTGCAAAATAAAGGCGATATTGAAATGGTGATAAACCAATCTATACTCAACTTCAATAAGGAAAAAGAAAAAGCAGCAGACAACATGGGTTTCGCGCAAGCGGCAGGCGATTGAACGCAACAACAGCAGCCGTTAATCAGCATTAGTTCCCTTGGGCAAAAGTTTTTGGCAGCAATCAATGTCACAACCCATTTTAACATTGCAACCTTATGTATAATATCACTTTGGTTTGCACGGTTTCGCTTTTATCCTACCTTAAAATAGATGAATCTTAAATACGTGAAAAACACCTTTTTTTCAACCATTAAATTTCTCTAATTAGCACATTGTCGCCCAATACCCATGTACAGTACTGCATCTTAACAAAAACGTCTATGACCAAATTACGCCTCAACAATTTTATGGATTATATCAGTGAGGTTGAGCGAAACCGCAACGACGGCTACCATATACATCTGTTCCGCGGACAATGTAAAAGTCAACCTCTTTTACCTTCCATTGCAAGAGCAAATCCTTACTACGATACAACGAATGTTGAAATCACAATGCTCGAAGACTTAAAACGACGATCCCCCTTACTTGTTACCAAAACACCAACGTCCGACTGGGAATGGCTTGTGTTCGCACAACACTTTGGACTGAAAACCAGACTTCTGGATTGGACAAGCAATCCACTGATAGCCTTATGGTTCGCCTGTTCGAATGAGTATTTTTTAGATAAAAGTTCCTACGTATATGAATTGTCAGCAAATGAAAAAATGCTGATTGACCCGGTTCATACTGAATCACCATTCCAGCGTACCAGCACAAGAATTTTGAGACCAACGCTCAATAATGAAAGAATAATCGCTCAGTCCGGATGGTTTACCGCCCATAAATTTTCCAGAACTCAAAAACGTTTTATTGAACTGGAAGCCCGCAAAGAAGAAAGATTCAAATTAGTTGAAATTGAAATCCCGGCGGAAAACAAAAAAGAAATGTTGACAATACTTTCAAATCTTGGCGTAAATAATCGCACTGTCTTTCCCGACATTGCCGGTCTCTGTTTTCACCTCAATTGGAAATATCAAAGTAAAATTCCCACCCCCCCAAATAACAGGTAAAAACTGAAATTTAATCTTTATCTTAGCTGTACAATACTGTAAGAACTAAAACTGGTCTTATGTACTAAAACTCAACCGGTCTTATAGTAGGACGAGACCCTTACGAGACTTTCACGAGACCTGTACGAGACATTCACGAGACCTTTACCTGACCCTTACGAGACCTTTACCTGACCCTTACGAGACCTTTACCTGACTTTTACCTGACCTTTACCTGATGTTTACCTGACCTTTACCTGACCTTACTCCCACTCTAAGGTATACTTAAGCTATAGTTAAGCTATACCTAAGCCATACCTAAAGGCTACATAATGCGGAGCATCCTCGCCCGCAAGTATCTGCTATAATCATGATACATACACCGAATATTCCCTCTAAGCCACCTGTATAACCGGAAGAACATTCCCACCCCCACCCCACAGTTCAGGATGCTTAACCGCTCCCGCTTTCATAATTTGTCCGTGATCAGATACCAACACACCAACGAAAATTTGCTGTATGAAAAAAACGCCCGGCGTAAGGTCCCTGCATGGACTTTCACGCCTCCTTTCCAAAACAACGCTTCTATCCTGTCTTTTCTGTTTTGCTTATCCATCCCTTGCACAACAATGGAACTCACTGGGAAATGAAACCCAGATCTCATCTGTCGCCTCATCATATACCACCATTACGGTCATCAACAATGTTCCCTACGTGGCTTATGTGGAAGGACCTTCTTCAGGTGGTGTCGCCAAAGTGAAAAGAAAGAATTATAGCACCGACGCCTGGGAACAGGTAGGCAATACCATCGCTTCAAACGCTACCTACACTCGAATTTATAGCGACAAAAACAACAACTTGTATGTTACCTATGTAGATGCTGCCAATGGCAACAAACTGGCCGTGGTAGCGTACAATAACACTACCCAAACATGGGAACCACTATCAGCAGGCAACCTCTATGTTTCAACAGGCACAGTAACACATACTATAAACGGATTCAATGGCACTCCCCGAAGCGGACTCGCATTCGACAACAACAACGTGCCCTACATTACTTTCTCTGAACGCTCCGCAGGAAACAACAAGCCCTATGTCAAACGCTTTACAGCGAATATATGGCAAACCGTTGGCGCTGATGCCGTTTCAACAGATAGCGCTATAGCCAATAATATAGCCATCGACGATACCAATACGCCCTATGTAGTGTATGTCAGGCAGGCTACCGCCACGGCATCTTCAGGCACTATAAAAATGTTCCGGTTTAATTCCGGCACAGGCAGCTGGGAAGATGTATCACCCCCAAGCCCGGTTTCTCCAGGCTCCTCTACTACAGGCGCCACCACGGCTGTACGCCATACCAGTATTAGTATGGATAGCACCTATAACCCCATTGTAAGCTATTTCAATACATCTAACAGTAACCGGTCTACCATCATCCGCTACAACAAAACAACCGCTACATGGAATTTCATCGGAACTACCAGTACCCGTGATGCGCCGCTAAATAGCCTTATCAATGATGCCACAGGTAACGTTTATAACCTATTTGCCGATGCGCTTATCAACGGCGGACTTTCCTCTATGGTGCGTGTATTCAAGTTGTATCGCGGCGCTGCCGGGTTTACTGAATTGAAAAACCCAACCCTGAGCCGTGGCATTGATTCTACCGGCGATAATTCCACTACCGGCCGTTCCATTTCCATTTCCGATCTTTCACTCGCTGTAGGAACCGATACCGCCAAACCCTTTATCGTTTACACAAAAACAAATTCCGCCAATATCCGAACACCCATCGTGCAGGTATTTACACAGCCGATCATTACTACACCCGTCACTAATATCACAGCTAATTCAGCAACCACGGGTGGAGATGTATCTGATGTGGGTGGAACAATCCGTGAAAGAGGAATCGTTTACAGCATGGTGGCCAACCCAACTACTTCCAACAACAAAATTATCGACAGCTCCGGCAACACCGTATATACCGTCACTATTACCGGCCTTATACCCGCTATTACTTATTTTGCAAGAGCCTATGCCATCACTGATTCAGGAACCGTATATGGTAATAATGTCTCGTTTACCACCCCGGCGCCCGATAGCACCAGTGTAATAGTCGCCGATTATGGAACCTCTGTTGTATTGAGCAACGGTATTGTAAAGGCTACCATATTGAAATCAAGTGCTACGGTTACCAGCCTTATCTATAATGGTGTTGAATTGATCAGCGGCGGCTTCAATGGCGGACAACTATACTGGAGCTGGAACATGCCTAATTACCAGAACCCTTCCGGCTGCACCTATGCGTTAACGGTTGATCCACATAGCAACAACTTCAATTATGCTGAAATAAAACTACACATGAGCTGGGACGGTACTTCGTCTACCGCTGCCATGGACGTAGATGTATACTATTCCCTGCCAAAAGGAGCACAGGGCATTTATGCATCAGCCACACTTTCGCACCCTGCCACCTATCCTGCATTACCAGGCGGTGAATGGCGTATGGCTGGCTATCCCAATCCGCGGTTCAACTGGCTGAGCGTTGATTCCCTGCGGAACCGGCTTATGCCCAGCAGCTTCGATCTTGATAATAGCCTGCCGGTTGATGGCGCACCGAAAGAAGTTACCCTCCTAACTACCGGTATCTACAAAAACAATTACGAATGCAAGTACGACTACAGCGCTGACTTTGGAGCAATCGACGCATGGGGCTGGAGCAGTACCGCCGATAATGTGGGGCTCTGGATCACGGCGCCCAGTAAAGAATACTATCCCGGTGGTCCCATGAAGCGGGAACTGATGTGCCATACCACCCCTGTTATATTGAATATGCTCGGTGGCACTCACTACGGCATGGGCGACAATGGAAGTGTGGCTGCAGGCGAAGACTGGCAAAAAACATTCGG
>Ga0105239_10008214_pt1 | contig 11907 bp, 9 predicted proteins | sample KBSC44metaG_FD_92761 | JGI IMG/M metagenome (GOLD analysis project Ga0105239, IMG submission 92761) | Corn rhizosphere microbial communities from Kellogg Biological Station, Michigan, USA - KBS C4-4 metaG | ecosystem: Host-associated > Plants > Roots > Rhizosphere > Soil | place: Michigan, USA...
AGCGCCGGTGGCGTTTAAAATCTGCTGTATTTCGGCGATAGTGTACTGGTTGCTGAGCATGGCACGAATTTGCTTATATTTCTGTAGATAGAAGAATTTTTAGCGATTTTTGGTTTTAATGGACGAACCGAAAAAAACAAAAATTACCGACCCAAAAGCCGCCCTCGCCAAAGCCGAACACTATTGCGCCTACCAGGAACGCGCACAACAGGAAGTGCGCGACAAGCTATACGAGTGGGGCCTATGGCCCGACGCGGTTGAAAATATTATCGGTGAGCTCATCGGCGCTAACTTTATAAACGAAGAACGCTTCGCCAAAGCCTACGCCCGGGGCAAGTTTAACCAAAATGGCTGGGGAAAAAACAAGATAAAACAAGGCCTGAAGTTTAAAAAAGTGCCCGACGTTTTGATAAAAAAAGCGCTACAAGCCATCCCGGACGACGACTACCTGCAATCGCTGGAGGTTATTTTGGCCAAAAAAGCAAGAACCATCACAGAAAAGGACAAGCTAAAACGCCGCTTTAAACTGCAAGCCTACGCTTTAGGCCGCGGTTTTGAACTTGATTTGATTTTAGATATTTTGAAAACCAACGACTTATAAAAAACTTTAAAAAAAGTTAAATTTTATCTTGCAGGAAATTCTTTTCTGCCTATATTTGCACTCCCGCAAACGAGGTAAGATGTTTAGCAAGTAAACATCAGGTTGCGGGAATGAAAAAATGCGAAAGTAGCTCAGTTGGTAGAGCACGACCTTGCCAAGGTCGGGGTCGCGAGTTCGAATCTCGTCTTTCGCTCCAAATCCCTTCCAAAACAGAAGGGATTTATTGTTAAAGGTTAGTATATTTACAAAGCCAATAACAATGGAACCACGCTCAGATGGTGGAACTGGTAGACACGCAGGACTTAAAATCCTGTTCCCGTAAACGGAGTGCGGGTTCGATTCCCGCTCTGAGTACAAAAGCAGAGTAAAATCGCTTTAAAAGCCCTTAAATCATATGATTTAGGGGCTTTTTCGTTTAAAAACACCGTCAAAAAATTCATTCAATCGCATGTTTCAGTTGAACGATTCGTTGAACTCTTCGGAGCCTGATAAATCGTTCAACGAAAAGCTTACAAACAACTGTATATCAACGCGTTCAACAAATGAACATCTTGATAAAATAGCCGTCAAAATCGACATTTGTTTAACTTTTTATTGAACGATTATGTTAGAAAAAAGCTTCGGGTTAATGTTTTTTATGCGCAAACCCAAAAACGGCCAAGACGGCCTCTATCCTATTTATCTGCGAATTACGGTTGATGGTAAGTCCAGTGAACTATCTGTTAAAAGAAAATGCCATACCTCTTCATGGAATGCAAGAACCGGCCGTTCCAATGGCACTAAGGAAGCTACAAGGGAATTTAATGCTTACCTGGATGCGCTCACGCAGCAGGCTTATCAAGCCAAACGGCATCTGATCGAGGCTGCTAAAGATGTAACATCCGATGCTATAAAAAGAAATATGACAGGGGCGGATGATGAGGGAAAAAGAACTATTATGGAAGTGTTCGATAGGCACAACCAACGGTTAAAAGCACTTGAAGGTACTGGATTTGCGAGCAATACAGTTAAGCGATATGCTACAACACTTGAACATACAAAAAGCTTCTTGAAATGGAAATATAATGCAGAGGATCTGGACATAAGGAAACTGGATCATGAAACGATATCGGAATTTGATTTCTGGTTAAAGAGTGTTCAAAAACGCAATCATAATTCTACGATGAAATATTTGTCGAATTTCAAAAAGATCGTTCTCATAGCAGTTAAAAACAATTGGTTACCATCTGATCCCTTCGCAAATTTCAAATTCACTAAAAAGCCTGTCCAGCGCCATGCGCTAACGGAGCAAGAACTAACTAGGATTGCATCCAAAAATTTCAATAACGAGCGACTACAAAGTGTAAAGGATATCTTTATTTTCAGCTGCTACACGGGTCTAGAGGGTGCAACACTCATAATCTTTTGGTCCCTGGTTCGAGCTCAACAGGGCGAACAAAACGGCCTTTATTAACTTAGATGGCGTTTTTTTTTGATAATTTTGGAACCTACGTTTAAAGCAAATAAAGGCACATTTTGGTTCGAGCACACTTGGGTTAACCCAAGTGCGCAACTAATGCCAAACAATCACTTTTAATGTTAAATTACCGATTATTAGAAAATACTCAAAAGCGTTTCTCGCTGGAGTGGTTCGATGTTTTTTGTAGTCAATTTGCATACTTAAAAATGATCTGTGATTTTTATAAACATCGAACCACCTGAATTTTTTTGAATAAAAGCATTAGGACCTTCGTTTCAAAGCAAGCTCTAAGGCAAAGCGCGCGAATTTAAGTTTATTTATTTTAGCCTGCTTGCGATCTGGATGATCTCAATCATTTGGCGATTTCTTTGACCTAAACTTTTATTTGATAATTTAAAAAAATCATTTTACATTCATCACAATTATTGAGAGCCTGGCCTGGGGTTCCCGTATGTCCTGAATCTTACACTCGCGAAAAATAGCTTCAGCGTTTTCCCTGTGTAACTGCAGAGCTGCCGAATGGCGGTAATGGGATAGCCATGCCCTAACTTTTTAAACCTTGTAACACAATAAAACTTAACCGCTTAAAAACACATGAAAACTTTATTAACCGCTATCGTCGCAATTTGCGCATTTACCTTAACCTGCAGCGCACAATGGACAACCTCGGGTACAAATATTTATAACTCAAATACCGGAAATGTTGGCATTGGCACCACAAACCCTATTACAAAACTTGATGTAGCTGTAAACACTACAGCTACCGATGGCTTGTTTGTACACAATTTAAGCAACACTACGTACGGTACATTTATGGCTGCTGGTTCCTCCGGTGGCGGTTTTTCAAACTGGGCAAATTCAATGGTTCTTGAATCCGTGCCGGTTTCAACCGGTGGATTTGTGTTTAGTTCATATACCGGAAACATTACGTTTCAGACAGGTAGCCGAACCAATAGAATGACAATCACTTCGGCCGGCAATGTTGGCATAGGTACAACCAGCCCCGACCAGTTACTCACCGTTAATGGCACCGTTCACGCCAAATCAGTAGTTGTTGACTTAACCATTGTACCCGATTACGTATTCAAGCCAACCTACAAATTGCCATCGCTTGACTATGTTAAAAATTACGTTGAAAAAAACAGCCACCTGCCCGAAGTGCCATCTGAAGCTGAAATTAAAAAGAACGGGCTAAACGTTGGTGAGATGAACGCTATCCTGCTTAAAAAGGTGGAAGAGCTAACGCTGTATATGATTGAAAAAGATAAGCAGTTACAGCAGCAGCAAGATCAATTTAACGAATTAAAAAAACAAATTGAAGACCTAAAAAATGTTAGAAAATAAACTAAACACAACAATATGAAAACCTTCTTAACAACCTCTTTTGCGATTTTATTATTTACCGTTACCTGCAACGCACAATGGACAGCCTCAGGCACTGATATTTATAACTCGAACACAGGAAATGTGGGGATAGCGACGACCGCGCCGGAACACGGGTTTAAACTTGATGTTAATGGCCTGGGAGCAATAGGCAGCCAGGGAAGTGCACGAATTTACCTGGGAACGACTGATGCGACCCATGCATTCATTCAATCCCGGAATACTTCAGTAAATCAAGGCTTAATTTTTTATGCAAGCTCCTATAATTTTTCAACCGGCAATGTCGGCATTGGCACCGCAACCCCCGACCAGTTACTCACCGTTAACGGCACCGTTCACGCCAAATCAGTAGTTGTTGATTTAACTATAGTACCCGATTACGTTTTTAAGCCAACCTACAAATTGCCATCGCTTGACTATGTTAAAAATTATGTTGAAAAAAACAGCCACCTGCCCGAAGTGCCTTCCGAAGCTGAAATTAAAAAGAACGGGCTAAACGTTGGTGAGATGAATGCTATCCTGCTTAAAAAGGTGGAAGAGCTGACACTGTATGTGCTGGAACTGAATAAAACGGTGAAAGCCCAGGAGAAAGAAATTAAAAAACTAAAGAAAACCAACCTGAATCGTGTATACCATAAATAATACGAACATGCAACTAAAAACCTTATTGCGGCTATGCCTTTGCCTGATATTAAGCGTAGTGATTAGCAGGGTAAACGGACAAGCCTCGCAAACCAATTATTTTTTGCCATCCTTTTACCCTAAAGCGCCTAACACCGCCTCGCTGGAAAAGTTTGGCAGCTATGACGTAAACCTGTTTACGGGACTCCCCAATATATCCATACCCCTATATACAGTAGAGGCCGGCGGCTTAAAAGTGCCGATTACGCTATCATACCACGCCTCGGGTATCCGGGTGCCTGAAATTGCCAGTTGGGCCGGGCTTGGATGGTCTGTGTCGACAGGAGGAAATATAAATCGTAAAATAGTAGGCAAAGCCGATGAGGCGGAAGCCGGGTATTTATACAATCCTGCCCGAACCGCCGCTTCGTTCAATAACAGTGATCTTTCCATCGACTCGTTAATGAATATAGTTTCAGGATATACTGACACCCGCCCCGATATCTTTTCATACGATTTTCCGGGCCACGGCGGCAAATTCTTTTTCGATGGCACAAACAACTACGTTCCGGCCCTGGTGCCGTTTGCCCCGGTCAAAATATCCTACAGCAGCGGATTGACTAAATTCAATATGACCGATGAGCACGGTAATAACTACACTTTTGGCGACGGATATGTCGAAACTACTTACTCGGGCAGCTCGTCGCATTGGCCTACGCCTGCGGTTACCAGCTGGCAGTTAAAAAAAGCGGTATCGCAAAACCGGCGCGACACAGTAAATTTTACCTACACCGAACAGCAAATAACCAGCCCGGACGTTTCATCCAACACTGATATTGTTGACGATAATATTGTTAATGGTGGTACCACTGTTTATACTTATGGCTGGAAGCAGGGGCAGCAAAGCATCTCCTCGTCCTATGTAATGGAAAAGCTGCCCGAGCATATTTATTTTAAGAACGGACGGGTGGATTTTGAAACTGAAACAACCGCACGGGAAGACCAGCCAACGGCAAATAATGCCCGCGCCTTAAAAAACATCAAGGTATACCAGTACGATTACGCGAGCCGGACTATGCAATTACAAAAAACCATCAGGTTTTTTCACAGCTATTTTAATGCCGGGCAAGGTCAATTTACAGAGCGGTTGAAGCTCGACTCCATCCAGGTACAGGATAAATCGGGGGCCTCCGTGCAGCATTACGGTTTTACTTACAACACAGCTACAGCGCTGCCGGCTTACAGTTCGCTGGCCAGGGATTACTGGGGGTTTTATAATGGCAAAGACAATGACGGCATTAACGCCAACAACTCGTTAACGCCGCAAATGTGGGTGCTGACCACTCACAGTGGCGTTCTCGACTCGATAAAGATCGGCAGTAATGTTGCGAATAACCGCATAACCGATTCGGTGAAAATGCAGGCCTTCGCGCTTACCAGTATTAAGTTCCCAACCGGCGGGCATACCGATTTTACCTACCAGGCAAACCGCTACTACAAAGCAGGGAATTTGACCCTTGCAGGAGGCTTGCGTGTGCAATCTATCAGTAGCTACGACAATATCAGCGGGACGCCGATAGTTAAAACCTATCAATACAACGACAACCTGGCGCGGGCAAATTTTATATTGGATAATGTTTTCTTTGCAAACTTTCAAACACGGCAGTATTGGACAGATCAAGGCGGCAGCAACCCTACCACGTCGGTAACCAGCTCGTGTAACGAACGCACCTTTGTATCGAACCCGAGAATTGACCTCGAGCCTTTCGATGCCGCCACAGTGGTTTACCCGCAGGTGTCGGAATATACCGGCACACCCGGCGCTAATATCGGGCGTACAGACTATTTGTTCAGGGACAAAAGCGATAATGAAGATATATCTTCCATGACGGGCACGCCTGTAATAACCAGTTATTTTTATGCAAGGGGGCAATTAATTAAAAAGTCGGAATACCTGCGCAAAGCCGACGGAAGCTACCAGGTAGCAAAGGTTGACTCCAACTCGTATACAGCTTTTGCAGAAAGGCGTTATGCACACGTTGGCCTCGGTGTGGGTAAAAACATCTCAAATGAAGGCAGCCACCCGGTACTGTATGGTAGCCAGTTTGCTAGCCCCATTTCGCAAAATGGCTTAATCATACATAGCTATGATATCCTTTCGGATGATAACTACCTGACCGGCACCCAAACCAGCACCTACGATTTGGCCGACCCCACGAAAGTTGTTACCTCGACAGTAGCCTACAATTTTGGTACCGATACTACGCACCAGCAAATTATCAGCACCACGCATACTGACAGTAAGGGCAATATCCGTACAACCATCAATAAATATGCATTTAACTATCCCGCGGGTAACTCCGTAATCGATAGCATGGTAAACCGCCGAATGTGGACCGACGCCATTGAAAAATCAGAAAGCTATTCTATTTCAGGCACAGCCAAAACCACCTCGGCACAACTAACTCAATACGTAAGCAGTTATAATAATGCCATTGTGCCCTCGGCAATAAACGTATTGAATATCATTAGCCCTGTTACCAATTTTACAGCATCCGGTGTCAGCGCCGGCGCATTGACTAAAGATAGCCGTTATACGCAGATGATAAGCTTTAATGTCTACGACGGCAACAACAACCTGCTGCAATATACGCCCAGAAACAGCCAGCCGATATCGGTTGGCTGGGATTATTTAGGCGAAAAACCCATTGCACAGGTTAAAAATGCAGCAATTACCGATTTTCGCTACACAAGCTTTGAGGCTGATGGCACCGGAAACTTTTCTTACAGCGGCCCAACGGTTACCGACCCTACCGCCCCTACCGGCAGCAGGGTATACAATCTTTCAGGCGGCAATGTTTCAGGCGGGTTAAATTCGGCCCGGGCTTATGTATTGTCGTTATGGAGCAACAACGGCGCGCCAACGGTTACCGCAGGCTCCGGTATTACCGGAGCCAACCTGCGCTCTACCGGCGGCTGGACGTATTACGAATATAATATACCATCGGGCAATAGTACGGTAAGCATCAGCGGAACAATGGCTATCGATGAGCTGCGCCTTTATCCCGTCGACGCCCAAATGACCACCTATGCCTATAATACCGATGGCATTACCGACTTGGCCGATACCAAAGGCGGCATCAATCATTTTGATTACGATGCTTTCGGCAGATTGCGAAACGCCAAAGACTGGATAGGCAATATTGTAAAAAACTACGGCTACCATACCTACGACCAATTGCACGGCAACGTGGCACAAGGCCCAACAAGCTATACCCGTAACAACTGCCCGGCAGGCACTACGCCCGGCAGCACCACCTATTCAGTAGCTGCCAATAAATATTATGCGGTAACTACGGCCGATGCCAATGCAGAAGCGGCGTATGACATGAACGTAAACGGGCAGATAAAGGCCAATACCGCTTGCGGCTGCCCTATAACCATGGTATCGTACACGCTGACGAATAATACAGGCCATGCCGGGTACCAGGCTACCTTTAGCGGTATAGGCACGCCGTATAACTTCCCCACATCGGGCACTACGGTTGTGAGCGTTCCGGCGGGCACTTATGCCACGGTGAGTATTAACCCGGTAGGTACCTTCACGGCCACGTTCACCATGGGCACGCGCACGCCGCAAACCGGCCACAGCGCCGGTTTCAGCAGCGTGGTAGTGGCCACCGGCAGTTCCGACCTATCCCTTACCATAAACTAATCGCGGCCATGAAAAAATTAATTCAATATATAAGCCTTTTGCTGCCGCTGATAAGCAGCATGGTAAAGGCACAGACCGTAAACGGAACATTAACGTTATCGTCGGCCAGCACTACGGGCAATTATAGCAGCAATACCCAGGTTATATTAAGCAACGGCTTTACCAGTACCGTACCTTTTACGGCCACCATACAAGCTTACGACTGCCTGGCGCTGACGACCAGTCCCACGCTGAACGCTAATTACATTATCTCCAATAGTCCGCGGATAGCCGGACTTACCGATGAAAATCAGCTAAACGGCCTTAGCACCTGCCAGCTGATGCAGGGGATACAATATGTTGACGGATTGGGTCGGCCTATACAAACCATACAGGTGATGGGCAGCCCCTTCGGTAACGATCTGGTACAGCCGCAGGCTTATGACATTTATGGGAGGGAGATTTATAAATACCTGCCATATGTGTCAACAACGGGAACTGTCGGCAGCTTTAGAACAAGCGCCACCACGGCGCAGCAAACGTTTTACAACGCCCCGCCTGGTGGGGTGAGCCCGATATGGCCCGCCAATGCACAAACAGTGTTCGACAACTCGCCGCTAAGCAGGCCGGTGGAACAGGGCGCCCCCGGCACCGACTGGCAGGTGGGCCAGCATACCGTAAAAATAGATTATGCCAGCAATAACAACACAGCATGGGGTACCGACTCCGCAAACAGCAGGCAGGTAGCGCTGTACACCACCACCATCAGCACAGGCGGAAGCCAAACGCTGGCCCGCACGGGCAATACGGCTACCTACGGCGCCGGTCAGCTAACCATCACCATCAGCAAGGATGAGAACTGGGCAGGTGGCAGGGCCGGAACAGTTGAGGAATATAAAGACATTGACGGCAAGGTGATACTGAAACGAACTTATAATTACGACAGTACGGGTTTGCAGCAGCTGAGCACCTATTATGTGTACGATGATTTCGGCAGACTGGCCTTCGTACTGCCGCCGGGGGCTAACCCGGATGCCACATCGGCTATCAGCGGCACAACGCTCAATAACTTTTGTTACCAGTATGCCTACGACGGCTTAGGCAGGATGATGCAGAAGCGGCTGCCCGGCAAAGGATGGGAGTACACGGTGTACAATAACATGGACCAGCCCGTGGCCACGCAGGACAGCTTGCAGAAAAATGCCAACCAGTGGATTTTTACCAAGTACGATGCACAGGGCCGGGTAGCCAGCACCGGCATCTGGACCAACGGCGGAACGGCCATTACCAGGGCCTCGCTGCAAACCACGCTGAACGGCATCAGTACCAACCTGTATGAAAGCCAGCTGACCACCGGCACCGGTTATACCAATGCAGCGTGGCCAACCGGCAACACCACTGCCTTGACGTATAATTATTACGACAATTACAACAATGCCCCCTCCATGCCCCCCGGTTTTACCGCGCCAACCGGTGCCGACCTTGGGACAAGGGGCCAGCTGGTTGCTACTAAAACGGCAGTGCTGAATACCCCGGCCAATATGTTGTGGGCCGCGCATTATTATGACTACTTAGGCAGGAGCTTAACCGCCTACTCGCAGCATTATTTGGGCGGCACGCTGAACGCCAACAACTACGATGCGGTAAGCGCAACTTACGATTTCACTAATGCGCCTACTACCACCACGAGGAAACACTGGACAAGCGCCAGTACTGCCAACCCGCTGGTAACCGTTACCAACACCTACCTGTACGACCATGCCGGCAGAAAGCTGAAAACCTGGGAGCAGATACAGAACGGCGTCAGCACGCCTACTACCAAAACGCTGCTCTCAAAAATAGATTACAACGAGATAGGCCAGGTAATGACAAAGAACCTGCATGCAACTACGGACAGTACTACGTTTTTGCAGCCGGTTGCCTATACTTATAACGAGCGGGGCTGGCTGAGAACCAGCAATGCCGACCTGTTCCAGATGGAGCTGCAATACAATACCGGCAGCCATAAGGAATACAACGGTAACATAGCGTACCAGTTGTGGGGAACGCGCGTAGCGCCGGGTACCAACAATTTTGCATATAGCTACGATAAGCTGAACAGGCTGATAAGCGGTGCATCCAGCGGTAACTACAAGGAGCGAGGTATTACCTACGACCCGATGGGCAACATCAAAACGCTTAACCGTTACCAGGCGGGGACTATAATTGACAGCTTGCTGTATACTTATACAGGCAACCAGCCAGGGACTATTGCGGACAGGAGTACCGATGCCAGTACAAACGGCATGGTGGCGCTTACTACAACCTACGTGCACGACGGTAACGGAAATGTAAGCAGTAATACAAACGCTACCAATACCCGGTTAAACAAAAGCTATACCTACAACCTGTTGAACCTGCCGCAGGTAATTACTATTCCCACCGGCACTGTAACTTATACTTATGATGCAACGGGCAGGAAACTCAGGAAAGTGGTTACCGGCACTGGCGCCGGAACTACGGAATACATCGATGGTATTCAATATCTAAACAGTACCACGGCCATTGACTTTATTGCCACCGAAGAAGGCAGGGCCGATGTAAACGGAACCAGCTACGATTACCAGTATTACCTTGCTGATAACCTGGGCAATACCCGCAGGACATTTGCAACTAAGACAGGCTCAGCAGTGCTTTTGCAAACAGATGATTATTACCCGTTTGGTTTGGAAATAAATACCTTTGTTAGCAGCCCTAAAAATGAGTACCTTTACAACAAAAAAGAGCTGCAGGAGGAGCTGGGGCAATACGATTACGGCGCAAGGTTCTATGACCCGGTCATCGCCAGGTGGACGACGGTGGATGCACATGCTGAAACTGACAGAAGGTGGACTCCCTATAACTATGCAAGTTGCGACCCTATAAGTCGTCTTGATCCTGACGGCAATAAAGATCAACCGTTTAATAAAGACCATGATAAACCTATAACCTACAGGAAAGGTACTGCAACACCCGTTAACATAGGTGTTTTCGACCATTGGCTCAATCCTGATAATAATAAAAATTGCTACAACTGTCATTCGTTTGCTTTCCATAATTCCCAAGGAGATCCCGCTAACAACCCAAAGGCGGTGAAGGACGGACAACCTAAATGGGACGATCACCCGGAAAAAGATGTAAACAAAAAAGGTGTTCACCAACTTGGTTCAAAAGAAAACAATAAAGCGGGAGATCGAGTGATATATTATGTCGATAGTAATAAGGATGGAAAATATGAAAATGGAGAAGAAATTATACATTCAGCAATCGTAACTAAAGTGGACAAAAGTGGGAATACTATCGAAGTTGCTGCAAAATTAGGACAAGAAGGGATTGCTGATAATCACCCAGACGCTCCGGGTTATTATAATGAAGACATCAAGGGGCAACAAACATCAAGAGCATACTTTAGAATAGACCCTCCTAAAAAGAAGACTGAAGATGGAAAGAAAGAATAAGGCAATAGCCATGATTTTATTGTTGTATATAACTGGAACGGTCACTTTTTGCACACAAAAAGGCACTGACAGAATACGAACAATAGCGAACGATTTACTTTACAAACAAACCGATAAAGATGCGAGAGAGCTTTATAAAGAACTTATCAAATGTAAAAAGCAGAGCATACCTTATCTTATAGAAAAAATAGATGCAAGGGAATATGGCTATGTTGGCAAACTTGATCCTCTGAATTCAAATGTAATGTCACTTTATAACTATGATGGTATGCAAGCTGCTTATGCTGTAGAACTTATATTAAGTGGTGCCAATTACAATGGGCAACAGGTTATAGGCAGGAAAACTATCGCACTATTTTACAGGAACATAATCCTTAAAAGAGCAAACCGTGATGCATTGGAATACAACGACATGATTACGGTAAAAGCATTTTACAATAATTGGTGGCAGCACCATCATGATAAAGACATTAAAGACTTAATAATCGATTGGAACCGTGGTGACAAACCTTTATCTCATTCGGCTTATGAATGGTATTAGATAGTTTGCCCCCTTCCAGCGCGAGTATGACGGGCGGGCCAAAAGCGCAAAGGCTACTCGTGCCCCGCAGGACAGGTAGAGAACATGCATAACAAACAAACCGGTAGCCCGCTTGCAAAACAAGCGGGTTAT
>Ga0105239_10008215_pt1 | contig 11906 bp, 9 predicted proteins | sample KBSC44metaG_FD_92761 | JGI IMG/M metagenome (GOLD analysis project Ga0105239, IMG submission 92761) | Corn rhizosphere microbial communities from Kellogg Biological Station, Michigan, USA - KBS C4-4 metaG | ecosystem: Host-associated > Plants > Roots > Rhizosphere > Soil | place: Michigan, USA...
AACCGGGGCCAATCACGACGGCGCCGAAGGAATGAGAAGGATCAGCCGATTTGGCGGCACTACCATTGCTCAGGATCCCGAAACAGCCGAATATCCTGAAATGCCAAAAGCAGCCATCAAAACCGGTTGTATACAACATATAATGAATCTGGAAGATATCAGTCGATTCTTGTTGAATAGTATAAAAAAACAATAGAGTATGGAAAATCAGGTACTGGACCACATACTGATTGTAGACGATAAGGTGAATAACATTTATGCACTGGAACAGTTGCTCAACCGGCCGGGCCGTAACCTCATCAGCGTTACCAACGGTAATGAGGCATTAAAAGTAGCGCTGAATCAGGAAATTGACCTGATACTGCTCGATGTGCAAATGCCCGGTATGGACGGATTTGAAGTAGCACAGATCCTCAAGTCAAACAAAAGAACACGCGAAACGCCCATCATATTTGTTTCGGCAGAGCTTAAGGGACATAAGTTCGTAATGAAAGGATTTGAAGAAGGTGCTATCGATTATCTGTATAAACCACTCAACCCCGAAATTACCGAAGCTAAAGTGGCTGTATTACTGCAATTGCAACACCAGCGAAGGGAACTCATTGAAAAGAACCGGGCGCTTGAAAATTATGCATTGCTTATTAATAATTCAGCCGACCTTATTTGCATCATCAATGCCGCTACCCTGGAAATTGAAGAAGTAAATAATGCCATAAATACATCGTTGGGCTATAGCATAGAGGAAGTAAAAGGAACATCCCTGTACAACTTTTTGACTGAAGAGGACAGGCACAAAGTGAAACAGCTTCAGCATGAACAAGGCAACAACTTTTCATTTGAAGCATGTATTTATACAAAAGATAAAACTCCTTTATGCTTTAGCTGGAATATCGTACACAAGCATGGCTTATGGTTTGCTAACGGAAGAAATATTACCAGACAAAAAAAGGCCGATGAAGAGATCAGGCAGCTCAATGTCGATCTGAAAAAGAATGTTACCGAACTCGAGTTAACCAATAAGGAACTGGAGTCTTTTTCTTATTCCGTTTCGCACGATTTACGGGCGCCGCTTCGCAGTATTAACGGGTACTCGCAAATGATCCAGGACGATCATGCCGGTCAGTTAACCGACGAAGTAAAACGCATGCTAAATGTTATCAGCAGGAACGCCAAAAGGATGGGTGTGCTTATTGACGATCTGCTTGCTTTTTCGCGAATGGGCCGTAAGGAAGTGGTGGGGCTGCCAATAGATTTCAATAAACTGGTAGAACCTATCATTACCGATCTGGAAAAAAGCACCGATAAGCCTGTTACCATAACTGTTAAGGATTTACATCCTGCCCAGGGCGACCCTGCTTTGTTATCGCAGGTATTTATAAACCTTATTTCCAATGCAATAAAATATTCGGGAAAAAAAGAAAACCCGCAGGTTGAAATAGGCTCTTTCGAAAAAGATGATCAATACGTATATTATGTAAAAGACAACGGGGCCGGTTTCGACATGCAGTATGCCCATAAGTTGTTTGGCGTATTTCAGCGGCTGCACAGCAGCGAAGAATTTGAAGGAACAGGCGTAGGACTGGCTATTGTACAACGGATTGTAGTTAAACATGGCGGAAAGGTTTGGGCTGAAGGTCGGATCAACGAAGGCGCTACTTTTTTCTTTTCGTTACCGAAGTAATTAAACCATCCGATATGAAAGAGAATATAGGCAACAGTAGAGTTGATATTGTTCTGTGCGAAGACAATGCCGATGATGCTGAAATGGCCATACGCGCTCTTGCAAAAGAGGGCCTTGCCAACTCGCTTGTTCATGTGAAAAATGGTGAAGAATTGATAGATTATATTTTTTGTCAGGGCCCTTATGCACAACGCGATATTTGTGAAAAGCCCAAGCTGATTTTGCTTGACTTGAAAATGCCGAAAGTAGACGGGCTGGAAGTATTGCGGAAGTTAAAATCTGACAAACGTACCTGTATGATTCCGGTTGTATTGCTTACCTCTTCAAAAGAAGATAAAGACATAAAAGAAAGTTATTCTCTGGGTGTAAACAGTTATATCGTAAAGCCTGTGGAATTTGAAGGATTTACAAAAGCTGTATCAAGCCTCGGGATTTACTGGTTATCATTAAATCAACCCTGTCAATTGTAACGTTATGAAGACCACAAAAAGTACTAGGATTCTGATACTCGAACATGATGAAAACGACCTTGAATTATTGATGTATGAATTAAAAAAAGGCGCCCTTGATTTTGTTCCCCGGATAGTTCAAACCAGGGAAACATTTACAGACGCATTGACAGATTTTAATCCAGATATCATTTTGTCCGACTACTCGCTGCCCCAATTTGATGGCATTATGGCCTTTCAAATAAAACAACAGATCTCTCCCGATGTGCCGTTTATTATTGTATCAGGTACCGTAGGAGAAGAAAATGCAGTAGAGCTCATAAGGAACGGCGTTACCGACTATGTATTAAAAGATAAATTATATGGGGTAATTCCAAAAATAAAACGCGCATTAAAGGAAACCAGTGAGCGTCGCGAAAAAGCCATTGCACTACAGAACCTGCGTAAAAGTGAACGCCGGCTTGCCGAAGCTCAGGTAATAACCAAAATAGGCAGTTGGGAGATCAATGAAGATGGAGCACTGATTGCCTGCTCAGACGAGATGTACCGGATCCTCGATCTTAATCTGGGCACGCCCTTATCATACGAAATATTCTTTGGCTTTGTACATCCCGACGATCGTTCCATTGTAATGAAGGCGCAGGAGTCTGCCAGGGAAGCAGGAAGTTTTGAACCCATCCAGTTCAGGATCATTACCTATTCAGGCGTTGAAAAATATATTGAAGGCAGAGGCTCGCGACGCCATGATGATTCAGATATCACCTTCATTGGTACCTGTCAGGATATTACTGAAAAAGTGAGGGCAGAACAGCAATTGAAAAAGTATTCTGAACAAATTGCCAAAGAAAGGGTAGAACATCAACGTAAACTCGTACGTGCTTCCATTGAAAGTCAGGAAAGAGAAAGAGCTGAAATTGGAAGAGAGCTACACGATAACATCAATCAGATTCTGGCTGTTACCAAAGCCTATGTAGAAGCCGCTTTGCTGGAAGATGATATGCGGGAAGAGTTACTTCAGCGCAGTTTGAAAAATCTGCAGCTCGCCATACAGGAGATCAGAAAAATTTCCAAATCGCTGGTGCCGCCGGTAATGGATCAAAACGGACTCGTAGATTCAGTGTATGATCTCATTGAGAATATACAACTCGTAAATCCTTTTGCCATTCATTTCAGATGCGACAAAGACAAGCTTACCAATGTAAGTGAACAGCAACAGCTGGCCCTGTACCGTATTGTTCAGGAACAGTTCAATAATATTATAAAGCATGCACAGGCCAATAATGTATCTATTGAGCTGACTGAAAAAAATAATTTTATCGACCTCTGGATTAAAGATGATGGAAAAGGGTTCGATCCCAAAGAAAAAAGAAGGGGTGTAGGGTTAAGCAATATTCTCAGCCGCATCGAACTATTCGATGGAAAGCTCGAAGTCATTTCCTCCAAAGGAACAGGCTGCACCCTCAAGATTCATATACCAAAAGAAAGTAAGAGTAAAGAGATGGTGTAGCAGGCCGCAATGTCTTTAAGCCCCGAAGGGGGCTTAATATGAATAACCCCGGGTAGTAACCCGGGGTCATGTGTTACACCGCCATCCTTGTTGATCGAAACATGAATTGCTGTGCTTTATATAGGAATTTATGAAGTCCCTTAATGTCCTCTGCAAATACAATCGTTACTGAATTAGGCTCTGCCTGTTTGATTGCCAGTTTTACCGCTTTCAGTTCATCCGAAATAATAGTTACTTTTTTATTAGGCGCCACCTGACGTATGCCTTTAAAAAGCAGTTGGTCCATTTCTTCAACCAGCCGGCCACGCATGTCTTTATCATGACGGATCACCAGCTCATCGAATATAGCGGCAGCTTCAGCACCCAATGCAACAATGTCTTCATTTCGCCGATCGCCTACACCTGTTATAACGCCTGTTTTTTTAGATGCCGGTATAGATTGTATAAATGGCGCTATTGCCCGCAAACCCGGTGCATTGTGTGCATAGTCAACAATAATTTTAAAGGAATTAAAGTCGAATACATTCATCCGGCCCGGCAACATATCAGGGCTCGCAACAAATGATTTCAATGCCTCGCCAATTTGCCGCGGATGAGTTTTCTGTACATAGGCTGCAATGCATACAGGTAATATATTGGCAATATTAAAAGTAGCAGTTCCTGAAAAAGTAAGTGGTACCTCTGTCGCTTTTGCAATACGGTAAACCATCTTTTCCTTTAACAGGGTGATATACCCGTTTTCATAGATCGCTGCTAATCCTCCTTCTGCAACATGCTGCCATATGCGCTGATTGCCCGCATTTATCGAAAAGTAAGCCACTTTAGCCGATACGTTCTCACGCATGTTATATACATTATCATCATCGGCATTTAAAATGGCATACCCATCACGATGTACTGCTTCTGCTATCACCGATTTCACACGAGCCAGCTTTTCAATGGTGTCTATTCCCTGCATACCCAAATGATCTTCCGCCACATTGGTCACTATACCGATATCGCAGTGGTCAAAACCCAAACCGGCGCGTAAAATACCTCCTCTCGCGCATTCAAGCACCGCCATATTAACACCCGGATCTCTCAATACGGTTCGTGTTGAAACAGGTCCCGTGCAATCACCCTTTACAATCATCTGATCGTGTATATAAATGCCGTCGGTAGTCGTGTAACCCACGTTATAACCGGCGTATTTTGTAACATGCGCCATTAAGCGGGTAGTAGTTGTTTTGCCATTCGTACCCGTAATAGCTATTATAGGTATCCGGCCATTGTTGCCATTGGGGAATAACATATCAACAATCGCTTTACCGGGGTTGCGGGGTGTACCGCTCGAAGGACAAATGTGCATCCTGAGGCCCGGTGCCGCATTCACTTCCAGCACAGCACCTCCGTTTTCTATAATAGGTTCAGTTAGAGAGGTAGCCATGATATCGATGCCGCAAATATCCAGGTTTATTATGCGTGCTATCCGTTCAAACAAGGCAATGTTGGCAGGATGCACATCATCTGTAACATCTTCTGCCGTGCCGCCTGTGCTCAGGTTCGCTGTTGGTTTCAGCAATAGCTTATAGCCGTGTGGCAAAACAGAATCAGGCGTAAATCCCTTCTTTCTGATAAGGTTATTGGCACATTCATCAATAGTAATGCGGGTAAGCACCTTTTCGTGGTTCTTACCTCTTTTGGGGTCAAGATTAGCTTCCGCCACCAGTTCTCTGATTGTATGAACGCCATCGCCTGTAACAGCAGCAGGTGTTCGAAGCGCCGCTGCAGTAAAACGATAGTCGATCACCAGAACACGAAAATCATTTCCTGCAATAAACTGTTCACATACCACAGTAGAAGAAAATTCTTTTGCATAGCGGAACGCCTTTACTGCATCCTCATAACAAGTGATATTAGTTGTTGCGCCTTTCCCCTGATTACCGTCTATCGGTTTAATAACAACAGGATAACCGATATTACTGATAATCTTTTCCAGTTCTTCTTCCTGCACCAACGTGCCCCCCTGAGGTACCGGTATATAATTCGATTGCAATAATTGCTTCGTCAAATGTTTATTCCCCGCGAGGTCAACGGCAATATTGCTGGTAGTGGATGCAATCGATGCTTCAATACGCCGTTGTGCCGACCCATACCCCAGTTGAATCAAACAATCATCATCTAATCTCAGAACGGGAATATTTCTTTTTATAGCTTCCTGTACAATAGCATTGGTACTTGGTCCCAAACGATTGCTTTCTGCAATAGTCTTTAATGCCTCGATATCATGCTGAACATTGTATTCTTCTCCTTTCACAAGTGCTTCAGCAATTCGCACCGCAGCTTTAGCTGCATACTTTCCTGCCTCAACATCTTCATAGGAAAATACAACATGGTATACGCCTTTGTCGCCGGTTGGCCGTGTTCTGCCAAAGCCGGTTTGCATACCCGCGAGCGACTGAATTTCAAGGGCAATGTGTTCTATTACATGCCCCATCCAGGTGCCCTCTTTAACTCGTTTCAGAAAACCGCCCTTTGTGCCCACAGAGCACCGATGCTCTTCCAGTGAGGGGATCAGCTTTATTATTCTGTCGTAAAATCCGGGAATTAAATTGGTAGGCTTTTCTTCCAGCTCTTCAAGGTCCAGTAACATCACCACCAGGCGATGCCTTTTAACAGACCAATAATTTGGACCATCGGTTGTTTTAATGTCCTGCACTATCATATGGTTAGCCTTTTTACCTGCAGGGATCGCAGGTATTTATAATTAATAAATAAAATTTCATACCATCTCAATTTGAAAATGATAAAACACTATGTATCTCGTTCATTTTCAAATTTTCAACTCCATAATTTTTCAGATTAATCAAAGATTTTGATTTTAATACCGCCATCGGGGTAGTAACATGCGCGGTACATGCCTTCGGTGTTAAAAGGCATTTCAATATTGCCTTTGGAATCAATGGCTATTAAACCACCTGTACCCTGTATATCCTGTAGTTTTTGCATGGCATTGGCACAGGCATCATGTAAAGAAGTGTTTTTATATTCCATACAACAGGAAACATCATAAGCCATAACGGCCCTGATAAAATGTTCGCCATCACCTGTACATGATATGGCACAGGTGTAATTATTGGCATAGGTTCCGGCGCCAATCACGGGACTATCGCCTATTCGTCCGTAACTTTTATTGGTTAAACCGCCCGTACTCGTGGCAGCTGCCAGGTTGCCTGCCTTATCAAGTGCAACGGCTCCAACAGTGCCCAGATACTTTTGGGGCGTTGAAGCAGGCGTTTGTTGTTGTTTTTTTATCCAGTCGTTATAACGGTAGTCAGTATGAAAGTAGTCTTTTGTTTCCATTGGCAGGTTATGCTCTTTCGCCAGCTCAAGAGCGCCTTCACCACTTACGAATACGTGTCTCGTTTTTTCCATCACTATCCTTGCCAGTTTAATGGGATTCCTTACGCCGGTAATGCCTGCAACCGCACCTGCCGCAAGCGTTTCGCCATTCATAATGGAAGCATCCATTTCATGCGTGCCTTTACTGGTAAAAACAGAACCGCGACCGGCATTAAAGAGATGACAATCTTCCAGTGATATAACAGCGGCCTGTACTGCATCTATGCTGCTGCCGCCCTGTTGCAGAATCGCCCGGCCGGTTTCAAGCGCTTCACGTAAGGCATTTTCATAAGTTGCAGATACCTCATCCGTCATCCTCTCTTTTTCAATGGTGCCAGCTCCTCCGTGAATCGCAATGGCAAATAACTCGTTCATAAAGCTTTTAGGTTTAAATGCTTATCCTTAAAAGTTCAATAACTTTGCCATCCCCCTGTAATGCAGTTCAGGTGCCCTTTTGCGGGGAAATATGGGGAATTTTCACATAAGAAGGTACTTATTTTACCAATATTAACCCGGAAGTGTGGAACCATGGTATAGTTTTATTAATGAACAGCATGTAGCGAAACTTATTTATTATGGAGAAGACAGAAGTAAAAGGCATTTTGGTACCAATCGGTGGAGCTGAAGATAAAGGGATCAATTATACAAAGGGCAGGATCAATCGATTTGATTTTTTTGAAGAAGGCATTTTACGCCGTATTGTAATGCTCGTTGAGCAACATGGCGAACCCCAAATAGAACTCGTTACTACCGCCTCTTCCATGCCCGAGGAAATGGAAAAGACCTATCGTGGCGCTTTTGGAAAATTAGGCTGCAATAATGTCGGTCATCTGTTTATTACCAGCCGCGAACAGGTAGATACCGAAGAACATCTGGAAAGGATCACCGGCTGTAACTGTATTATATTTACCGGTGGCGATCAGCTTCGGCTTACTTCTATATTAGGCGGAACAGAATTAATGGCCAATATCAAACGCAGATATATTGAAGAACCCATTGTAATAGCCGGTACCAGTGCCGGCGCCATGGCCATGGGTGGCACCATGATCTACGATGGCAGTGCCGTTAGGGCACACCTCAAAGGCGAAATAAAATTCTCTACCGGCTTTGAATTTATTTCAAACGTTATAATCGATACCCATTTTGAAAAAAGAGGCCGCTTCAATCGTCTTGCACAGGCTGTGGCTGTACAACCCGGTATACTCGGTATTGGACTGGCAGAAGATACCGGTATTATTATTTCAGAAGGACATCACCTTGAAGTAATTGGTTCAGGCATTGTAACCCTGGTAAATGGTAAAACTATTAGCTATAGCAATCTCATTGACATTCCCGACAGAACGCCTATCTCAGTTGAAAATATTCTGGTTCATATTCTTTCGCATGGCGAAGTGTATGATTTAACAACCGATCAAACCATGCGGCAGAAGTTAAAACAGGCGGCAACGAAGGATTAGTAGAAACCTTTAATGATGCAGCGTAGTAATTAAAGCAATCGTTATTCCGATAAAATGTTCCTCATTCAATTCTTTGCGCAAAACCTGCAACGCTTTACCAATATGCTTCTCTACAGTTTTAACTGAGATGCCCATTTCGCGCGCAATGTCTTTATAACTCATACTTCCATAATGGTTCAGCATAAATGCCTGGCGGCATTTTTCAGGCAATGTATTGATGCCTTCGCGTATGCGTTTTTTCAACTCGGTGTTCTCATACGGATACGGCTGGGATAGTTCTGCCTGTTGTGCCTTTTCAAGAATAGAAAGATGATGTGTCGCTTTCGACAGGCGATCTCTTAATAAATTTGAAACCTTATACTTCACCGCATTGGTTAAATAGCCAATGATATTTAAATCATCAGGTAATTCGTGCCGCCGGGTATACAGTGTTACAAACACATCCTGCAGAATATCTTTTGTTTGTTCCTTGTCTTTTAAAATGCTGTAAGCCTGATTGGTGAGTGGCAATACGGTATTTCTATACAACAATTCAAAGGCTTTTTCATCGCCCTGTCGTATGGCAGTCCATAATTGATTGCACGTATGGTAGCTGTTAGTGAAGATGATTAACAGTTTGGCTCGCAAAAGTATTCTGCAATATAAAAAAATCAATGTTATGTTATAGTGATCATTTTTTAAACTTAAAATGAATTGTTTTTTTTACTGAAACAGGCATGGGGGGAAATGATGGTTTATGAGATAATATATTTAAAAGATCAAATTTCAAGTTCCAAATCTCAAAAAGGTTCCAAAGTTCAAATATAAAAATGTCTTCTTTTTGGAACCTCATATTTACTATTTGAATTTTTTTGGAATTTGGCATTTGTATTTTGGAATTTTTTATAATTATGACAAACGACCGGCTAAAATACCTGATCGATCGATATCTTACCAATACAGCCACGGAAGAAGAGTTGCAGGAATATGCAGACTGGTACCGTCAGCAGGCCGCTGAAAGCAATAAACTGTTCCCGGAAATTGACAATCACGAGGCAAGAGCCTATTCTGACAATCTATATACTTCTATTATTAATAATATACATTTGGTTGAGCATGAACAGAAGCAGACCGCCCGTGTACACCGCTTGCTGGTTGTAAAAATTGCCGCTGCCGTACTGATAGCGGTAAGCGGACTGCTGCTACTATATAACGGCCTGAAAACAAATAAAGCAACATCTGTTGCGCAAAATAATATACAGGAACTCGTTCGTGATCATGTTATAACCATCAGAAACCGCACCAGCATAAGCAGTCCTGTATATCTGCACGATGGTTCTGTAGTGCAACTATTTGCAGGCAGCGAATTAAGTTATGAAGAACCATTTAAGGCAACTCATCGCAAAGTATATCTCACCGGTAAAGGATTTTTTAAAGTTGCCAAAGACCCAACACGCCCGTTTACAGTATATAGTCATGATATTGCTACTACCGCATTAGGCACTTCTTTCACTATAACGGCATGGCCGGGGAAAAATGATGTACTGGTAGCATTGCATACCGGCAAAGTAATAGTGCAGCACGTAGCAAACAAATCATTAGCGCAAATGAAAGATGTGTACCTCACACCGGGCCAGCAGGTGCTTTGTAATGTAGCAACAGGCACAGCTACTATGCATAGCGACATGCCGGTTAAACCCAACATCCTGTCACCGGGATCACGTACTGGCTTCGCTGTTAATTTTGATGAAGAACCGATGGCCAATGTGTTAGGCGCTATAGAAAAAGGATATGCAGTTACCCTGCAATACAATAAAGAGGAATTGACTGATATGAATTTTTCAGGTCGGATAAAAGCAACAGATTCTCTGTCGCAGGTATTGAAACGTATATCCATCCTGTATAATCTGAGCATCAAAGCATCTGGTAACAAATTTATTATTCAGAAAACTCACTAATTAAATATTAAGTATGATGAAAACTCGCTACAAAGTAGTGAAGGGGTATGGTATGCCCCTGGTGCACCGGCAGATTGTTATCTGGTTACTGCCGTTATTCCTGAATATACTGCCTGCACTTTCATTGCAGGCGCAGGAAAAGAAAGCCGGTGTTAAAGGCCTGGTTGAAAATGAAAAAGGTGAGGCGCTGGAAGGCGTAACTGTTGATATGAAAAGTGAGGCAACAGGTACAAAACGGTCAACTGTTACCGGGAAAGATGGTGTATTCACATTTGACAGCCCCGCCGCCAAAGGTGCATATGTATTTACCTTTTCACATGTAGGCTATACCCTGCAAACGATACGTAAAGAAAACCTCGACCCGCAAAAGGAAGAAGCATTGTATGTAGTATTAAAAGATAATTCAAATCTGCAGGAAGTTGTAGTGAGTTATGGTAAGCAACGCCGCCAGGAAGTTACCGGATCTATTGTACAGCAAAATGCATCTGATGTAAAAGATATGCCGGTTGGACAATTTGCCCAGCAGCTACAGGGGAAAATTGCCGGTGTTCAAATCGGGCAGAACAATGGTCAGCCCGGTAGAGGTATGGAATTTCGCATTCGTGGCGCCGCTTCTTTATCATCCGACAATCAGCCTTTGTTTGTAATAGACGGTATTCCCATTACCGGTAGCATTAATAATATCAACCCTTCAGAAATTGAAACCTTCACCGTATTGAAAGATGCCTCTGCCAGTTCGTTGTATGGTTCAAGAGCTGCAAACGGTGTTATTTTAATTACTACCAAACACGCAAAAACAGGCGACCCCAAAGTAGAGTTCAGTACCTTTTATGGAACACAGATCATTCCGCAAAAAGGAAGACCACGTGTAATGAATGCAAGAGAGTTTGCTGAGTTTCAGAATGAATATTATCAGGACCGTGTTAAATATGAAGGATATACCGGAGCACTCGCCGCCGACTATCAGAATCCTGAACGATATGGCAACGGCACCAACTGGTTCGATGCGCTTACCCGCAAAGCGCCTATTCAAAATTACGATCTGGTAGTTTCGTCGGCTAATGGCAAATCATCCTCAACCATTATGGCCGGTTATCAGGATCAGCAGGGCGTGATTATAAATACTGGTACCAGGCTTTTTTCATTGCGGTATAACCAGGATTTCAATGTAATCAACGATAAGCTGAAAGTTGGTTTTGGTATTGCACCCAGTTACCGCATTGATCATAACAACCGCATAAGTACCGAAGGGGTGAATAACCTGATGGAAAAAATTGTTGAAGCAAGCCCCCTTGTTGCACCGGTAGACAGCAATGGCAATATGCCTTTGTATGTTCAGTCGCCCGGTATGGTGCAGAATATAAATCCCTATGCTCAGTTCATACTAACAAAAGACGATTATAAAACCACCCGCATACTCGGTAATATCTACGCCAATTACGAAGTATTGAAGGGATTGCAGATCAAAACAAATATTGCGGTAGACAAAGGCGC
>Ga0105239_10008218_pt1 | contig 11904 bp, 10 predicted proteins | sample KBSC44metaG_FD_92761 | JGI IMG/M metagenome (GOLD analysis project Ga0105239, IMG submission 92761) | Corn rhizosphere microbial communities from Kellogg Biological Station, Michigan, USA - KBS C4-4 metaG | ecosystem: Host-associated > Plants > Roots > Rhizosphere > Soil | place: Michigan, USA...
AAATCATTCGAATAGGGTCTTGCCATCTCTGCCCGCCTCCAGCCCCAGCCAGCAGGTTGAATCAGAAACAACGCCCCTGGGGAATCCCCAACCGATTCAATCAATCAGAAATCGAGTCTAGCGTCTCATCCATGTGATGAAGTTTGTGAATGGCCCAGAGCGCCTCCACGCTGTGCTGCGCCCGATGCCACCAATAATAAAAGAAATCCCATAGAAACAGATACATAAGAATTGCGGCGATCGCTCCAGCGATACCGGTCTCCGAATTGAAGTTGAGGTTGATGAGCCCCTTTCCGTTTATCCGCCGAACCGCTGCGATGGTGGCGGCCATCAGGCTACCGGCGAGAGTCGGAACGGCGAGATACATGAGCGAGAGTTTGATGTTGAAGAGCCATCCATGCCTGCCTTTCAGCGCGCCGGCTGGAAAGCGCCGCTCAAGTAAGCCAAACGTCACAAACAAAATTGCAAAAGGCCCTATGGCCCATCCGACGATCGAAATGAGCTTGGGCAGGTCGGCCATCGAGAGAGCTATATCCACTTATGACGCGTAGCAAAAGCGAAGCTGGCGGTTTCGGGCCTGAAGGCTTCTAAATCATGTGACGTGCGTTGAGCCATTCAGTCCTATTCGAAGCTCTCCGGCAGGGCACCCGCTCAAGTGATCCTTGCACGAGGCCGGCGATGATTGCGGCGGGAGATCCAACAATCGAACAATAACCCGGCCACATGGATGCTGGAAGCTACGGGTACGCGTTTCTTTAGCCGCGGACATGACAGCGCCTCGACTACCAGCGTTTCCACGGCGCATCTCCGCCGTTCCACAGCTCCTCAAGATGAAGCTTGTCGCGCAGCGTGTCCATCGGCTGCCAGAAGCCGGTATGACGATAGGCCATGAGCTCGCCGCCGTGGGCGAGACGTTCCAACGGTCCTTGCTCCCAGATCGTCTCAGGCCCCTCGATCAGATCAAGTACGGAGGGATGGGCCACAAAGAAGCCGCCATTGATCTGGCCGCCATCCCCCGCGGGCTTTTCCCGGAAGCTGCTCACACGGTCACCATCGAATTCGAGCGCGCCAAACCGCCCGGGGGGCGCCACCGAGGTGATCGTCGCCCGCAATCCATGTGAATGATGGAAACGCACCAGATCAGCAATATCGATATCCGCCACCCCGTCACCATAAGTGAAGCAGAAGGGTTCGCCCGGCTCCAGATAAGACTTAATCGCTTTCAGGCGGCCGCCCGTCATGGTCGCTGCGCCAGTTTCTACCAGGGTTATCCGCCAAGGCTCGGTCCACACCTGGTGGATCTGCATGTCATTCTTCGCGAGGTCGATAGTCACGTCGGCATTGTGCAGGAAATAATTCGCGAAATATTCCTTGATGATATAGCCTTTGTAGCCAAGGCAGATGACGAAATCGTTGAGCCCGGCGGCGGAGTAGATCTTCATGATGTGCCAGAGGATCGGCATGCCGCCGATCTCGACCATTGGCTTCGGGCGAACGGCAGTCTCCTCTCCGAGACGGCTTCCCAAACCACCTGCCAGAATTACGGTTTTCATCGACTCCTCCTATAAGCGTCCCTGAGGAGGCGAGCGATGGTTGTCAATGTTCGATCTACGCGAGCCCGGCTGTCGCGCGATCTTGCGGATCGAGGATCAATCCTTTAGCCGAGTCACGATCCGCTCTCTGGTCTACCGGTTCAGCATGTCTTCACTCTCCTGCCCCATCTGCGCGTCGTCGCGCACACAGACAATGACTACAGCCGTGGGGGAACGCGCCTATTGCCTATCCTGTTTTCACGGATGGCGGACGCAGATCGACACCTACAGCTATAACGCGACAGCGATGTGCTCGCTCGGCACCTCGGACGAACGGTTGATGGGGCAAGTCCGCTTCTTTGCGCCTTTTTGTCCACCTTCAGCTCGTGTTCTGGAAATTGGGTGTGCCACGGGCGAACTGGCTGTGGCAGTCCGGAAGGAGTTGTCGCCAGCCCGTTACGAAGCGATTGAACTGTCTCCGGCCGGGGAACAAGCCCGGCAGCATCTAGACACACTCTATACCAGGCCGCTAAGGGCCATTCTGGCCAACAAGACCGTCGACGCCGACTTTGACGCGATTTTAATGTCGCACGTCCTTGAGCATTTGGAAGATCCCGCGGCTGAATTAGACGCAATGGTGCGCGTGCTTGCCCCCGGCGGATTCATTTTCCTTGAAGTGCCCAATCGAAGCGGTCACCGGTTGCTCGCGATCGACGATAACCGCTCGCATCTTCATTATTTTTCAGCATCGTCACTCGCGCGCTTGCTCGCGAATTTTGGGCTGGAGTCGATCGCCTTAGAAACCGATGCAATACTGGATGCCCGTTATGCGGATTCGCTGAGGATCGTGGCAACCCGCTTTTTCCTGCCGACGTGGGATCGCAATATGCTCTCGCGGCACCCCAGCCTGGGCTCGGATGAAAAAATCGTTGTTTGGGGTGCCGGCAGCTTGGTCAATGAGATGCTCGCGAATTTCTTTGAGCCAGCGCGGATCGATTTCTTCATCGATACCGATCCTGCCAAACAGGGGCAGGTGCTTCTCGGCAGGCCCGTCCGGGGACCGGAGTCGCTCGGCCGCGAACCGCGCATCGTCCTTCTCAACAGCATCGATTTTGCGGACGCCATCGCGAGGGATGTGAAGACGCGATACCCCGATATCGCTCATCGGCTGGTGCCGATGGCAGAGCTGCTGAGTTGACTTAGGTGTTAGATCCGCGGTGTTATGGTATGGGCTTGAGCGCAGACAATCGACATATGCGATTGGGACTGCCGAGGCTGCATTTTTGGGCTATCCACGTGACCACCGGCGAGTGTACAGGCCCGCCCCAAGGACATGGTTCATTGCAGGATCCTGGTCCGTACGAATGGAGCGGCTGGTTGGGGAAGGTTCTTGACTGAAGCGGCAATGCTCGCCGGGAGCATTTATGATCAATCGGATTTCATAAATGCATGGACACAAGGGGCGACCCTGTCCGTCGCCGCCCAGATCTGCGCGGCGGACTTGTCCTTGAACCTACGCGTCGGTGAAGCCTTGCGGTCATTCCACATTACCTACGCTGCATGGTGAGCATAATTTGGTGACTTTGTTGCGCTTTTAAAGGAAAGAATGCCGATGCCAGTCGATACCGTGGCACGAGATCTGACAAATATTGCCAGCGAATGTGACGAAGCCGAGCTTCGCGCGATGATCCTTGATCTTACTGGGGAATATGCGCGTCGTTTTCATACACCCAAGCAGTTCGAGCCGGGCGAAAGCCCGGTCCCGGTTGCAGGCAAGGTCTACGGCGAAAACGACATGCGCTTGTTGGTCGATTCCGCGCTCGACTTCTGGCTAACTACCGGACGGTTCAATGCCGCGTTCGAAGACAGGCTGGCAAAGCGGCTGGGCGTCGCACATGCTTTGACTACTAATTCGGGTTCGTCAGCCAATCTCCTCGCGCTTTCCACATTGACTTCGCATTATTTCCGAGGGGATGCGTTAAAACCCGGTGACGAGATAATTACCGTCGCCACAGGCTTTCCAACGACGGTAAATCCGTCGCTGCAATATGGGTTGATTCCCGTCTTCGTTGACGTGGATATTCCGACCTACAATATCCGACCCGACATGATCGAGGCGGCGGTTTCCGACCGGACCCGCGCGATCATGATCGCTCATACGCTCGGCAATCCTTTTGACCTTAGCGAGGTCATGCGCGTTGCAGAAAAGTACAATCTCTGGGTCATCGAGGACTGTTGTGATGCCCTCGGTGCAACCTACGACGGTAAGGGAGTCGGAACCTTTGGACATATCGGAACGCTCAGCTTTTATCCCGCCCATCATATCACCATGGGCGAAGGCGGCGCAGTTTTTACGGACAAACCCCGTCTCAAGCGAGTAATTGAGTCCATGCGCGATTGGGGTCGAGATTGCTGGTGCGCCCCCGGCATGGACAACACCTGCGGCAAACGTTTCGCTCGCCAGCTGGGATCGCTTCCAAAGGGTTATGATCACAAGTTTACGTATGGCCACGCCGGCTACAATCTCAAAATCACCGACATGCAGGCGGCGGTTGGATTAGCCCAACTTGATCATTTGAGTGGATTCATTGCGGCAAGGAAACAAAATTTTGCGATTTTGACTGAACTCCTTCAGCCGCTGGAACACATTTTTATCCTACCAAAAGCGACCCCCAAAAGTGATCCTTCGTGGTTCGGCTTTCCTATCACCATCCGCCCAGATGCAAATCTCGACCGGGAGGCGCTCGTCCGCTTTCTAAACGACAACAAGATTGGTACACGCCTGCTCTTTGGCGGCAATTTGTTGCGACAGCCTTATATGAAAGGGCGAAAATACCGAGTGGTCGGTGACCTCGAGAATGCAGATCTGGTGACGATGAACACCTTCTGGGTTGGCCTTTTCCCAGGTCTGACACAAGATCATCTTGCTTATACAGCGGATAAAATATCGGAGTTCGTCTCCAGAGCACGGGGTCGCATCTAAGCTGTATGGCTCGCACGTCGTTAAAGCACCGCTTCGTCCCAACTGGCACGCGGGACTGGGAGACACGCGCTGCAAACCAGGCGTGTGCAATTGCTCGAAACGCCCGATTGAGCGCGATCGATGGTAGGCTCCGCGCAGCAAGCGGGGGCAGCATCTTTTTGGTTCGCGCGAACAGGCCCGGTTTGCTGAAGCGGCGCGGCGCGCTTGGGATTCGCGCGTCGGCCGCTCACATTCCAATGAAGACCGAAGCGATCCTCCTATTTCCGAAAAAACCCGTTCCGTCGATCATCTTCCGGGGTGACACTCGCCCGGCAGCGCTCGCGAGCGCCAAATGACACCGCGTCGCAGCATCATGGGCACGCTGGTATTGAGCCGTCCACTACAAAATCCCAAGCATCGACGTATTGGGTTTGCAGTGGCCATTGCAGTTTGCTTACTTCTCGCGCTATTTCCACAGAAATATCGGAGCGCGGCAACGTTAGCCCCAAGCGATCCTGCCACGTTGGGTCTTAGCGGAGCGCTCAACCAGCTTGGAGCTGCGAACAGCGTGTTCGGAAACCAAGCTGCCGTCGAAATCACGCTCCGCGTCGCCAACAGTCGGTTAGTCCGGGATTATGCGATTGCAAAGCTCGACTTAATGCATCGTCTTGACATTTCTGATCGTGTGCAGGCGCACCGTTGGCTTCAGCGCGAGGTCACCACCCGCTCTCTGCGCGGTGGCATAGTCATGATGGAGACCGAGCAGAGTGATCCTGATTTTGCAGAAGCGTTGATCCGAGCATATTCCGATGCGATCCGGATGCGCCTCGCGGCCATTAATCTGCAGCAAACCGATTATAAGCGCAAAGTACTGGAGAATTTGGTTCAGAAGGCGTCCGATGATTACGACAAGGCGCAAACCGAATATGACAATTTCCGTCTAACGACCCGTTATTCCGATCCTCGTTTCGCAATTGAGGCTATCGGTGAGCGCATTCCTGCGCTTCAGGCGGCCATAAAGGCCAAGGAAGTCCAGCTAAATGCTGCACGCGAATTTGCGACCGAAGATAATATGAGTGTACGGCAGATTGTTGCTGAACTCGACGCGTTGAAGCGGCAGCTGACTCAGCAGCAGGCACTTGATCCAACAGAGCAGAACTCAGTAGGCCGGGTGGTAGAGCAATCGACTCGGGCGGGCCGGCTTGAGCGGAAACTCGTTCTCGCCCGCTCGCTCTACGAAGTGTACAGTCGGTATCTGCAGGGCACATCTGTAGAGGATCTCACATCAAACGCCAATTTGCGGGTGATCGAGCCACCCTTCGTTGACACCTCACGTCAATTCAATATCTTCTTTCTTGCACTTGCTCTACTTCTCGCTCTTTTCGCTATTGCGGCAGAGTTTTACGTGCTGCGACCGCCACTTGAAGCCCGGGCGTTATGAGTATCACAACTGAACTGGAGCGGCCAACACTGTCCGTGGTCATTCCATGCTATAATGAGGAGGAGAATGCGGCAGCGATTTACGCCGCTACGATCGCCCAAATTGAACCGCTTGGCCTGACCTTCGAAATCATATTCATCGATAATGCATCTTGCGATCGTACGGTCGCGATCATCAAAGACATCTGTGCCCGTGATCAACGTGTCCGGCTAATTGTAAATACTCGCAATTTTGGCCAGATGCGCTCTCCGACCCACGCAATTTATCAGTGTCGCGGGAAGGCCATCATTGGCTTATGCGCCGATTTCCAGGATCCGCCAGAGATGATACCTTTATTCGTCGACCGATGGAAGGCGGGCGCGAAGATCGTACTAGGCGTCCGGCAGACCGAAGAGAAGGTCGGCGTTATCTTGCGGACGATGCGGAAATTATCCTATTGGTTAGCTAGCCACTTCGGTGACTACCCAATAGTGCCCAATGCGACTGGATTTGGGCTTTATGATGCATGCGTGGTCGATGCGGCACGTCAACTCGCTGAACCAGAGCCCTTTTTTCGTGGCATGTTGGTGGAAACGGGGTATAAGCTTGAGACAATCGCCTATGCGCGACCGCCGCGAGCCGCAGGCGCCTCCAAGAATGATTTCTTTGCGCTACTGGATTTTGCGATGTCCGCTCTTGCCGGCTCGTCGAAGCGTTTGCTCAGGATACCAATGTATCTCGGTGCCTTTGGCGTCGTGCTTACGCTATTCATGTTGTTCGGGGGGGCGGTCGCTTACATAACCGGCAAACCGATTGCGGGATGGCTCATCGCGGCCGCATTCCAAGCAGAATGGTCGCTAATGTTTGGATTCTTAGGACTGCTCGGCGACAATATACGGATCATCTCGGAACGAACCCGTCGGACGCCGCTGGTCTTGGAAAGCGAAAGAATCAACTTTCCATCGCTCCAAAAAACGAACAATGTTACGAATTGACATGAAGGATCTCTCCGAGATTTGGCGTTATTACCAGGCCGGAATTCTTAACACGGCATTTGGATACGGCCTGTTCTCCTTTTTGGTGTGGATTAATTTAAATATATTTATTGCGCAAATTGTTTCTCACTCCTGCGGAACCGTCTTCAACTATTTCATGTATACGAAGCATGTATTCCGTAGTTCTGAGCCGGTAAAAGGAAAGTTTTTTGTATCTTACGTTGGCAATTACTTTCTTAGCTTGGCCGCGCTCGCAATTGCAACTAGATTGGTTCCTTCTCCCTATGCGGCTGGCTTCGTATCCATTATTGTCGTGTCACTGATTAATTATGTGATTTTGAAACGTCTCGTATTTTCTCGGCCCATATCGTGAATCCAGTGAAATATCTATTCCCGGTCAATCGCTGGTTGGAGCCGATGTTTGCGGCGATCATCTTGGGTTCGATCATCTACGCAATTTGGCATTTGGTTACGCTTGCATGGCTTCCGCAGCCATTTTTCTACGAGCCAGCCGACATGTGGGGCGACTGGTTCAATACGTCCTACTGGTCGCGCGATCCCGGGACCTATGACACGTATAAGACCGTCTACCCTCCACTCAGCTTTGTATTCCTGCGCCTTCTCACGCTAGACAAGTGCTATCCAATTGCAAATTCAGCCGGGGATGTGGGACCGGGGCTCGCGGCACGGTCATGTGATTGGCTGGGCGTGGCTGCCTTGCATACCCTATTTGTAATTAATATCATCGTGGTCGCGCTGGCATTCGTTAAGCATGATCGCAAGACGGCGCCTTGGCGTTCCTTTGCGGTTGCCGCAGGCTTTCCTGCACTGGAAGCACTCGATCGAGGCAATCTAATTATCCCGACACTTACGTTGGTGGTGGTGGCCTACGGTCCTTTGACCCGGTCAACGTGGCTGCGCTGGCTGGCAATCGGCTTAGCGGTAAATTTGAAGGTCTACGTGATCGCCTCGATCATCCCGCAACTGCTTCGTCGCCGCTGGCGTTGGGTCGAAGGGGCGCTCATCTCAGTGGTAGCGATTTATCTGGCCGCTTACAGTATTTTGGGTGTGGGAACACCTGCCGAACTCGTTCAGAATCTGTCGGCCTTTGCCGATAGCGGCGCGAGCAACTTATTGGACGTTTGGTTTCCCGCCACTTTTCTGGCTTTACAGGCATTGTTGGGCAACTGGCAAAGCCCCCTCATGGGACTGATCGGCTCATATTGGGTTGATTTCCTCTTGATCCTGCTACCAGCACTCCAGCATACGGTCCAGGCGGCGATCGTCATGGCTGCGGTGCTGGCCTGGACCAGACCTGAGGCGGTGTCGCGCTATCGCTTGACGAATCTCGGCATATCCTTGGCACTGATCACGTCTGAGTCGGGCGGGTACTCAGTCATTCTGACGTTCTTCTTTACAATGCTGGAGCCATGGAAGGGCTTTGGTCGCAAATGGGCGATTGTAGCGGTCTATCTGCTGTGCATCCCGTTAGATATTCCTATAGATCGGGCTCCTGAATTAGTTCGAGATACTTTTTTTCCTGCCAGAACCGTAATAACTGATTACAAGATCATGATCGGCCCATTTATTCGTCCGTTATTCTTTTATTCGATTCCTTTTGCTCTATCGTTGGTAACGATGCGTGAGGTATGGGACGATTATCGAAATCGAGGCACGACCAATCGCTGGAGATTTCGGCGAGACGCCTGGCTCTTTCCGGGGATAAAAGAACCCGTTCGACTGGAAGCAAGCCCTGGGGGCGGTCCTTCCAGTATGAAATCGCACGCATCATAGTGGCTGCGGAAGCGCCAAGTAATGATGCCGAAGAATGACAAAGGAGTATTCGATGAAGATTTTGATCACGGGCAACATGGGGTATGTTGGGCCGGTTCTCGTAGCACACTTACGCAGTGTGATGGCGGACGCGTATTTGATCGGGCTAGACAACGGGTATTTTGCGCATTGCCTTACCGATGCTTCGATCCTTCCGGAAGCTCAATGCCATGTCCAGCATTTTGGAGACGTACGGGATATTCGGCCGGAACTGCTCGATACAGTTGATGCGTTGGTGATGCTCGCAGCGATTTCCAATGATCCAATGGGGCAGCAATATGAGGCAGTCACCGCTGAAATCAACGCCGCTGCTTGTGTACGTCTTGCGGAAGAAGCGGTGATGCGTGGGGTAAAACGTATTGTTTTCGCTTCAAGTTGTTCCATGTACGGTTTTGCGGCCGGCGATGCCCGCAAAGAGACCGATGCGCTAAATCCGTTAACTGCTTATGCGCGGTCCAAAGTTGCCACGGAGCAGACGCTCGCAACTCTCGACCGAAGAGATGCCGTAGTCACCTCGCTGCGATTTTCGACCGCCTGCGGCATGTCGCCTCGCCTACGGCTTGATCTAGTTTTAAATGACTTCGTTGCCAGCGCAGTGGCGTCGCGTAAAATCACGGTATTGAGCGACGGCACGCCTTGGCGTCCGCTGATCGATGTACGCGACATGGCGCGGGCTATCGAATGGGCGCTCCTTCGCGATCCAATCGATGCCGGCGGCTACGTGGCAGTCAATGTTGGAACCGACGAATGGAACTATCAGGTTCGTGATCTAGCCAACGCAGTGGCGGAGGTAGTCCCTGGCACTTCCGTGAGTATCAATACTGATGCGCCCGAGGACAAACGATCATATCGCGTCAATTTCAGTCTCTACAAACGTATTGCGCCCAATCACCAACCCAAGACTAGCCTGTCTCAAAGTGTGGCTGCTCTGAAGGACGGGCTTGAGCAGATGGGCTTTCGTGATCAGGAGTTCCGTACTTCTACGTTTATGCGCCTGAAGATGCTGGAACAGCACCGGAACGCCGGTCGTCTGGATGCCAATTTGCGATGGCGTTTTGCCTGACCGCCCCTCCGAAATCCGCGAAAGCGAAGATAGGTTAGACTGCGGCGGCTTCGTTGGTATCAACAACTTGGATTACGATTGTGATGGATATTGACGTTCTGGTCATCGGCGCCGGGGTCGTTGGATTAAGTGTAGCGCGAAATGCGCAGCTTGGCGGACAAGAAACGGTGCTCGTCGAAAGGGAAATGCAGTGGGGGATGCACACGAGTTCTCGAAATTCGGAAGTGATCCATGCCGGAATTTACTATTCGACCAATTCGGTAAAGGCGGAATTATGTGTCCGTGGTAACCAACTTCTCTATGAGTACTGCGCTTCCAAGCGGGTTACCTGTTGTCGTATAGGAAAGTTAATTGTCGCCAACGATGGCGAAGTAGAAGCATTGGAAGCAATCCGTGACAGGGCGATAGCCAACGGTGTAGAAAATCTCCGGCTTCTGGCGGCATCGGAGATTGTAGTTATGGAGCCCGAGATCACGGCTAAGACCGCCTTGTTCTCTCCTGGAACTGGTATCGTCGATAGCCATGGCTTCATGCAGGCGCTATTGACTGATTTCGAAGCTGCCGGTGGAATCTTTGCGCGAAGGTGTGCGGTCGATAGTGTCATAGTCGAATCTACTGGATTTATTGTTTTGCTTGCGGATGGGGAGCGTCTTCGCGCGCGCGCAGTAATAAATTGCGCCGGGCTCGAGGCGCCTGTCCTTGCGGAGAAAATCAAAGGCTTGCCACAACAGTACATTCCGGCTCGCCGTTTTGCGATTGGTCATTACTATACATTGCGCCATGGGCAGCCGTTTAAACATCTCGTCTACCCGATTCCAGAACCAGGCGGGTTGGGTGTTCATGTCACACTGGATCTTGCAGGTGGCGTCCGCTTTGGTCCTGACGTTCGTTGGATCGATTCGATTAATTATAGTTTTGAAGATACACGGCGCGCGGAATTTGTTGCCTCAATTAGCCGCTATTATCCTCGCATCGATGCGGAAAACCTTGTGCCGGCTTATACAGGAATCCGCCCGAAGATCGTCATAGACGGCAATCTACATGAAGATTTCGTAATCTCAGGTCCTGCACAGCACGGCATCCCTAACTTGGTAAATCTTTTTGGTATAGAGTCACCGGGACTGACGGCGTCACTCGCGATTGCGGCAATGGTTCGAGACCGGCTCGGCCATGTAATGCAGGCTAGCGGTGAGTAGGGTCTTCTCGGTTGCTTTCGGCGCACGGTACCCTAGGGCTATCGCTATTGTCTTAGCGATTGCGGCTGCGTTGCGTCTAGGAAGCGTCCACTTTGGCCTGCCGGCGCTCAATGATCCGGATGAGCTGATGTATGAGCTCGGTGCTCTCCGGATGCTGCGCAGTCACTCGCTCAATCCCGGCTGGTTCGGTCATCCTGCCACAACAACAATGTATGTCCTCGCAATTATCGACGCATTGGTGTTTTGCGTGGGGTACATTGCCAACTGGTTCGGGTCAGTCAGACAGTTCGGTGAGGCGGTTTATGCCGATCCCACCTGGATAATATTGCCGGGCCGTTTGGCAATGGTGCTATTCGGTGTTTGGGCGGTGTGGCTCACTTGGCGCCTTGCTTCCGAACTTGTCGATGAACGCACTGCACTTGTTGCCGCGGCGTTAGTGGCATTCAATCCGATCTTCATAACATGGTCACAGATCATCCGTTCCGATACCATGGCTACATGCTTCATGTTGGCCTGCATGCGGGCAGCCTTGCGCGTAGCGCGCGGGGGCGGTCGCCGCGATGAGGTGAAAGCGAGCGCTTGGTTTGCCTTGGCGATGGCCACCAAATGGCCGTTCGGATTGTCAGCGCTGGCTGTAATCGGCGCAATATTTCTTAATACTCATTCAAGACCAGTTATTTCGCTACGAGTAGTTGGGCGGATTGGACTGTTTTTTGCGATGGGAGCCTGTCTTCTATTTTTGATCTCCCCATATCTTATACTCGATTATCCTACGGCGTTACGAAATCTGCAAGGAGAAGCTCAGCTTCGTCATCTTGGGGCAACAGGCGGCACATCGTTACAAAATGCGCAATGGTATTTGTGCGGTCCGATTCTTAACGGGATCGGTTTGGTCGGATTGAT
>Ga0105239_10008220_pt1 | contig 11903 bp, 9 predicted proteins | sample KBSC44metaG_FD_92761 | JGI IMG/M metagenome (GOLD analysis project Ga0105239, IMG submission 92761) | Corn rhizosphere microbial communities from Kellogg Biological Station, Michigan, USA - KBS C4-4 metaG | ecosystem: Host-associated > Plants > Roots > Rhizosphere > Soil | place: Michigan, USA...
ACCCGCGTCGGTCGAGCCGGTAAGGATGCCTACGATGAGGTAACGGATGAGGAATGCCGAGAAGCATTCGATCGACACCAACAATCACTATCGGCATTCTCTTAGTCGACGCCAATGCCTCGAAGCCGGACGGCTATTACCTGACGCACCTGGGCTGAACGCGTACTATGCCGCGCACGGTACTCGGGCTGCGGCCGGTTCTTAGAGATCGACTCTCCCAAACCATGGCACTGTTTCCAGATTCGTCATCGAGGCCGTACTTTTCCACGAAATAACGAGAGGAATTTCCACGAAATAGTGAGAATTCTCCAATTATTTCCTGGCCTGCCCATGGGCACAGGATGGGCACAGAGCCCATTGGCGCGCCCGGAGGGATTCGAACCCCCGACCAACGGCTTCGGAAGCCGCTACTCTATCCAGCTGAGCTACGGGCGCGTTTTTTTGCACGGCGCGGTGCGCGCCGGTGCGATTATTGTCGCACGTAACGCGCAATCACATAAGCTCGGCCGCGCCAGCCACGGAGATTCAAGCAATGTCCCTGCCCCGCGAACCACGTCTGCATCCCGTACCCATTGCGGAGTTGCGCCCGACCCAGATCACCGTCGGCATGCGCGAAGTGGAAGCCAAGTGCAAGCAGTGGCGCGCTCATCCGGATCGCAAGAAGCCGGATTTTCTCGGCCGCCACCTGATTCCGGTCGTGCTCGGCCCGAAGGAGCGCTGCTACGTCATCGATCATCATCACCTGTCGCTGGCCCTGCACAAGGAAGGCGTCAAGCACATCGCGACGACCGTGGTGGCCGACTTGCGCAGGCTCGAGGCCGACGCGTTCTTCATCTATCTGGACAACCGCGGCTGGATGCATCCGTACGACGCTGATGGTCGGCGCCGCGACTTCGACGATCTGCCGAAACGCATCGTCGATCTCGTCGATGATCCATTTCGCAGTCTCGCCGGCGAATTGCGCCGCCGCGGCGGTTTCGCCAAGGACACGACGCCATTCAGCGAATTCCTGTGGGCCGACTTTCTGCGCCGGCGCATCAAGCGCAAGCTCGTTGAGCACGATTTCGCCGCGACGATGCGTGCGGCTATGCGCCTGGCGAAGAGCGAGGAAGCCAATTTTCTGCCCGGCTGGTGCGGCCCGGTCCGCAGCGAGTGAGGGCTAGGTTTTTGTAATGTGCGGGCGCTAGACTCGAGCGCTCGTCACTCACGACCGGCAAGGAACCAGACATGTCCGCAGCGCTGCTTGTGCTCTCCACTGTGCTCGCACAATCCGTCGCCGCGGCGACGCCGGACTACGCGGTGTTGCACAAGTACACCATCGGCGGGCCCGGCGGCTGGGACTGCCTGAGCGTCGACCCGGCGACCCACCGGCTGTACATCGCGCGCAATGATCGTGTGCTGGTCGTGGATACCGAAGCCGGCAAGCTGATGGCAACGATTCCGAGCATGGATGGCGCGCACGGCATTGCGCTCGCGCCGGCGCTGCGGCGCGGCTTCGTCGCCAACGGCCGCGCCGGCAGCGTCACCGAGTTCAATCTGGATTCGGACAAGCCGATGCGCGAGTTTCCGACGCAAGGCAAGAATCCCGACATCGTGGTCTTCGACCATGCGACGCAGCATCTGTTCGTTTTCAACGGCGGCAGTCATGACGTCAGCGTGCTCGATCCCGCCACCGGCAAGACACTCGCGACGATTGCCCTGCCGGGCAAACCCGAATTCGCCGTGAGCAATCATCATGGCGAGGTGTTCGTGAACATCGAAGACACCGCGCAGCTCGTGCGCATCAATGCGGCCAAGGCGAAAGTGAGCGCGACGTGGAAGCTGCAGGATTGCGAGGAGCCGAGCGGCCTGACGCTGGACCTGAAACATCATCGCCTGTTTTCGGTTTGCGGCAACGAGCGCATGAGCGTGACCGACGCGCGCGACGGCAAGCATGTCGCCAGCGTGCCGATCGGCAAGGGCCCGGACGGCGTGGCGTTCGACGCCGAGCGCGCGCTGATCTTCAGTCCGAACGGCGGCGACGGCACGTTGACCGTCGTGCACGAAGACGATGCCGACCATTACCGCGTGGTCGCCACGATACCGACGCAGGCAAGCGCGCGCACGCTGGCACTCGATCACCAGACGCACCGCATCTACACCGTCGCCGCCGAGTTCGCACCGGCGCCGGAGCCGACCGCGGCGGAACCACACCCGCGGCGCAGCGTGATCGACGGCACGTTTACGGTGCTGTCAATCGGCGAGCGCTAAGCCTTCTTCGCGGTCTCGATGAATTGCCGAATGTGTTCCTCGAGCACCGGCAGCGGTACCGAGCCGGTTTCGAGGATCGCGTCGTGGAATTTGCGGATGTCGAACTTGGTATCGAGTTCCTTCTCCGCCAACGCCCGCAACTCGGAAATCTTGAGCTGGCCGAGTTTGTACGAGAGCGCCTGACCGGGCCAGGAGATGTAGCGGTCGACTTCGGTCTCCACTTCGTGCTGGCTCAACGCCGTGTGGCCGGCCAGATAGGCGATCGCTTCGTCGCGCGTCATGCCGGCGTGATGGATGCCGGTGTCGATGACGAGCCGCGCGGCGCGCCACATGTCGTATGACTCGCGGCCGAATTCCTCGTACGGCGTCGTGTAGATGCCCATTTCCTGGCCGAGCCATTCGCAATACAACGCCCAGCCTTCCCCATACGCGGAGAGGTAGCTTCTGGTGCGGAATTCGGGTTGCTGTTTCTGCTCCTCGACGAGTTCGCCCTGCAGCGCGTGACCGGGCGCGGATTCGTGCAGCGTCAGCGCCGGCAGGTTGTACAGCGGGCGCGACGGCAGGTCGTACGTGTTGAGCCAGTACGTGTGCGCGCTGCCGCGGCCGGCGGTCCAGAACGGCGCGATTGCCGCCGGCACCGGTTCGATGCCGAAACGCCCACGCGGCAGCAGACCGAAGTACTGGCCGAGCTTGCTGTCGACGCGCTTGGCGATCCAGGCGCCGCGCATCAGCAGTTCTTCCGGCGTCTTCACGTAGAACTGCGGATCGCTGCGCAGGAATTTCTGGAACGCGGCGAAGTCGCCCTTGAAGCCGGTCTTCGCCATGGTCGCGCGCATCTCGGCTTCGATGCGTGCCACTTCCTTGAGGCCGATCTCGTGGATCGCCTCGGGTTCCAGATCCAGCGTCGTGTATTCGCGGATCTGCTGGCGGTAAAACGCCTTGCCCTCGGGCAACGCTTCGGCGGCGATCGTCGCGCGCGCGTGCGGAACGTAGTCGTCGCGGAAGAACTTGAGCAGCTTCGCGTAGGCGGGAAGCACGCGGTCGTGGATGGCCTTGACGCAGGCCGCGCGCAGCTTCGCGCGTGCTTCAGCCGGAAGCGTCGACGGCAGCTCGTTGAACGGCTTGTAGAAATCGCTGTCCTCGATTTTCTTTACATCTATATATGTGGAAATGGATACATCGCGGCCGGCCAGCACCGCGCGCGGCACCGTGAAGCCGCGCTTCAGGCCGGCGCGCATGTTGGCGATCTGCTCGTCGAAGTAGCGCGGCACGTCGTTGAGGCGCGCGATGTAGTGCTCGGCCTCCTGCTGATTCTTCAGATGCCGGCCCGACATGAAGCCGAGGTCGGACCAGAACTGCGAATCGCTGTTGAACGGCATCTCGTAGGCGCGAAAGCGCACGCCGGCGGCGAGGTTTTCGAGTTGCGGCTTGTACACCGCATAGTTGATGCGGTTCGCGCTGGATAACTCGCCGACGGGGATCGCGGCGAGTTTGCCGAGCACCTCGTTCCAGTAGGCCAGCTGGCGCGCCTGCGTCGCCGCATCCACGTGCGGCAGCCGGTCGTCGTACTTGCCGGATTGGTTGTCGTCCTCGTCGAGCCCGGGAAACTGCTCCACGCGCCAGGTCCATTCGCTGGTGTAGAGCGCTTCGAAGCGGGCATCGGCGGTCTCCGCCTTGGCCGATTCGGCGTAAACGGATGCGAACGCGACGAGGGCGGTCAGCAATGCGGCACAACGTTTCATCGAAATCTTCCTTGGCCGAACAGGCACATCATCATCGCAGAGTTTCAGGGCGACTGCCGAGGCGCTGGCACGCACTCGCCGCGCACGGCATCGTCGACACTCGAATAATCCAGCGCGTCCGCAGCCGGCAGCTGCGCAATCGCGGTGCGCGCCAGGGCCGCGCGCGCGCGATCCTTCAGCCGCGCGACGCGGATGCGGACGCCGCGCGCGTCGAGCCAAATGCAGAACTCGTCCAGCGCTTCGAGTGCGGTGCTGTCCAGATCCGGCGATTCCTCGAGGCTCAGAATCACCAGCCGCGTCTGCGCATGATCGAGCACCTGCTGGCGCGCCTGCACGAGCAGCGGCTCGGCATTGGCGAAGAACAGCGGCTCTTCCGGGCGCAACACGAGCGTGTCCGTCACCGTGACCGCCTGCGGGTAGCGGACGATGCTCACGTAGTCGTGCTCGCCGACGCGACCGAGCACGGCCAGGCGCGGACTGGCCAGTTCGCGCAGCAACAGCGCGAGGCTGACGGCGATCGCCGCGAGCAGGCCGTTGAGCACGCCGAGCAGCATCACCGCGAGCACGGCGACGATGGCGACGAGGCGATCGCGCCGCCAGCGGAAATAATTGCGGAACACGCTGGGCTTGAGCGAATGGCTGACCGCGTGGATCACGATTGCAGCGAGAACCGGCCGCGGTATGCGTTCGATCCACGGCAGGAACAGCAGCAGCAGAGCCAGCACCACCGCGGCGGCGCACAACCCGGCCACCCGCGACTGCGCACCGGCGGCTTCATTCGCCGCGGTGCCGGAATAGCCGGCGCCGACCGGCGTGCCTTGCAGCAGGCCGGCTACCACGTTCGCCACACCGAGCGCGACGAGATCGCGATTCGGCTGCACGCTGTCGTTGTGCTTGAGCGCGAACGTGCGGATCGAGCCGTAGGATTCGGCGTACAGGATGAACATCAGCGCGAAAGCCAGTTCGCCGAGCGGCAGCCACTGCTCGCTGGTCGGCAGCGTAAAACCCGGCAAGGTCAGGCGCAGATGAATCGGACCCGTCAGCTCGACGCCATGGGCAGATAGCCAGAACGAGGCGGCGATGCTGACGACGATCACGAGCAGCGCCGCGGGAATCTGGCGCAGGCGCTCGCAGGCGAACAGGGCGGCCAATGCAAGTGCGCCGCAGAGAAAACTCGGCCAGTGCCAATCGCGGTAGCGCTGGAAAATTTCCGCAAGCAGCGCGAGGAACGTGGTGCCCTGTGCGTGCAGACCGACCAGATGCGGCCATTGCTTGACCGCGATGACGAGCGCGAGGCCGAACGCAAAGCCGCGCAGCACCGGCCGCGCAATCAGGTTGGACATGGCGCCGAGGCGCAGGCCGCCGGCGAACACGAACACAACGCCGGTGGCGACAACGAGAACCGAAGCGAGCGCGGCGCGCGCCGATGCATCCGCGCCGGCCAGAGACAGCGTCGCCGCGGCGAGCACGGCGGCTGACGATGACGTGGCGCTGACCACTGCGTAGCGACTGCGTCCAATCGCGCCATAGCACACGAGTCCGGCGAGCAGCGCGATGACGCCGGCTTGCGGCGGCAGGTTCGCGAGCCCCGAATAAGCGACGGCTTCGGGCAGCAGCAGACCGGCAATCGACAGCCCGGCGAGCAGATCGGCGAGACGCGGCGGCGCTTCCATCAGGGCCTTATATCAAACCTCGACCGAACGCGTGCGGATTGCACAGGTGTAGTTGCGCGTGGCCTGGCGACCGCCCGCTGTCAGCAGGCATGCGACAATGCGCGCCGGTTTTCCCGCCTGCGCGAGCCATGAACAAGCCGATCAAGCCGATTTCGCTGACCCAGTTCCTGATCGAGGAACAGCGCGACAAGCAGCACATCAACTCCGATCTGCGCCTGCTGATCGAAGTCGTCGCGCGCGCCTGCAAGGCCATTTCCATTGCCGTCGGCAAGGGCGCGCTCGGCGGCGTGCTCGGCTCGGCCGGCACCGAAAACGTGCAAGGCGAAGTGCAGAAGAAGCTCGACGTGCTGTCGAACGAGATCCTGCTCGAAGCGAACGAATGGGGCGGCCATCTCGCGGCGCTCGCGTCCGAGGAAATGGATGATCCGCATCCGATTCCGCACCGCTACCCGAAAGGCGAATACCTGCTCGTGTTCGATCCGCTCGACGGTTCGTCGAACATCGACGTGAACATCTCGGTCGGCACGATCTTCTCGGTGTTGCGCTGCCCGAGCGGGGTCAAGGAACCCGACGAAAAAGCGTTTCTGCAGCCGGGCACGAAGCAGGTCGCGGCCGGCTACGCTGTGTACGGCTCGAGCACGATGCTCGTGCTCACGCTCGGCGACGGCGTCTACGCGTTCACGCTCGACCGCGAACTGGGCAGCTTCGTGCTGACGCAGCGGAACATGAGCATCCCGGCCGACACGCGCGAGTTCGCGATCAACATGTCGAACATCCGCCACTGGGAAGAGCCGATGCGGCGCTACATCGAGGAACTGCTCGCCGGCAAGACCGGCCCGCGTGGCGCGGATTTCAACATGCGCTGGGTCGCCTCGATGGTTGCCGACGTGCACCGCATCCTCACCCGCGGCGGCATTTTCATCTATCCGCGCGACCTGAAGGACAAGAGCAAGCCCGGCAAGCTGCGCCTGATGTACGAAGCCAATCCGATGGCGTTCATCGTCGAACAGGCCGGCGGCGCGGCAACAACGGGGCTCGTGCGCATCCTCGACGTGCAGCCGGAATCGCTGCACCAGCGCGTGCCGGTGTTCCTCGGTTCAAGGAACGAAATCGAACGCGTGACCGCCTATCACCGCGAGGCACTGGCCTGATCAGAACAATTCGCCCTGCGGTGTCGACGCGCGCGGCGGTGCGAACATCGAGGAGTCCAGCGCTACGTCGCGACCGCGGTGGAAGCCAAGCCGTTTCGTCGTCACCATGAAGCGCTGACGGATCAGCTCGGCGAACTCGCCTTCGCCGCGCATGCGCGAGCCGAAGCGCGGATCGTTGTCGCGACCGCCGCGCATCTGCCGCACGAGACTCAACACGTGTTCGGCGCGTTCGGGAAAATGCAGTTCCAGCCATTCGCGCACGAGATCCTTCAATTCCCAGGGCAGGCGCAGGATGGTGTAGCCGGCCGTGCGCGCGCCGGCCGCGTGCGCCTGCTCGAGGATCTGTTCCAGCCAGCGGTCGGTCAGCATCGGGATGATCGGCGCGACCATCACCCCGCACGGCACGCCGGCATCCGCGAGAGTCTTGAGCGCCGCGATACGCCGGTGTGGCGCGCTCGCGCGCGGTTCGAGCTTCGCCGAGAGCTTGTTGTCCAGCGAGGTGATCGACACGAAGGCATAAACGAGATTCGCGCGCGCCAGCGCCGCGAGCAGATCCAGGTCGCGTTCGATCAGCGCGTTCTTGGTGATCACGGTGAGCGGATGCCGGTGTTCCAGCATCACTTCGAGGATCTGCCGCGTGATCTTGTAGCGACGCTCGATCGGCTGGTACGGATCGGTGTTTGCGCCGAGATTGATCGGGCTGACGCGATAGTTCGGCTTGGCCAGTTCCGCGCGCAGCAACTCAACGGCATTGGTCTTCGCGAACAGCTTCGTTTCGAAGTCGAGGCCGGGTGACAGATTCAGGTAAGCGTGGGAAGGCCGGGCGTAGCAATAGATGCAGCCGTGTTCGCAGCCGCGGTACGGGTTGATGCTCTGCTCGAACGGAATATCCGGCGAATCGTTGCGGCTGATGATCGAGCGCGCACGTTCCTCGGTGACCGTCGTCGCCGGGTGCGGCGCAGGCTCCTGCTCGCGCTCCCAGCCGTCGTCGAACGCTTCGAGTTTTGCCGACTCGAAACGCCCTTCCGGATTGGATGCCGCGCCGCGGCCCTTGATGCGCATGGGCTCGTTCATGACCGGTGAGTCTGCAACGCGCGAATCTCAGCCGCTGCGATCCGCCGCGAACGCAGTGGGCTCGCGCCGGCCGCGGAGCCTGCGCCAGACGCCGCGCAGGAAGCGGAACAGTTTCGGCACGAACCAGATCACGAACGCGAGGAATACACCGAGCAGGATCAGGAACGCGAGCGGGTGCTGGAACATGAGCCACAACCCGCCGAGCAGCATGCCGTCCTCGCCGAAACTCGCGGTCCAGTTGCTGAACGGCTCCGGCGAGGTGTTGATCGCCGCGCGCGTCCCCGCTTTCATCAGGTGCGTGCCGCCGGTGATTGCGCCGCCGAGAATCGCCGCGACGAACTGGGTTTCGGGCGAGGCGTCGCCCATCGCTCCCCACGCCAGCATCGCGCCGATCGGAATGCGGATGAACGTGTGGATCGAATCCCACGCACTGTCGAAACCCGGCACCTTGTCGGCAAGGAATTCCGCCGCCAGCATGATGCCGGACGCGATCAGCACGCCATTGTGTTCGAGCAGCAGCAGGTGCTCGGGCAGATGCACATAGCCGAGCCGACCGAGCAGGCCGACGGCGAAAATCGCCGCGTACATGCGCACGCCGCTGGCCCACGCCAGGCCGGCCGCCAGCGCCAACGATTGCAGGTGCTCCATGACTGCTCCGCCGCTGCAAAAACCGCTCGGATTCTATCCGGCAATGGCTGAACGGCACGTTCGCCATTCGTCGGCGACCCGTTGCCATTGTGGCGGCGCCCGCTCGCACGCCGGAAACGTCTGTGGCAGGATTCCTGCCGCCAATCCAACGGAGTCTGCCATGCGCTGGATCTTGCTGTTGCTTGCCCTGGGCGCGTTTGCGCTGGCGTTTTCGACCAAGGCAGCCGGCTTCATGGGGTTATGTCTGGTCGTGGGAATCGTGGCGTTGTTCGCCGCGTTGTTCGCCTTTGCCGCGGCGAAGATCGACGCGACGTCGCGCCCGGACGTCACGTTGCTCGCCGACAAGGACATTTCCGCGCTGCGCGCGAGCCTGCGCAAGCCGCCCGCCGCGCCGCCGGGCGCCGCAGGAGTCACGGAAGGCGGTGAGAGGCCGCCGGCAAGCGAATAAAAAAAGGGCCGGCAAGCCGGCCCCTTTTTCGCATTGTGGATTTTGCACCTATCTGGAAATATCCACATCCTTGGTTTCGCGCAGCAGCAATGTGCCAATGACGAGGGTCATCACCGACACGATCACGGTGTACCACAAGCCGTAATAGATGTCGCCGCTGAACGCGACCAGCGCGAACGAGATCGACGGCAGGAATCCGCCGAACCAGCCGTTGCCGATGTGGTACGGCAAGCTGAGCGAGCTGTAGCGGATGCGCGTCGGGAACAGTTCGACCAGCCAGGCTGCGATCGGTCCGTATACCATCGTCACGTAGATCACGAGGATCGTCAGCAACAACAGCAGCATCGGCCAGTTCACGCCGGCCGGATCCGCCTTGGCCGGATAGCCGGCGGCTTTGAGCGCGTCGCCGAGCTGCTTGTTGAAGGCGTCGGCCTGCGTCTTGAGCGTTGCACCATCGAGGCTGGCGCCTTCGAACGAATTGATCGCCGTACCGCCGACCTGCACCGACGCGACCGATCCGGCCGGCGCTTCCTTGTTCGTGTAGGGCACGCCGGCCTTGCTCAGGTAGTTCTTCGCGATGTCGCAGGAATCCTTGTATTGGCGCTTGCCGACGGGATCGAACTGGAAGGCGCACGTCTTCGGATCGGCCGTGACCACCACCGGATTCGTTGCGCTCGCCACTTCCAGCGCCGGATTGCCGTAATGCGTGAGCGCCTTGAAGATGGGGAAATACGTCAACGCCGCCAGCAGGCAGCCGGCCATGATGATCGGCTTGCGGCCGATGCGGTCGGACAACGCACCGAAAATGACAAAGAACGGCGTGGCGATCAACAGTGCGCCGGCGATCAGGTAGCTCACCAGCGTGGCGTCGACCTTGATCACATTTTGCAGGAAGAACAGCGAATAGAACTGGCCGCCGTACCACACCACCGCTTCGCCGGCGGTCGCGCCGAACAGCGCCAGCAGCACGATCTTGAGATTGCCCCAACGCAGGAACGATTCCGTCAGCGGCGCCTTCGAGCCCTTGCCTTCGTCCTTCATCTGCTGGAACAGCGGCGATTCCTGCAACTGCAGGCGGATGTACACCGATATCAACAGCAGGAAGAACGAAACCCAGAACGGGACGCGCCAGCCCCATGCGGCAAAATCTTCCGGCTTCATGGCGTTCTTGCACAGCAGGATCACCACCAGCGACAGGAACAGGCCGAACGTCGCGGTGATCTGGATGAAGCTCGTATAGAAGCCGCGCTTGCCGGGCGGCGCGTGCTCGGCGACATAGGTCGCGGCTCCGCCATATTCGCCGCCAAGCGCAAGGCCTTGCAGCAGACGCAGGATGATGAGGATCACCGGCGCGGCCAGGCCGATCGTTTCGTAGGTGGGGATGAGGCCGACCAGGAACGTCGACGAGCCCATGATCACGATCGTAATGAGGAAGGTGTACTTGCGCCCGATCAGGTCGCCGAGCCGCCCGAATAGCAGCGCGCCGAACGGACGCACGAAAAAGCCCGCGGCGAAGGCGAGCAACGCCATGATCAGTCCACTGGTCGGATCCAGCTTGGTGAAGAACTGCGCGGCGATGTTGGCCGCCAGCGATCCGTACAGATAGAAGTCGTACCATTCGAACATCGTGCCGACGCTCGATGCCGCGATGACGCGCGCATGATTGCGTGTGAGCTCGCCACGTCCCATCTGTGCTGTCGTGGTTGCCATAAGCTGTCCCTCAGTCGTCACTGCTTCAAATCGCCGGCACCGCTTCCCGCCCGCGGACCTGCCGGACCCCGAGCGCAATCTGCTCCGTGTGCCGCCGCCTGGCCATTCGCCTTTGGTCTAATGTGCTTGCGCCAGCGCGACTAAAGTCGTATTGGTCGCGTCATCAAAGTCGCTACTGTGAAGAGTGGCGGAATGTATCGCTGCCAAGGAGACGCCCATGTCGACACTGCATCCGGTTTCTGCCGAATTCGCCGCGCGTGCGCGCGTGAAGGCTGCCGATTACGAGCGGCTCTATGCCGAATCGGTACGCGATCAGGAAGGTTTCTGGCGGCGCACGGCGCAGCGACTGGACTGGATCAGGCCGTTCACCCAAGTGAAGGACGTCTCGTTCGCGGCGAACGATCTGCACATCCGCTGGTTTTACGACGGCCAGTTGAATCTGTCGGCGAATTGTCTGGACCGGCATCTCGCCACGCGCGGCGACAAGACCGCGATCCTCTGGGAGGGCGACGATCCGGGCGAATCCAGGGCGATCACGTACCGGCAGCTGCACGAGCAGGTCTGCCGCGCGGCGAACCTGCTCAAGAACCTGGGAATCAAGAAAGGCGACCGCATCACGATTTATCTGCCGATGATTCCCGAAGCGGCGATCGCGATGCTCGCGTGTGCGCGCATCGGCGCCGTCCACTCCGTCGTGTTCGGCGGCTTCTCGCCCGATTCGCTGGCCGGACGCATCGCCGACTGCGCGTCCAAACTCGTGATCACCGCCGATGAAGGCCTGCGCGGCGGCAAGAAGGTGCCGCTGAAGGTCAACGTCGACGAGGCATTGACGAAACCCGGCACGACCAGCGTGGAAACCGTGCTCGTGGTCAAACGCACCGGTGCGCCGGTGAACATGCAGGCCCCGCGCGACCGGTCCTGGGATGCCTTGCTGACGCAACAAAGCACCGAGTGCGAGCCGGTCGCGCTGGACGCCGAAGACCCGCTGTTCATTTTGTATACCTCCGGTTCCACCGGCAAGCCGAAAGGCGTGCTGCACACGACCGGCGGTTACGGTGTGTATACGAGCTACACCCATGAATGCGTGTTCGACCTGCGCGAAGACGATGTCTACTGGTGCACGGCGGATGTCGGCTGGGTGACCGGCCACAGCTACATCGTCTACGGCCCGCTCGCCAACGGCGCGACCTCGCTGATGTTCGAAGGC
>Ga0105239_10008223_pt1 | contig 11902 bp, 7 predicted proteins | sample KBSC44metaG_FD_92761 | JGI IMG/M metagenome (GOLD analysis project Ga0105239, IMG submission 92761) | Corn rhizosphere microbial communities from Kellogg Biological Station, Michigan, USA - KBS C4-4 metaG | ecosystem: Host-associated > Plants > Roots > Rhizosphere > Soil | place: Michigan, USA...
AAGGTTGGCCAAGCGCCTTGATGGCGTAATTCACCACCAGATGTAAATCAGCAGGTGTAATCCCTATGGGACGGCAAATACGAATGTGATGATTATGATAAAAGTTGAGGGGTGTAATGACTGTGCCTACATCCATTAAATCTTCCACTATCAAACGTGTGTTATCTGTGACAGTGTTATCTACATGTTTGCGTATGAGTTGTTTGATTTCTTCATCTTCAAAATCATTTAATCGTCCTATGTATAAAGCGGCGTGTGTCCATGGACTCTGGGTAATCGTGCGAATAATTTTGCTGATTCTGCTGCGGCCTTCAATGAGTAATACATCGCCAGGTCGAATTTCATATTTGAGTCTATTGAAATCATAAGGCATGATTTCAGCGGCGGGTGGTTCGTCAATGAGCCAGTTAGTAATTTTGTTACGTAATTTCAAATAAAGCGATTTCACCATGTAAACGTCCTTTTACTCGATACCAGCCTTCGCTGGCATGACAATCTTGGTATCCTTTATTGGCAAGGATTCACAGGGACGTCATTGCGAGCCGCTTTTTGGCGAAGCAATCCAGAAATTAGCATGAAAATGGATTGCTTCGCCAAAAAGCGGCTCGCAATGACGTACACCTGAACAATACCCTTCTTGATGCCAGCTTTCGCCAGTGCGACTATCCCTTGGCTGGCATGTTGTTAAATCCGTTTCGCTAATTCCTCAGCATAACCGATATAATCAGCTGGTGTTAAGTCCAATAATTGCTTTTTGGCTTCTTCAGGCAAGGATAATTCATTAATAAATTGTTGTATTAACGCTTTATTAACAGGTTTTCCGCGCGTAAATGCCTTGAGTTTTTCATAAGGTTGCTCAAGCTTGTAACGGCGCATGACGGTTTGCACTGCTTCACCCAGGATTTCCCAGTGATTGTCCAGGTCAGCATGAATGACAGCATGATTTGGCTCTAATTTGCTGACGCCTTTGCAAGTGGCCTGATAGGCAAGCAATGAGTGTCCTACCGCTACACCAATATTTCTTAATACGGTCGAATCAGAAAGATCGCGCTGCCATCTTGATATAGGTAATTTGGCTATCATGTGTTCGAATAATGCATTGGCAATGCCAAGATTTCCTTCGGAATTTTCAAAATCAATCGGGTTGACTTTGTGCGGCATGGTTGATGAGCCAACTTCATTCGAGAAGGATTTTTGCTTGAAATAATTAACAGAGATATATGCCCATGTATCGCGGTCGAAATCGAGAATAATGGTGTTAATGCGCAACATCACGGCAAAAAACTCCGCGATAGTATCATGTGGCTCAATTTGTGTTGTATAGGGATTCCAGTTCAAGCCCAGGCGCGAGACAAAATTTTTGCTGAGACATTGCCAGTCTGTTTCAGGATAAGCAATGGCGAATGCATTATAATTGCCGGATGCGCCATTAATTTTACCTAATAATAATACATTATTTAATTGATCAATTTGTCTTTGTAATCTGGCGATAACATTTGCGATTTCCTTGCCAACCGTCGTGGGAGTAGCTGGTTGGCCATGAGTGCGTGCTAACATTGCCAGGCCTGCATGATCATGAGCGAATTTTTTCAATAGCAACATCAAGTCATCCAGTGCAGGTAATATGCATTGATGGCGGGCAGTATGCAGCATTAAGCTGTACGCGAGGTTATTGATATCTTCAGAAGTGCAGCCGAAATGTATGAATTCACTGATAGCACTTAATTCTTCATTGCCGCCGATTTTTTCCTTGATAAAATATTCTACTGATTTCACATCATGATTGATGCCTGATTCAATATGTTTAATGCGTAAAGCATCCTGCAATGAAAAATTATCAATAATGTCATTAAGAATTTTTTTGGCATGGGAGCTCAGCGGTGGGATTTCGGGCAGCTTGGCAAATTCAGATAGCATTTCCAGCCAGCGGATTTCAACGATGACACGAAACTTGATTAACCCATACTCACTAAAAATGGCCCGTAATTCTGTCACTTTATCCTGATAACGGCCGTCTAATGGTGAAATGGCCATTAACGCAGTGGATTCCATATTTAACTCCTGAGTGTTTAACGTGTCTGCTAACATATCTTTCTCTCTCATTCAATAATACCACCACCGAGACAAATATCATCCTGATAAAAAACAATAGATTGACCAGGGGTAATAGCTCGTTGTGGTTGTTCAAAATTAACTCGGTAGCGCGTGTCGCTCTCCGGGGTGATGATACAAGACTGATCGGGTTGACGGTAGCGGGTTTTGGCGTTTACCTTGAACGGAAATGGGGGTTGTTCATTTATCCAGTGCAAGGCGCCCGTGTATAAGGTGGACTGGAAAAGAGCAGGGTGTTGATCACCTTGTACGACAATGAGCACATTGCGTTCAATATCTTTGCTGGCTACATACCAGGGAGATTCTGATTTGCCTTTTTTGCCGCCTATATGTAAACCCTGGCGTTGGCCTATGGTGTAAAACATGAGCCCATCGTGCTCGCCTATACATTCACCTTCCAGTGTTTCAATCTTTCCTGGTTGTGCGGGTAAATATTCATTTAAAAAAGTTTTGAATTTGCGCTCGCCAATAAAACAAATACCGGTGCTGTCTTTCTTGGCGAAATTGCTTAATCCAATTTGTTCGGCAATAGCGCGAACTTGCTGTTTGGGTAAATCACCGACAGGGAATATACTTTGTGCAAGCTGCTCTTCATCTAAGGCATACAAGAAATAACTTTGATCTTTAAGCGGATCGCTGCCTTTGAGTAATTGCACGCGACGGCCAGTTTGACGGGAACGAACATAATGTCCGGTAGCGATATAGTCAGCGCCGCGCTGTCTGGCGTAATCCAGAAAGGCTTTAAATTTGATTTCCTTGTTACAAAGAATATCAGGATTGGGTGTGCGCCCTGATCGATATTCATCGAGAAAATAAGCGAAAACGCGTTCCCAGTATTTATCAGCAAAATTCACCATGTGGAGTTCAATGTCGAGTAAGTCGCAGACTGCTTGTGCGTCAGACATGTCTTGTGCAGCAGGACAATAAGTGTCGGTATCATCGCCCTCCCAGTTCTTCATGAATACGGCTTCCACGTGATGACCGGCTTTTTTGAGCAGATAAGCAGAGACAGACGAATCGACGCCGCCAGACATGCCGACAATGATATGTGAAGCAGGGAGATGATGTGTCACGTTAAACCTGTTTTTATAATTAATATTCGTCGCTACCAAGGCTGAAAATTTTACCTTATTTTCGTGTCTTGGACAAATTAGTTGGGCTGTGCAACGCGAAGCCCAGCAATCCGGTAACTTGCGCAGCCCCACAACTCTGGTTACAGTATTCTGAGGATAAGCAAAATGAGGGATTAAATATGATAAGCAGCAGGATAAGCGCTATTCTGGATCCTCAAACCAAGAAAATCATCGTTCAAACTCCACTTCCACCAATCAACTGTCTTGCCTTTGAGGGTGGAGGCCTTCGCTGTACCGCCTATGCAGGAAGTTATAAAGTCCTTTATAACACTGGGCTCATAGATGAAGTTTGTTATGTTTCAGGTAGCTCAGGAGGGGCAATTTGTGCTAGCGGGGTGGCGCTAGGTTTTGATCCTGATGAAATAAAATCGATTATGCTATCCATTGATTTGAGTGAATTTCTCGAGGAAAGTCGATCTGCACTCAGTGCAACAGGCTGGTATTCTCGCGGCAAAACATTGTTATCCATATTCAGAAGTGAAAAGTATTCGCTTTCAACCGGCAATAAATTTTTGGAATGGTTGCGCTTAAAAATAGAAACAAAATTTGGAAAAAAACAAGTGACATTTGCAGATCTTGCAAACAAAGTAAAAGCAGCAGATAACCATGGTAAATATAAATATCTTTATGTGACGGGAACGAATCTTTCACTGGAACTTCCTGAATGTAAATACTTCAGTCATGAAACCACGCCGGATATGGAGATAGCATTGGCGGTTTATATCTCTGCTTTAATTCCACTGGTTTTTTCACTAAAGGAATACGATGGAAGTATGTGGGGTGATGGTGGATTAATCAGGAATTTGCCTACTACTATATTTGATGATCGCAAATATCTTCCTGATGGATATGATTTTAACGATAAAGGTAAAAACCCCGGGGTACTTGCTATTAAAGTCGATTCCAAATCTGAAATTAACCAGGTTCTTTATGGTGTAGTCAAAAAAGTGGATTTGACTTCTGCAGGTAATGTTGCGAATGCCTTGTATAACGCATTGACGCAAAATACTGATACAGATGAAATTCGCGCATCCCGCCTGACCTTGGCCTTGCAGGATAATAATGTAGGTGCGCTGGAGTTTACTGTGGATACAAATGGAAAAATAGGGTTGATTTCAACAGGGGAAAAAGAAACGCTGAATTTTGTCGAGGATTATTATAATACGGCTTATTGTGTAAAAACGTATGACACGGCGACTGCTTGGTTAAATGACTTAACAATAGATCAGATTGATGACATGATCGCCATTTATGAAGCCATGCTAAATCATAAATATGCTGGTGAAATTCATATAGTAGATGACAAGTCAAAAAAAATCATTGTTGATCTGGATCAGGCTGCATCGGATAAAATAAATAAATACATTTTATTTCTTGAGAATTACATAGATTATAAACGTAAGTTAAAGCGTAATCCTGAGCATAAAATGAATTTTACCTTGCCTGATTTTCATATCAATATTCCACCTGCTTGTCATGCGGATACCTGGAGCGAGCATGTTGAAGATGAAATGAATGAGCGATTGAAACACATTAGTCAGCAAATCAACTATCTCAACATCAAAATCAATTCCATGTGTATGGAGTTTAGTGATATGCCGGTCATTGATAAGATGACATTGCTTCATCATCAATTTTATTTCGATAATGTACAGGCGCTCGCCAATTTTATAGAAAATCAAAAATTATTGTATGCTGAAAAAAATGAATTACGTGAAAAGCTGGGATATCCACATCAAAAACACAAAAAACGTAGTGAGCAGGAAATAAAAACTTACGCTAATTTTAGTCATATTCTGAAGCCTTTGTTAAGTTCAAGCTCTATTCCGCAGGATTTGGCAACTATCATGCCTGACACAGTACCTATATTTAAATTTGAAGCCTATCGGGGTGTTGAGGAGGCTTATTCTGATTTTGACCGTACCATCTTTAATCTGGATTTGCGAAATGAAACAGACAGAAAAATTTATATAGTCACTGCGATGTTATATCTCACGCATATACAATCAGACAATAAGGATTTCATGTTGAAACTGTATCGTGAGTTTGTTTCAGAGCGTTTTCCAGTGCCGCAAAATATGAAGGAATTAGCCGATGTTTTTCAAACAAGTACAATTGACTTGCTGGTAACAGCATATCGCATTGAAGCATTGCTGCATTGTTTTGAAAGAAAAGCAAATCCGGAAATAAAAAAAGGCCTCATTAATCTGGATGCATTTTTTGGGGCTGATAAATTTTATAAATTTCATACAACGGAAAAAATAGATATCAAACGTGATGTGCCCATGAAGCATATTATTCATTCCAATTCAATCTTTAGCTATAATTCAATTTCATCTCGCTCATGTTCACCATCTCAATCAGCTCCAATGTCTCAATTTTTTTCAGATAGTGCGCTGTCAAGATTCTATTTACCAGGCAATAAGGATACTGCTGATGAGAAGTCAGAAAAGATAAGTTCTGGCAAAAAATTGCAATGCAGTGATAACGCAAGCAACAGTGAATCTGATCTGTCGGATTATGGTCTGGATGCTGAGGAATATGAGCGTCCATATTGGTTTGGATAACCAGAAATTCTCGTTAGCAGAAACCGCTGTTACATAACATTTGATATTGTACGGTCTGGTATGCCCTGCTACTATTTGCCTACAATTTTATAAAAGGAATTCAGTTATGACTTACCAACATGTTACGGTTCCTGCAGGTGGACAGAAAATCACCGTTAATTCTGATCATACATTAAATGTTCCCAACAACCCTGTCATTCCTTACATAGAAGGCGATGGCATAGGTATTGATATCACTCCAGTGATGAAAAATGTTGTGGATGAGGCTGTCAAAAAAGCTTATTCCGGCCAAAAACAAATCCATTGGATGGAAATTTTTGCTGGTGAAAAAGCAACCAGGGTTTATGGTAAAGATGCATGGTTGCCGCAAGAAACCATTGATATTGTGCGTGAATATGTCGTCTCTATCAAAGGTCCTTTGACCACTCCGGTTGGTGGCGGTATCCGTTCATTAAATGTCACCTTGCGACAAGAGCTGGATTTATATGTCTGTTTGCGTCCCGTGCGTTATTTCAAAGGCGTTCCCAGTCCGCTTAAAGAGCCATGGCATACCAATATGGTTATTTTCAGAGAAAATTCTGAAGATATCTATGCTGGAATTGAATGGGCGGGTGACAGTCCGGATGCAAAAAAAGTCATTCAATTTTTGCAAAATGAAATGAAAGTTAAAAAGATACGCTTTCCGGAAAATTGCGGTATAGGTATCAAGCCAGTATCAAAAGAAGGTACTTCGCGTCTGGTAACACGTGCAATTCAATATGCTATTGATCACAAGCGCGATTCAGTGACGCTGGTGCATAAAGGTAACATCATGAAATTCACAGAAGGTGCATTCCGTGATTGGGGTTATGAAGTGGCGCGTACACAATTTGGTGCACAACCGCTGGATGGTGGTCCTTGGCATGTATTGAAAAATCCGAATACAGGCAAGGATATAGTGATTAAAGATGTGATTGCCGATGCATTCCTGCAGCAAATTTTATTGCGTCCGGCGGATTACAGTGTCATTGCAACATTAAATCTCAATGGAGATTATATTTCTGATGCTTTGGCAGCACAGGTTGGCGGCATAGGTATTGCACCTGGAGCAAACATGAGTGACAGCGTCGCTATGTTTGAAGCGACTCATGGTACAGCGCCAAAATATGCAGGACAAAATAAAGTGAATCCGGGTTCACTCATCTTGTCTGCTGAAATGATGTTAAGACATATGGGTTGGAATGAAGCAGCTGACTTGATCATCAATGGCATGGATGGTGCAATTACTGACAAGACAGTCACCTATGATTTTGCGCGTTTGATGTCTGACGCAAAAGAAGTCAGCTCATCCGGTTTTGGTGATGCCATGATTAAACATATGTTTGATAAAGCGCTTGTAGCGTAAAATAGAGAAGGCTGTCGTTGTTCGGGTATTCTGCGCAGCGACAGCTTTTTTAATGGGTTATGATGTTTGTACGTCCTGCAAAAAATGATCATCATGTCAATCTGGAATATTTCCTTGCCAATTATTACCGCGAAAAAGATGCGATAAGAAAAGATGATTTTATCGATAAATTCCCGGACAATTTCGTCTCTTACAAGCTGTATGCCAATCAGTTAAATGATCCCTATTCTGATACTGTTTTTGAAATTAATAAAAAGCCAGTCAGTAAATTAATATTATTGTTTCAGGTGACTGGATTTCCAGGCACAAAGATTGGTACAGAAGCGTTATATATCAAATTTACAGATGATACGCGCGAAGTCATCAGTTGCACTAAATCAAATTTTGATAAATTAAAAGCTTTGTTCATTGATAATGGAGCGATAATAGGTGATATGTATGAGCGGCGGTCAAAAGGAATGCCGCCATGGGATGTATGTACTACTGAAGATATATACAATGTAGCGAAAAAAAATGTAGAACAATATTATGTTGGCCTGCATCAGGAAATTACTCGAATCGTTATTTCAATTTTACAAGCACAACCGAAACAATCAATTGCCATTGTTGATGGTGGATGCGGTGATAAAGGTTCTCTGCTTTTCCAGCTCGAAAATGAAATAAAAATGAATTATAGGGAAAGTCACGTAAAATTGATGGGCTTTGATTTTAATAAAAATAATATAAAAAAATGTAACACGGTTGCAAATTCATTAAAGTCAGATTGCGATTTTGTGACGGGAGATTTAATCAACACCAATCAAGTCATTAATGAATGGAGAAAAACAAAAAATGCATTTCATCGTGCCTCCATTATTTTAACGTTGTCTGGTTCTTTGACGAGGCTTGTATTAAATGATGGTTTTCAGGGATTGCAGGCTTTAAAAAGCATTGCCATGAATCATCATGTTGACTATATAGTGGGCGGCGGTGTAGGCGAGCCTTTTCTTGATAATTTTATCATGAAACATATTGGTTATAAGAGCAGCACGATAAAAAGCAAACTCATTAATTTCTTTTATTATATTAAAATGTCTGAAACGGAGGTGACATCGTTTCGTAAGAAAAAGCTGGATAAATATCGGATACTCAATCTTGCATTAAGTCCTGATCCGGTGAAATTATTTAACAGTCTGATGAAATACTTGCCGCTACATTTTTCAGTCAGGCCTGTTATTATAGATTTATCTTTTACTGATTTGTCGGATGATTTAATTGCAAAACTTGGATATTATCTGTCACAAAATAACAATGTTAATCTTGTATTTTGGCACAATGATTTTAATCTGATTATAAAATTCGTTAAAACATTTATAGAAACAAAAGATCCCATATTGGCGAAAGTGAAAATTACTTCATTAAAACACATCGATGATGATGGTTATCTAATGTCTTCGCGGCTATTTTATTCGGCACTGCACTCTCAACTTTTTCTGGCTTCTCATACTCCATTTGAATTTGATAAGACTGCCAAAAATAAAAAAATCCAACTTCAAATGATAAAGATACTGGACTTGAAAATTTCAAATCATCCTTTAGCAGGAATACTTTTTTTAAATTATTTATTCACTGTGATTCATCACAGGAGTATGGATAATATTATCACCAAATCTCTGAAAAATGAGACTGAGTTTGTTGCGGCTGAATTGGTTAATGATATCCACTATGATTTTTCGAATTATGTGCTGAAATGTTTTGCTGGCTCGAGTTTGGCTGTTAATACTTCTGAGATCGTAAGTTCTTTGATGATGGTGTCTGAGAACGATATTGATCAGCAGACTGTGGTAATAAATAATATAGTGAATTCCTATATTGAATTATTGCATGAAATGATTTTTATACATCAACAAAGTAAATATCTTCTCCATTTAATGTATATCTATCAGAATGGCATCAATGTACTTTGTTGCGATCATGATACCAATGTATCAATCTTGTGTGGTGATAGCATTATCAAAGAAATTGAATTGTACGCTCATTTGGCGGCGACAGCGGATTATGCTCCATCGTTTGACAGGGAGTTAATGAAAATGATAGCTCAACATAGAGTGACAGAATCCAGAGATTTCATCGAGGATGATGTTCTTAGAATGGCTCAGTATAAAGTGGAAGAAATGTTTTTTTGCGCAACCCATTCCTCAGTTTCGCGTCCATGTACCATGATTTAGTCAATATAAATATAAAACTGTGCCCATTATAAATCATATACTTGGATCATATTCAATGATGGATAAGTTGATAAATATAAGTGATTAATTTAAACAGGTCTTATTTTATAGAGTTATATGAAATTGCATGTATAATAAGTGCTCAATTTGTACAATTAATTACAAGCACGAGGATTAAAGATAATGCAACCCGGTTATATACTTCCTATTGAAAAAATTGTTCCAAATCCATCAAAGCAATCAATTGAAAAATTTATGCAAGATGTTGTTAAATTTTCATCCTATTCTTTAGAGCAGGCGAGCTCTGATACCGAGTTTGAGAAATATTTTGGAGGGGATGTTGATGGTTTGCGTCTGGTTAATACAAATCTTTGTGAGTGTATATGTGAGAACACTAAAATACATCTTCGACTGATGGAAGGAAACACTCGTACAAAAATTGAAAATGCGATTATTGATTCTGCTCGTGCTTTATCAAAAGATAAAGATATAACCATTTTAAGCGTGGGTTCCGGCGGCCTGTTACAAGATTTGATTATCATTTTTAGATTGACCCTGGCTGGTTATAGAAACATAAATATTAATTTAGTTGATCCAGAATGGCAAACTTCGGGCCGATTTGAATTTTCTGAACGCCGTGAACAATTTAATACTATTATCAACGCGATTAATCAATACTGTAATTATAATATTACTTGTAATTATTATTATACGGTTGATGAAATTCCAGAAGAATCTCGTTCCTTTGATATCGTATATGCAATTGATTACGATGATTTAGATTTAATACATGATTATTCAAGTCGAGATTTGGTTGGTCGAAATGGCGATTTTCAGTTACATGAGAGTGAACACAAGACTACGATGGCGTTAATCAAGGCATACTCCTATTTAAATGATGAGTTAGGTTCGTTAGCCGCTTTCTCAAAAGGAGAACAGGCGAATATTCTTTCCAGAGATAATAACGGATTACCCTCTGAAAATAATATTCAGAATCTCATTTATCATCCCAATCAATTCGAGCAATATTGTGTTAATGCTTCTTTATCAGTTTTATTACACTATTTGCCATTTTTTTGTAAACAGAATAAACCTGTATTCATCAATGATGAAATCATGCAGCCAGAAGAGAGACAATATGTTGAAGCGATGTTGCAGAAATTTGGTATCAACTATCAATTTTTTAATTATGCAAGCTGCGTTAATCAAAACAATAATCCTTTTAATAACAAATTAACTTTAGTCATTGATGGAATGATATACGATAATAGAAAAAATGACTCACTGGACTCACCAGGCTTTAAACATGAAAATATTTGCGTTTTTAGGCAGAAATTTGTATCCATGATGGGGATGCCAGAGCCTTTGACACATCCAAATCATTTAAAGGTTCAATTAAATGCGACATGCAAAAATGTAAGTGATAAGTTTAAATCTGATTTATATAATTGCATCTATGCTCAAGGAATGGAAAAAGGGCAAGCATATTTAAATAGGATAACAACAGATCTCAGAGAATATTCACAATCCATTAATCATGAATTAACTCTATTAAATGAATGCGATGAAAATTCAAAGGTCAATATTATCCTTAATACATCTTGCATGATTAATCGTCTTACGAATTTCTTTGCGGATGAAAAAATTAGCTTGCGGGAATATCTAACTAATTTAATTAAGGCTAATGATTTTAATGCTATCTCTAAAGCAGCATTAATTATTTTTTATCTGAAAAGTGCTGATTTCGCTTCAGTCAAGCAATTACTTAGTACAAGAAGAGTTTGGGGTGATTTGGGAGATTCAACCGGTATAAAAATTTGGAATGCGTTACAGGCTCAGCAACCTGATATTATGACGGTTAAACGAGATCCTGTTGAAATATTTACTGTCCAGACCATATAAATGCAGATAAATCCCGGATGAGAAAGCACTCATCCGGGTTCGCTAATTAATCTTCATAATCACTTCTATCGAGACACCACCACTGATTGGCGACAAAATCCACATCTAGCGTATTTATGATTCCATTCACATTTTTATCACAAACGATTTCTTTTTTATTGGTGTGCGGGTCAATTTTATAAACTTGAATGACGTCTTTGCGGTAAATTTTCCAGTCATCTCCAGCGCTGTCAGAATGAGCATGGCATCGTTTTTCATTACTGCTCAGCGTGCCGCTATGAAATCTTTCTTTTGGGATGGGGCAGCCTGTATTTTTATTGTAAATTTCATAATAAAGAGTGGATGAGGTTTGATTGTTAACACAGACTGCTTGTGCTGGGTTGATGAAGAAACAGCATAACAAAGTCGAATATATTATTTTTTTATTCATTACTTCAATCCTTTATTTCGCGTATGAAAATGTTGGGTACTAAAAACTTCATGGGTATGAATCGAGTTCGGGTGGAGTCTAATCACTTGATGACGATAAATCCAAATATTTTTGCATTTATCGGGGTTAAAAGTATGGACATCAACTGAAGGATGTCTTGACTGGTC
>Ga0105239_10008224_pt1 | contig 11902 bp, 8 predicted proteins | sample KBSC44metaG_FD_92761 | JGI IMG/M metagenome (GOLD analysis project Ga0105239, IMG submission 92761) | Corn rhizosphere microbial communities from Kellogg Biological Station, Michigan, USA - KBS C4-4 metaG | ecosystem: Host-associated > Plants > Roots > Rhizosphere > Soil | place: Michigan, USA...
ATACCTGTGATCTCGATCTTGGTAAATTGCTGACGGTGACCGTTTTTCTTTTTGTAACCCTTTCTTCTTTTCTTTTTGAAGATAATTACTTTATCACCTTTTAAATGATACACTATCTTAGCGAATACTTTATCGCTTTTTAAATCAGAACCTAATTTAAATTTACCTTCGTTTTCAGCTAACAATACGTTGTCAAATTCAATACTAGCGCCCTCATCACCCTGTAATCTGTGTACAAAGATCTGCTGGTCTTTTGCAACTTTAAATTGCTGTCCGGCTATACTTACTATTGCGTACATTGTTTGTTAATTATTGTTTTAAAATTCGAGGTGCAAATATAGGAATTCATATCGCAATAAACAACACCTCAATTACTTTTTATTCTTTTCCTCTGCTTCGCCTAAAACTCGCTGTATTTCATTAATAAAAGTCTTATTGGCATCTTTCAGCTTCAGGTCGCGGTCAAATGATTCATCAAACCACACCTTTTTACTTTTGCGTTGATAGTTAAATTCTATATAATAGCGTAACGGCTTCCCTTTAATTTTGCTGCTGTCGCCTAGTTCCTGTACCGGAAAATCCCAAAAGCCAAGTTCGGCCGCTTTTCGGTGCAGGTAAAGCAAATCGCTGCTGTGTAGCGGCAAATTAGTTTTTACCAACGAGTCTTTACGATTCAGGTATTGGTAATCGCCAGTCGCTGAGTTATAAGTATTAACCATGCTATCGCTGGTGCCGTATTTAAATACAAATGACTTAAATTCGCTAAACTTGTACGGTGCATTTTTTATCATGTGGCTATAATAATAAACGCAATACAACAGGAACGGAACTACAATAGTTAAAGTAAAGAATATTTTTTTCGCCTTGTCAGACATATTTAATTAGTTGATTAGAGGTTAGTTAATTAGAGATTAGTTAAATATCGGTTATGGGAATGGCATCCGTTAATTCATTTTCCCATTTGCTTACTACAGCCGTGGCCATTGCATTGCCAAGCACATTTGTCGCCGAGCGGCCCATATCCAGCAAAGGATCAATACCAAGTATCAAAGCAAGCCCTGCTTCGGGGATATTAAATAAAGGTAAGGTACCTGCAATCACCACCAGCGATGCGCGCGGTACGCCTGCAATACCCTTGCTGGTAAGCATCAATATTAGCAGCATGGTAACTTGTTGCCCGACTGATAGGTGCATATTGTAAGCCTGAGCTAAGAATAGAGATGCAAAAGTCATATACATCATTGAACCATCGAGGTTGAAGGAATAGCCTAGCGGCAAAACAAAGCTCACAATTTTGTTACTGCAGCCGAAACGTTCAAGTTCCACCAATACTCTCGGGTAAGCAGCCTCGCTGGTCGAAGTGCTGAAAGCTATAAGCATTGCATCCTTTATGTTGCCAACCAGGGTGAACACACGCTTACGCAACACCACAAAACCGGCAAAAATAATAACGACCCAAAGCATAGTAAGGGAAAAATAAAACTCACCAATAAAAACGGCATAGGTTGATAACACGCCGAGCCCCTGCTTTGCTACTACAGCTGTAATACCGCCAAACACCGCCAAAGGTGCAAGCATCATCACGTAGCCAGTTATTTTCATAACAACGTGGGCGAGGGCATCCATTGCCTTTATCAATATCTCACCTTTTTCACCGATTGCAGCAGTCGCAATGCCAAAGAATATCGAGAAAACTACGATCTGCAGTATCTCGTTTTTGGCCATTGCATCGAAAAAGCTTTTTGGGAATACGTGATCGATAAAATCTTTAAACGAAATACCCGACTTTTTAATACCTGTGGCTAAATGGCTGTCAGGCAGCGGCAAGTGCATTTCTGTACCGGGTTGAAAAAGGTTAACCAGCAACATACCCAATAAAAGCGATACCAACGTGGCGCTTAAAAACCATAGCAGTGTTTTGCCGCCAATACGTCCAACTGCTTTTATATCGCCAACCTTAGCCACGCCTACCACCAGTGTAGAAAACACCAGTAGCCCCACTATCATTTTTATCAGGTTAAGGAAGATGGTTGTTAAAATGGTGAAGCCTTCCAGCTTGTCTTCGCGAAGCGTGTCGGCAGCTTTCCGTAAATCGGCCTGGGCGGCGCGTTGGGCCTTAAGCGGTTTAAATGCCGCAGTAGTACTATCAGTTAAGGCGAGCCGGGCATCCAGTTTTTTAATGCTGGCCTCAGCTGCGTTTAAATTCTTATTGACGGAGTCTATAACATAAATGTTATAAAGGTACCCTGCCAGCACGCCTAATATAAGCGCGATAAAAATATACAGCGTAAGTCTGCTTTTTTGCATACAGCTAATTTAGCCTGCAAAAGTAATGATTTGAGTTGATTAGTGATTAGAGGTTAGAGATTAGAAATAAAAAACGTTGCAAATAGCTCAACTCTCTGTTAATCAACTAGTCTCTAATCTCAAGCCTCTAATCACTAAACTATATTTTCTCTACCACCACAGCCGTTCCATAGGCCAAAACCTCGGTAACACCCTGCATTACCTCGTTGGCATCGTAACGCATATTGATAACGGCATTTGCGCCGTGTTGCTGGGCATGCTGCATCATTAACTGGTAGGCTTCCTCGCGGGCAGTTTCACATAATTCAGTATAGATGGAGTTTTTGCCGCCTGCCAGCGTTTGCAGGCCACCTAAAATATTACCGCCAAGTCCACGTGAGCGAACAGTAATGCCTCTTATAATACCCAAATGCTGGGTTATTTTGTAGCCTTCTAAACTTGTGCTTGTTGTAACTAACATGATCTTTAAGTTTTGTTTATTTGATTGAAATAAAGTGAATTTGTTTCTAAAGATTGCCTTTTTTTATTTCATTGACGGCGTAGTTGGCTGCCCGGGCAGTAATGGCCATAAAAGTTAGCGATGGGTTTTGCGTGCCGGTCGATGTCATGCAGGCGCCATCGGTAACAAAAACATTGGGGCAGCCATGCAATTGGTTCCATTTGTTTAATAACGAAGTTTTAGTATCGTGCCCCATGCGTACGCCGCCGACCTCGTGTATATCGAGGCCCGGCGCCTGCTTGCTGTCGTTGGGGCTGATGTTTTTGCAGCCGGCTTTTTCCAGCATCTCCGCCCCTTGTTGTAAAAAATCACGCATTGATTTTTCATCGTTATCGTCATAATCAACTGATACCGTAAGCAAGGGTATCCCCCATTCATCTTTTTGCTCTTTGCTCAAATAAACACGATTTGATTCCTTCGGGATGGTTTCGCCCTGCATCATCATATAAACACCCCAGTCGCCGGCCTCCGATATCGCATCTTTATATTCCGCCCCTATCTGGTTACCCGGTGTATAGTGTCCCCAGCCGCCCCGGGTTGCCGAATAAAAAACCATGTAGCCGCGCAGAAAATCAGTTTCCTGTTTGTGCACATTCCTGAAGTTCGGCATCATCACAGCTGTTGGTCTGCGGCCATAATAATAGGTATCCTCATACCCTTCCATCCGGGCCGATAATGTGCCCCTGTAATTTTGGAATGCGATGAATTTGCCCAGCAAGCCATTATCGTTCCCCAATCCGTTAGGAAAACGTGACGACGTTGAGTTAAGCAATATCAGGTTGGTGTTTAGCGCTGCAGCGTTTACAAAAATAATTTTAGCATAATATTCTGTCGCCTGTTTGGTATGCGCGTTAATCACCCTTACGCCCGTAGCTTTTTGCTTTTTATCATCATAAATGATAGAATGCACCACCGAGTCGGGTAAAATGGTGAGGTTGCCGGTTTTGGCCGCTGTTGGTAAGGTTGACGAATTTGAACTGAAATACCCGCCAAACGGGCATCCCCGCTGGCAAAGATTACGGGACTGGCACTGTCCGCGGCCCTGCGCCAAGTGTACTTCTTTAGGCTTTGTTAGATGAGCGCAACGACCTATAATAACATTCCTGTCTTTATAATTGGCCATTATACGTTGTTGCATAACTTTCTCCACGGTGTTCATCTCCCATGGCGGTAAAAACTCACCGTCGGGCAGGGTTTCGAGGCCGTCGTGATTACCGCTGATGCCGGCAAAGCTTTCTACATAGCTGTACCAGGGCGCTACATCATCGTATCTTATCGGCCAATCGACCGCAAAACCATCACGGGCGGGCCCTTCGAAGTCAAATTTGCTCCAGCGCTGGGTTTGCCGGGCCCATAACAGCGATTTACCACCAACCTGGTAACCCCGTATCCAGTCAAAAGGCTTTTGCTGAATGTAGGGATGGTCTTTATCTTTTACAAAAAAGTGTTCGGTGCTTTCGTCAAACGCATAGCAGCGGTTAACTACCGGGTTTTCTTCTTTTAACTTTATTGGCAATTCGCCATGGTGCTTAAAATCCCAGGGATTTTTTGTGGCGGTAGGGTAATCCTTTAAATGCACCACATTTTTACCACGTTCCAAAACCAGCGTTTTTAGGCCTCCTTCACAAAGTTCTTTAGCCGCCCAACCGCCGCTGATACCCGAACCTATTACAATAGCGTCGTACGTATGGTTTTTATTAGCGGTGTAGTTAAAATCGGGTGATGACATAATCTTTGGAAACTAATTGGTTAGCTAAAATAACAAAATAGTTTAAAGGTCTTGCGTCATTACATGCGAACGGCGGGAAATGATTATTTTATGTGATGGAGGTATGGGTGTGAGAACGTGAGGTAAGTACAGCCTCTTTTATAGCGATGGGTTTTAAACCCATCGCTATAGATGAAGCCGCGTTTTTTCAAACAGGATTCATTTATTACTTCAATCCGCTTAAATAAGCAAGACTTGCCGGAACCTGGGTTGCAACGTTATCGCTTTCGTCTTCAAGATAGTAATGCACTATCCCCGTTGTTTTTGCCATCTTTATTACAGCAGGGATGTTAATTTGACCGGTACCTAAAGTAACACTATTTTCCGCCGCGGTAGTTCCAGACAAATTGCCTTCCACGCCTTTTTTAAGGTCTTTTAAATGCATCAGCTTAAAGCGGCTGGCGTATTTGTCAAGTATTTCGACAGGGTCTTGTCCCGGGAAAAATGTCCATAGGATATCCATCTCGAAGTTTACATATTCCGGATCGGTTTGCTCAACCAGGAAATCGAATAAAGTACCATTTCTGAAAGGCTCAAACTCAAAGCCGTGATTATGGTAAACCAGGGCAAGGCTATATTTATCTTTTAGAATTTTACCAACCTTGTTGAAATTATCAATACCTTTTTGGGCCTCTTCTTCGGTAAATGCTGCTTTGTGCGGTATACCAGCCACCCGAACAAAACTTGCACCAAGTGTTTTGGCGTTTTGAGCCACTTCATCTGTTTTGTTAACAAGGTCTTCATAACTTACTCCGAATGAAGAGCATTTGATGCCTCGCGCGTCGATCAGTGTTTTAAGTTCAGCAGCAGTTTTTCCAAACAGGCTCGAAAATTCGATATCTGTAAACCCGTTTGCTTTAATCATGTCAAGGGCTGCTGCGGGATCTTTTTCAAAAACCTTGCGATACGTGTAAGAAACAACACCGGGCTTTTCTGGTGTTGACGTTTGTGCATAACCGCTTTGCACGGCCAGGAAACAAACGAAGGCTGCCGCGATAAATTTGATGTGTTTTATAAAATTAGTTGTCATATGATATTTAAATAGGCCATAAACATACTAAATAACCTATTATGATGGATTTTAAAATCGCATTTTTATAAATTTGACAATGCTGCAAATAAGCGAGTTGTATATCTACCCTATAAAATCACTATCAGGTATAGCGGTAAAAAGCGTAAAAATAACCGACCGAGGTTTTGAAAACGACCGGCGCTGGCTGCTGGTTGATTCCGAAAATCGCTTTTTAACACAGCGCGAACATCCGCAAATGGCGTTATTGCAGCCAACTGTAAATAATAATGAGTTAAGGATAACTCATAAAATAAATAACGACGCTTTTATTATTTATTTAAATACTCCCCCTTCAGGGGGCCGGGGGGCTGTTGCCATTTGGGACGATATCTGCGAAGCCGAATTTGTAAGCGATGAAGCCGACCGATGGTTCTCGGCAATGCTTGGCTTACAATGCCGCCTTGTTTATATGCCCGATGACACTCAAAGAATTGTTGATCAACGTTACGCCCCCGAAAATTCAGTCACTTCATTTTCCGATGCCTACCCGTTTTTAATTATCGGGCAGGCGTCTCTGGACGATTTAAATAACCGGCTTTCGGAACCTTTGCCAATGAACCGCTTCCGTCCTAATATAGTTTTCACCGGCGGCGAGCCTTATGACGAAGACCTTTACGCCCATTTTACAATTGGCGACATTAATTTTTACGGTGTAAAACTGTGCGCGCGCTGCGTTTTAACCACTATTGACCAGGAGACGGCGAAGAAAGGAAAAGAGCCATTAAAGAAGCTTGCATCCTATCGTTTCAAGAATAATAAGATACTTTTTGGGCAAAATCTTATCCACGAGGGCGATGGTGAAATTACCATTGGTGATGAACTGATTGTTTTAACGGAGCACAATGAAGAGCGTTTTTTAGTATAGGTAATCGACGAGTAAGCAGCTATTATGCATACATCGAAATAAACATTACCTTTACTTTAAGTAAATCTATTGTAAAAGCCTGTTTGGACTTAACACAAATTCTTTTACTTATCTTTGTATGCGCTATTTTTAAATATGCTATCGAAAAAAACAAAGTATGCAATTAAGGCCCTGGTAGTGCTGGGGAAAAATGCAGATAAACCGCCAATGCAAATTTCAAAAATTGCTGAGGAAGAACGGATTCCCAAAAAGTTTCTTGAACAAATTTTGCTCGACCTGCGCAACGCGGGTTTCCTCTACAGCAAAAAAGGTGCAGGCGGCGGATACAGCTTAAATAAAGACCCGAAAGATATCTACCTGGTGCAAATAATGCGCATAACAGATGGCCCCATCGCCATGGTGCCCTGCGCCAGCCTTAATTTCTACCATAAATGCGACGAGTGCCACCAGGAAACCACCTGCGGCATACGCGATGTGTTTATCGAGGTAAGAGATGCTACTGTAAAAATATTATCAGAAACCAGCATAGCTGATGTCATCAGCCGCGAGAGCTCGCTGCTATTGAACGTATAATTTAGGTTGATTGAATTAGACGTGCTTGATTTAACTTAGTCAACGCAATCTAACTCAATCAACCTTATCAACTTATTCGTTAAAAGTTAAATCCAATTCTTGCAAATACCCTGCGGCCATTTTGGCCCATTTGTACGGCATCAAAAGGCCCGCCGGTTTCGTTGTTGTAGGCATAGCCTTTTGCAGCTATTACTGCGCCAAGTACAGGGTGTATATTAAATAAATTATCACTGCCAATTGAAACGTGGGCCGATTTACTTAGTTTATAGGTAAAATACAGGTCGCTTACTACTTTGCCGCTGTAAGTATACTGGTCGGGCACTGTGGTATTGGCGTCAGCATCTAACGGTACTACGGGGTGAATGCCATCGAAGTTCTCGCCATAACCCAGCAATACTATCTTGCCGAAATAAGTAAAACGTGTGCCTGCGGTAAACTTCTTGTAGCTATATTCAGGGTTTAACGAGAGCTTTTGTGGCGGGGCCGAAGCTAAAATAAACTTCTGTTCGCGGTCGCTCAAAAATGTTTGTTTCAACAAATCAGTACCGCTCAATTTTTCGGGATAATTGATGTTGTTGATCTTCATATGCTGAAAATTACCTGCAAACAACACCCTGATACGGCTATCCCCTATTTTCTTGTTATATTCAATAACAACATCCAATCCTGTGTTTGTTGTGTTTACCGCATTGGCGAAAAATTGTGCCGCGCTAACATGCAGAGCATTAAGAGCTGCAATAAAAGTAGGGTCGAGTGTTTGATCACTTGCACTAAACTGGCCTGATAGAACAACCCTGTCTTTTACTTTAATTAAGTAACCATCGGTGGTAATACTCAGCTCGGGTACGGGTTTAAACGTAAACCCTATGCCGGCGTTTGTTGATGTTTCCTGTTTAAGATTTGGAATACCAGCTGCTTTGGTAATAGGGCTGTAATTTGGTGCAATCTTTACTTCAGAAATTACTCCCCCTTGAACATTAGTATAAGATGAGCTATAATTAATCTGCTGCAACGATGGTGCCCTGAAACCGGTACCAACCGAACCGCGGATATTAAAATTGTCGGTTATCTTATAGCGGGTAGCAAACTTGGTGCTATAATTAAAGCCAAAGTCGCTGTAATGTTCCAACCTGTTTGCATAGTCAATTAACCACTTTTTAGTGATATCAGCTTCCAGGTCTAAATAAATACCCTCAACCGTGCGGTGAGCGTTTACAGCATCAGTCGGTTGATAACCAGGAAAACCTTGCGAACCGGTAGCTTTGTCTTCGTTATAATTTGAATAAGAATCCGGCTCACCTGCACTTATCTTGTAACGCTCGTACCTGTATTCCGCACCAGCACCGATGTTTAAACCGGCAAACACATCTTTTAAATGTTTACTAAAGTTTAAGTTGGTAGTGTTTTGTAAAAACTGCGAACCGCCATCGTCGAAATGAGTCTTATCAGCGCCTTTGGATGCGTTAAAGGTTTTGTCGCCAAAAAAGTGAAAGGAGTTATTACCAATATTATTGCTCAGGTCCCAATCCACATCTTTTCCGATAGTTCCTTTTAATCCTAAAGCTACTGACAGATCCGTGTTATGTGTTTGTATAATGGGGTTATAGTAGCTATCGCCGTCAGGTGTGTTAAAAATAATTCCCGGAACCGCTATCATATTTCCACCCGCATCAGTCGGAAAACGACCCGGCGACCCTGAAAAATTCCTGGTGAAGGCATAATCATCAGAGTTTTTGCGGCTATAACCACCAAAGCTGTAAAAGGTTGTGCGGCTCCCTGCTATTGGCAGTTCACTATTGTAAAATAAGTCGAAACTATTAGCTGAGCCGTCGCCATTTGCACGCCTTACATTATTAAGCGGCAGGGCCTTGGGGTTTGAAAAAGCCGTGTCGTGTGTTTGCCTGTAAGTTTTACCATTATTGGCATAATCAGCCGAAAGGTTTATAAAGCCATTGTTTTTGCCTATTGCTATACCATAGTTTGCATCAAACACAACTGCGTTACCATCAATTGACCCACCGTGCGGATACTGGCCTTTCGCCAGCGCATTACGGCTGTTAAATTCGGGATCGTAATAGCCCGAATATCCACCGTTTATAGTAAACTCGCCTACATTTTTCTTTAATACAAGGTTAATTACCCCCGCAATAGCATCCGATCCATATTGGGCAGATGCTCCATCCCTTAAAATTTCAACTCTTTCAATGGCCGCCGCAGGAATTGAACTCAGGTCGGTTCCCGAATTACCGCGGCCGCGGGTCCCGAATACCGAAACAAATGCCGTTTGGTGCCTGCGCTTGCCATTAATCAACACAAGCGTTTGATCGGGGCCCAATCCCCTCAGGGTTCCCAGTTCAACGTGATCGGCCCCATCAGAGCCCGATTGTTTGTTGTAATTGAATGAGGGAGCGGAATAGTTTAGGATGTCGGTTATATCAAGCCTGCCGGTGCTGAGCGACGCTTTAGCAATATTAACCACATCAACAGGTACGGCTGTTTCAAGTTTAACACGTCCTGCAGACCGCGTACCTATCAAAACAACTTCGTTAAGCGAATTAACGTCTTTTTCCAATTTTACGTCGATGGAACTATTGTTGCCAACCGTAATAGTTAAAAGCTTGTACCCGGTATATGAAAATACCAGTTGGTCGGTTGCTGCCGCTGCGATAGTAAACTGCCCGGCCGCATCAGTTGTAGTACCTTGCGAAGTGCCTTTTATCCTGACAGATACGCCAGGGATAGCATCTTTGCTGAGGGCATCTGTCACGGTGCCTTTAACACTTAATTTTTGTGCAATTGCAATTTCCGAAACAAGGAAGAATAATGCAATAAGAGTGAGTAAACGTTTTTTCATAAGGGGTAATTTAATAATAAAATAAGGTTTTCTTTTTTTCTAAGATAAGAAGTAATTATATATTTATCATTATTAAGGATAATTTATTGAGTATTTTATAAGAAAACAGTTTGTTATCTATCAAAATAAAAATTACAAATAAATATTTTTTACATATAATTAATAAAATATCGACAAATGTCGTAATATTCATAAGCTCGGAGAATCGGCAACGGATACCTCCCTTTCGGCAAAACAATGTAATCAAAACGTAAAATCCGTCTTTTTTCAAATAAATACGACAAGTTCCGTATAGTATATATATATTTGTCACTATAAAGATGAAAACGAGAATTTACAGTTACTGTTGGACTATGATAAATTGCCAAATGCATGGCAACTGATGGAGGCTTAACGGGTATTCGTAAATCAAAACATAAGCCTCTTCAGCATTAAGCCGAAGAGGTCTTTTTATAGTACAAACTAACAGCACAATTATGCAAAGCTTTAGGACCGAGTTGGAGAATCCGGTAGTTGAAAAAGACATTATTGATCTTGAAAAAAAGATAAGGGCTTTTCGTGAAGGTAAAATTCACGACGAAAAGTTCCGCAGCCTGCGTTTGGCCAGGGGGATATATGGTCAAAGACAGCCCGGTGTACAAATGATACGCATTAAGCTGCCTTTTGGCAAGGTTACCTTTAAACAGTTGTTACGGATTGCCGATATCTCTGACAAGTACGCCAGCAGTAACCTGCACCTTACTACCCGCCAGGATATACAGATACATTACGTAAGCCTCGACCGTACGCCGCAGCTATGGGCTGAACTGGAACAAGACGATATTACCCTGCGCGAAGCTTGTGGCAACACAGTAAGAAACGTCACCGCCTCTCCCACTGCCGGTATCGATCCGCTGGAACCTTTTGATGTATCGCCCTATGCGCATGCAACGTTCGAGTATTTTTTGCGCAACCCGGTTTGCCAGGAAATGGGTCGCAAGTTCAAAATTTCTTTTTCGTCGAGTGATGCTGATACCGCGTTTTCATACATTCATGATATTGGTGTTATCCCGAAAGTAAATGCAGCCGGCGAGCGCGGGTTTAAGGTGCTGTTAGGCGGTGGCCTTGGCGCGCAGCCATTACTTGCTAATATTGTTGAGGAGTTTTTACCCGAGGATGAACTTATACCTTATATAGAAGCCATCATCCGTGTTTTTGATCGCCATGGCGAACGCAACAATCGTAACAAGGCCCGTCTTAAATATCTTATCCAAAAAATCGGGTTAACCGAAGTGTTGCTGCTTGCTGATGCAGAGCGCACTGCTTTAAAAGTTAAAAAATATAAAGTAAACCGCGATGCTTTAAAAGACCCTGCACTACCTGCAGAACAAACATTTGCCGATGCTGCGGTAACAAACCCATTCCGCTATGAGCAATGGCTTGCAACCAACGTATTTGAGCAAAAGCAGCAAGGATTTTATGGCGTATACATTAAAGTGCCGGTTGGCGATATCCCGTCGGATAAGGCCCGCAAACTGGTAGCCACTTTGCAGCCTTTGGTTGCCGATGAAATACGGGTAACCCAAAACCAAGGACTACTTTTAAAATTTGTGCGCAAGGAAGCGTTGCCTGCTTTATATAATGGCCTATCCGAACTTGATTTATCTGCACCTGGTTTTGATAGCCTCGCTGATGTAACCACCTGCCCCGGTACTGATACTTGTAACCTGGGTATCTCAAACAGCATGACACTTTCGCGTGTGCTTGAGGATGTAATTTACAACGAGTACGAGGACCTTATTTATAATAAAGAAATAAAAATAAAGATAAGCGGCTGTATGAACTCGTGCGGACAACATGGTTTGGCACATATCGGCTTTCACGGTAGTTCATTAAAAGCGGGGCTTAAAGTACTGCCATCAGTACAGGTGTTGCTTGGCGGCGGCACGGTTGGAGATGGTGTTGGTCGCGCGGCCGAAAAAGTA
>Ga0105239_10008226_pt1 | contig 11900 bp, 10 predicted proteins | sample KBSC44metaG_FD_92761 | JGI IMG/M metagenome (GOLD analysis project Ga0105239, IMG submission 92761) | Corn rhizosphere microbial communities from Kellogg Biological Station, Michigan, USA - KBS C4-4 metaG | ecosystem: Host-associated > Plants > Roots > Rhizosphere > Soil | place: Michigan, USA...
CGCCTGCGGACAAGCAGCTGGTTTCGCCTGCGGACAAGCACGCGTTTCGGCCTCCTCGGTTGGTGCAACCGACGCTCGATCAGCAAATTCAGCAGGTTCAAATGCTCCAGCAACAGTTAAGTGTTGTTCCGGCCAAGGACCACCAGGCTTTTATGCAGGCCCACATGGCGCAAACGCAGGCGCAAACGCAGGCGCAAACGCAGGCCCACACGGCCGTTCAACAACACAACGTTCAACATCACGTTCAACAACCGGCTTTGCCGCATTACTTTACGCCGGCGCATTCTCATCACTCTCAATTGGGTCAACCCACCACGCCTTCGGCGTTTGTGATGCATGGTCAGAACGCATTGCAGCACCAACATCATTCTTTCCAAAACGCCGCGTATCATCAGGCGCAAGGCACGGGATATCCGCAGCAGCATCAGCATCAGTACATGATCGTTCCGCCCAGTCCGATGTACCACACTGCTTCGTATCCGTTTATCCACGGTTACAACTATGGCCAGGCTCAAGCGGTGTCGCACAATCAATCGGTGTCGCACCATCAACATCAGATGAATGCGCAACAACAACACAGTGCGCTGCAACCTACCCATTACTCGCACCAATTGGGTTACGCGCATTCGCAACCTCAGCTGCATCAGTCGTCATCCGCTCATCCGGATCCGCGTTCTGTGTCTCCGGTAACGCTGAACGCGGCTTCCAGTCAGTTGGCGGTCGCCACAGTGGAGTCCACTTTGGTGTCGCCGCCGAATCCGCTCCCCATTTCTGCAGTTCGGAATTTGGCGTCACCTTTGGATTTGGGAGCATCATTGGTCGGAACGGCAGCTCCGGTGGTGCGTGCGAGCAGTATTGCCAAGATCTCCAAGTCCGGTGCGACGAGCGTCGTCGCACAGCCTCTTGGTGACAAGGGTGTATGGGGTCATATCCCGAAGCCCAACGTCGAGCAGATTGCTCGTCATCCGAAAGCGACGGCAGCTCCAGCAGCACCCGTTTTAAAAACGGTGATGGGTGGTAGTACCACCGTCGACGATGATGACGACGCTGCACTCATGGCAATGGCCAATGGGCATTATGCGTCGCCTGCTTCCATGCCTGCTTCCAACAACAAGGACAGCAACCCGATCGCAATCGACGTCAAAAGTGCACAGAAGGCTAACGCACAAAACGAAATGAACAAACCACAAGACCAAAAGAAAGACGAAAAGAAAGACAAGACGGGTGGTACGCCGTTGCCATCTGCAAGCGGACAGCCATACACGCACGTGAAGTCGCCGGTACTCACCATGGCCAAGGAAATGCGCAGTTCCTCTGGGAACTGGGATGCCGATGTCGAGTATGACAAGAACACGCGAGGCTGCAACTTTATGCCGGACGTGATGGTGAACGCGGAAGCCAAAAAAGAAAAGAATGGTCATGTGGTTCGCGACACAATACGGATTGTGTACCCGGGCATGCAAGTCGAAACGAAGTACATTCGGTGTCACGCAGCCGTTTGTAATGATGATCATGTGATGGATAAGGATCAACGCAAAAATTTGTTCTGCGTTGCGTGCAAAATGTACGGCCATACTTTGGCATCGTGCGGCCATTACAACACTGAGTGCATGTCCTGCGGCAAGTATGGCCACTCTAAATGGTCTAAGTTTTGTACCCAACACAGTGATCACAAAGAGAAGGTGTGGTATCGGGTTGTTTTGAGTGGTCATCAAACACTGTTTGCCTTTGCTGCCAACACTGGCGAACAAGCAGGCGGGTTTCCTTCGTTTGACCATGTTAACCCGGCCATCTTGACGCAACTTCGCAAAAAACTGCCGGCGAAGGTGGCAATGCTGTCCCACTTGAAATCTGAAGAGTTGGAGATTATCAACGTGACGGCTAGGTGTTTGAAACAGCTGATGAATTATGACGAACTCGTTCTGCGTGATACGAGTTACGCATCAAAGCTCATCGCAAGTCCGACATTACAGACGGTGTTTTGGGCCAAAGATGGTGGCGAGTGGACGAATTATGTGCCTGGGTTTGCTCGTCCTGACCAACAAAAAAAGCAAACCAACTAAAACAAAACGAACTCACAAGCAAAACCATTCCGTTTTCTTTCCTCCTCTTTTCCGCGCGCGCTCATCTCAACAACCACAACCCACCCACCCGTTTCCTTCCTTCTCATCTCAACAACCCACTTCTCATCGTGTTTGTTTTTGTTCGCGTCGTTTTGTGTTCGTTTTTTGTTTTGTTGTCTATCTGTCGCACCATCACTCCTCACACCTAAATCATTGTTTGTGTTCTGTCAACAAGTTCTGTCAACAACGTCTTTTGGTGGCATCCCCCTTTCCCTTGTTGTCCGATACTCACACTGCGTTCATTTTTGCCGGCCTGTGTTGGCTTGTGCCTGCCAGGCAAAAATGGCGGCCGAAGCCAAGTCCTCGGCACAGCCAAAGGCGGACCACTCGCAGCCGCTGCCTCCGCCGCACGACCTGTCGGAATGCCCGCTGTTTATGGCCGACGCCGTGGAACGCGCTGTAGGGGCAATGGCGCGCGTCATACCGCAAACCATGGCCCTTCGCATCGGTCGTGCCGTTGCGGCCGATGCCACGGCGGCAGAGCGCGCTGATACGGATGTGCTGACGGCTGTGATTGCCCATGCGCGCGCTTCGATGGGGGAGTGGCCATGGACGGAGGAGTGTAACATTCGCATGATCCATGCGATGGATAACACTGCTGCCCCGGCCCTAGGGCTGTGGCACCGCCTGCTTGTTAAACCATCGCCGCTGCGGTGGGCGAACGCGGTGGACCGTGAGACGTTGATGTGCATCGTGTGGGCGTGTCTGCGGCAGGGCATGCGCCTGAACTATCGGGCTGACGGTGACGCCGATACGCCCCTCACCACTGCGGTGGCCGAAAACACGGCCTTTGCGCACGCCCTTTTGGAGCTACCACCGAGCCTGGACTTGGACGTTGGAGTGTGCGATGTACGCTTGCCGCCGCCCGTGTTTGCGCGATCCACGCCCTGAGGCGTTATGTTTGTGTCGTTATGCGCGCGTGTGGTGTTTGTGGTGTGTGTCTGTATGTGTGTGTGTGTGTGTGTGTGTTGTATGTGTGCTCTAGAGCGGTAAGCTCAGCCCGCTGTTGAGCGCGATCATGAACTACAACGCCCCGCTGGTGCGCATCATCGGCGCGCGTTGCAACGATGAGGTGTTGAATTTGGCCACACCCTACTACGAAGGAAACACGCCTCTGCAGTTTGCCACGAGACAGCTTGTGCGCGGTGAACTGGGTAGCATTGAAGTGTTTCGGGCAATCATCGCGCTCAGCCGCGCGGACGGGTCAGGCTTGTGTGTATCGCAGGCGCCATGGGTGCGGCTGAACGGATCGTTGACGCGCTACGCCACACCGCGTGATGCGTGTAATTCGCAAGTATTTGGGTTCCGATACCAATCATTGACCAGCGCCGTCCAAAAGGAGATTGAAGCGGCTCTAACGGAGGCCGATGCCGCGTGCGCCCGCGTGTTGGTGTACGCGAAGGGGCTGATACAGACACTGCGCAACGCGCTAGAGCCATCACCGCTTTCCCTCCTCCACGGAGTGCTCCAAATCGTCGAATCGTATGTCATTACTCCACCCGTTGTATTTCTCTCCAACCACTAGTGTTTTCGTGAAAAAAAAAACGACTCTCACTGTGTCTCGACGCAACCGTGAAGCGCATGGAGCAGACAAAAGGGTGATTCATCTGAGAAGCAGTTCGGGTGCATGTAATAATTCTAACGTAGTGCGCGTTTCAGAGCGCTTGATGGTACTGGTCACGCAGCCCATGCAAGAGCACCCAAGACAAGAGCTTTTTGTTCAAGTTGAGTTCAGCAAAAATTGCAGAAAAAAACTTTTTGAATGCAGAAAACTTTTTTGCTTTGCTCGTTGCTGCTTTTCCTGCGTTGAATGAATATTTGACGCGATTCTTCTTTTCGCAAGCAATCAATTCATTCATTCGTCTCACACACACCACACACACATACACACACACACATACACAAACCAACACGCTTTCTTTCCTTTCGGTTGCTTATGTCGCGTGCGTGTGTGTCGTGTTCTTTCCCTGTTCTTTTCGTCCTGAAGCAGAAATGGATACAAAAGCGGTGCCGGTGGCGTTGGTACCGGCTCACAACGGGAACGCGGTTTCTTCTGCGGTTTCACCTGTTTCTTCCGTTTCGGGTTCGCCTGCATCCGCTTCATCCAAAGCGCCGCCGATGGCCTTCTCAAGCACGAAGGCTGCTCGTGCTGCTCTGCCGTCTGGTGTGGAATTGGGAGTGACGGTTCCGTTTGGTGGGGTGCCTCGGGGCATGTTGCCTGTTGGTGTTCCCACAAATCGGACTTCCGGCGCACAAAAAGCCCAAAAACCAGCGGCCGCAGCGGCTGCTGCTGACGCGGCAGCGCTTTCATCAAATGCATCGAAGGCAGGAGATCCGCTTCGCCAATCGCCGTCCCACTCCAAGGCAAACAAGTCCTCCCACAACCCCACTCACAAGCGCGCTGCGGCTGCAGCTGCAGCGGCCGATGCTGATGATGGTGTCGCAGCTGAAAGTGAGGGTGAAAGCGAAAGCGAACAAAGTGGTGGTTCCGATGGTGAGTACAAAGATGAAGGGGAAGACGATGATGAATCATCTGCTCTGGTGGATGACGAAGAGGAGTATGTACCCGGTGGAGGTGCGCGTTTTGGCCGTGGTGCTGGCCGCGGGCGCCGGGGACGACCGCCCAAACGCGGTTCACGGGCTCTGGGGCGCGGAGGGCGTGGTCGCGCAAGTGGAGGACGCCCGAGTGTCGCATCCAAAGGTCGCGCTCACAAGAAGACTTTGAAGGAGGTGTTTCCGATTCAAACGATGTCGTATGATGATTTTCGCGTTAAGTACGTGAACCACACCATCTACGACATGATCAACAAGTTGGTCACTGCACTTTCTGGGCACACGCATGTGACCCTTGGCACCAGTGCCGACGGATTCGAATTGTTGTTATCCGTCGGAGCGGCCACCAATGAAGACACCAACAAACCCGGCAAGAACGACGACATTCGTGTCGATACGGTGAGTAAGTGTTACGACATGAGCGAGTCCGAGGCACTGAAGTTGGCGCGTGGAAAAGGTGGCCGTCCCTCCACTCAGGTGGAGACGACTCAGGCGTATCAAATCGCGGCATGCATCTTTACCGGTAAAGCTCTGACGATCGATGCAGAAAAACAGGAAAAGAAAAAAACCTGTACTGTGTCATACCATGGCGTCAAGAACAAACTCAAATTGGACATGAACAAGCTTTCAAATAAGAAGTCTCAACAACAACAAACCGTTGGTGATCATCCCGATACCGTTCAACCCGTTGAGACGGCTGTTTCATCATCGCAGCAGACCGGCAAAAAACGCAAACGGAGCGATGCTGATGGCTCGGACAACGGCACTGATAACGGAATTCGTCAAGAGCTGGTCATGAGTCCGACGCTGTCATTGGGTACCACGGCGTTGCAGCAATTGGCTTCCGCGGCCAACGCCGCATCTCCAATTCCGAGCGGGGATCATCCTGCTTCTGCTGCTGCTGCTGCTCATCCTGCTTCTGCTCCTGCTTCGGGCGTTGTTCAAGACGCCACGAAGGATACAACTTCGAGCACACAGACAGGCACGCCGCGTAAGTTTACGTCCGGTCGTGGTGGTCGTGGTGGACATGCAACTTTGGTTGCACATCGTGGTGCGTGGGCTGGTCGCGATCGTTCAAGTTGGGCCAGTAGTCGTTCGTCTTTGACGAGCAAAAACAAAAAAAGCAAAAGCCAAACCGACGTCGATCATGATGCTGACGATGCCGAAACGATGTCCGATGACGTCGAAGCCGATGACGTCGAAATCCCTGCATCAGCTGCACAAAAAACCATCGCGCCCGTTGGTGCTGCTCATGCCCAAGAAGCCGTTCTCCAAGAAGCCGTTCCCGTTGGTGCTGCTCGTGCCCAAGACGCTGTTTCCGTTGGCGCCCAAGAAACTGTTCCGGTTGGCGCTGTTCGTGGCCAAGACGCCGTTTCCGTTGGTGCTGCTCGTGGTCAAGAAGCTGTTCCCGTTGGTGCTCATTCAAATCCGGATTCGAAAGATGACTTGACTGAACCACCAAAAAAGAAGCGTCGCACGGAGGAACAGATTTTCAAGACGGTGCAAAGCATTCAACACGAAATGACTTCGCTCCAGAAGCTCGTCAACGATGTGGTGCATGGCGACGGTGAAACCCGTGAAACCCTTTTGCTCCAAGAGTTGGAGGCTATCAAAAAGCGCCATGATGACCTCGGCCATCAACACAAAGAAGTGGAGCGGAAGCTCAAAGAACGTGAACTCGTCCATCACGAAACGATTCAGGCGCAGGAGAAGAAATTTGAAGCAAAGGTCAAAGAGCTCGAAGTCAAGGCTCAGCAAGAAAAGGCGCAAGCCAGCGCTCAGGCCAAGGCCCAAGATACGAACGATGAGAGCCAACGACGAAAATTCGAACTCCTTGAGACGGAGTTGGCTGCTGCGAAGGAGAAGCACACTCGGCTGCAAAACGAAGCGACGATTGCGCAACTCGACGCGCAAAACAAACATGATCAACATCAGGTGTTGCAGCGCAAGCTTGACGAGCAAGCGGCTCTGGTAATTGCTCGGCAATCTGAGTTGGAGCAGAAGATCAGTGAGTACGAGAAAAAGATTCGTGAGTTTGAGATCAAGAAAGATACAATTTCGACTCGCTATCATGATCGTAAGAAGGGTGCTGATCTTGGCGATGCCATTTTTGTTCATCACATGCTCGACTGTGTGAACATCATGGCCATTCTGCAGCGCAACAACAAAAACCGTACGGGAGAAGATGCTGGCGGCACCTCGTGTTCCGTGTGTCACCAAGCGCAAGTATCTCTCCACCCAAAAAATCGGTGTCCGCTGTACGGGTGCTACTGCTCGTTCTTCAAAGGCGTCTTATCGACCGGACAATGTACCTGTTGTGGCAACAAGAACAACATGCTCATGATTCGGTGTGCGGTGACGGACTGCCCGTGTACCACCTGCTTGTTGTGCGCGACCAAATCCGGCTTTTCGATGTACTTCGACATGAGCCAGGAGCAAGCCGATCTGGTGATCCATTTTGATGAAAAGGGCGTTTCGGGGTCCATTTTGTGCAACCAACACCTCAAGAACGTGGTCAAGAACGGAATGGTTCAGATTCCGTTGGATCTGCCATCTGATAAGCTCATTTCACATTTGCAAACGGTGGCAATTGAGATGGGCGGAGAAAAGGAAGAACAAGCGTTGGTTCTGTTCCGACAAGTCGAGTTTCTTCGTCTCATGCACGAGCACAAGATCGATTTTCTGCTCGATTCACTGGCGAAGAATGCGGAAATCAGTGGCCTACTGAAGAGCATGACGAAGTTCAAAACGGCAAAAAAAATCATGCTGCTGGGGGCATATGCGATGTTCTCGGCCGTCAAGGCGTTTGAAGCGCACGAAGTGAAGCTCGACCATGATGTTGTCGATTGGTACGCATGGATTCCGTTTTACGATCAAGCACTGTGCAGAACCGATGTCTTGATTGGTGGAGGTCAAGTGTATCGGAAACAAAAACCGATAACTGATGGATACGCCAAGGGTGGCTACACTCGCTACTCGGTCCTTTCGAGTGTGTGGCGGGCTTGGCCGCAGTGTTCGAGTGATCAAAAAAAAACGACGAGTAGCGCTGATGTCAAACATTCGGTGGATCAAAACACGACAGCAGGTGATTCCGCTCATCGGCCCGCAGCCGCAGCAGCCGCTGCGTTACCCGGTGTCGAAGCTGGTGCAGAAGCTGGTGCAGTTGTTCATGAGCAAACACCGAAAGAAAAAGAAAAAGAAGAAGAAAGCGGTACGGCTCCGTCTGCTTCTGCTGCGGTCGATGAATCGGTCATGCGTGATGATGAAGACGCAACGACTAAGTCATCGCTGACTCGCGCGTCGTCCGTTGACACAGAACCCACGACGCCGTCCGACGATCCACATGACGATCAAACGTTATGAAATGCGGGGACCGCTGTATCGCAAGGTGTTTCTGTCAAGGACGTTCTTAGTGTTCATCATCAGCCGCAAGCACATGAGGTGTCTCTTCCTGCAAGCGAATCAGCCGGGTCTGCTCCTGCAGACGGAGGCGCTGCACAACCTGGCGCGGCGCTATCGGGACCTTTCTTAAGCTCGCCGCTTCTTCCTGCCATGTCGTCAACCAGCCGATGCTCATCGCCCATGCTGCCGCTTTACCCACCTCCCATTGCCGGGACTCCGAACCGTGCAATTCCTAACGTACCTGCGTCTCTGTCTCTGAATGACGCGTATTCATCGTCAATGGGGACGGACTCGGCCATGGCGACTGATTCGTTGTTGTCATATGGACTTATCCAGGCCCCGGTGCCGGCAGCCCCAGTTGCTGAAGAACAGCAAGAACGCTCAAAACACCACCCGTCGATGCAGTGGTCGGGAAATGAAACACTCCCATCCACTACATTTCCTCATCAACAAACACAGCAACAAGCACATCGACCAGCAGAACAAGAAGCAGAACATCGACAACAAGTCGCACACGAAGGCGGTGGAGGCGGCTCAATGGACCAAATGCCCTTCTCTGGTGCTGCTTCTGTTGGTGTCCATCACGTCGGTGCTGTTCATCAATCTGTTTCATCCTCATCTTTATCCGCGCTTCAGCACCACCAACAGCTCCAACAACAACAACCGTTTTCTGTACAAACAGTGCTTCAACAAAGCCACCCGCCTCCTCAACATCAAACTGTTTATTATCATCACCACCATCACCAACATCACCAACAAACCGTTTATTCACAGCGACCCGATTTGGCGGGTGGATATCAACATTTTGTCGCTGGTTGGCAGCGTGCACAACAAGTTCCGCACGTTCATCAGCCGCAGTTGTATCCGTATGTACAGCATCACGCTTGGTATGCGGCGTCTCATCATCTTCCAGTCAAAGCCGAAGTCAAAGCCGATTTGATCGGTCCCCCGACTTACTCCAACGTCAAGAACGCCATTGCATCGTTGAACCATCGGGGCGATCGTGTTCTGGCCGCAAAGGTAGCGCACCGTTACCTCCTGATTGTGGCTCAATTGGTGGATCGGTTTTTCGCAACCCCGCCTCCATCGGAGGGTACTCAGCATGCCGTTTGGAAGCAGCGCGGCAACGCATTGAAAGAAAATCTTCAAGCCTGCTACGATCAAGTGAGTCAGCAAGGTGTGTTGGCCCTGCAGTGGGATCCGAATGGATACATTCGCCATCGCATTGAAAGCCTTGGCGTGTACCTGAACAAGCCGCAAACAATGGCAACTTCTTTTTCTTCGGATGATACACGTCACCCGATTCCAACAACAAAGAAGAAACTGGAGAAAAAGGAGAAGCCGACAAAGAAGATCAAGTCTCCCAAGCCCACTCCCAAGCCCAAAGGAAAGGGAAAAGGCAAAGGCAAGGCCAAAGGAAAAGGGAAAAAACGCGGCGGCCGAAAAGCGATGGAAGACGATGATGACGGTGAGGAGGAGGAGGAGCCAAAACAATCGGAGACGGAGGAAGAAGAAGAAGCCGAGTCGACCGACTGCGACTCGGATGACTCTTACCCGGTCGACTCGGATTTGGATGCTTCAGATTCGGACGTTGCTTCAATGCCCAAGCGAAAAAAGAAGAAGAATGCGAAGAAAAAGAAAGAGAAGATGAAAGCCACCGAACTAAGCATTCCTTTTGTGTCGGCTGCCACAAGCGCCGCAACCATTCGAGCAGCAGCTGCCGCTGCCGCTGAAGACTCTGCCGCTCAATCTGAACTCTCGTCATGAAAAGCATGTCTTGCGTGCTTTTGTGTGTTTTTTTGTGGATGTGGGTGTGCGCGTGCGTATTTGTTCTTATGTTTTACACAAAAAAGAAAAAAAACGTTCTTCGTCAACACATTACGACGCGCGATACTTAGTCTGGTGTACGATGTCCTATGTTGCACGCAGATGGGTGGAGGTCGCCAGTGGCCAAACATTTACCATCGACTCAATCGGTCACACCGCCGAGTCTGGTACGAGCGTTGGTGGTCTGCCGCACGCGTTAGGGCCAGAGCGATTTTGCACGGTCCTTTGACGCGGCAACAAAAACTGCAACCGTTTGCAGTCAAGTACCCACCGGACGTACTGGCTTTGGCCGATGAGCTGCTTAAGCTCAAAATCTCTGTGGCGCTGGAACGGCAGCAGGAGCGTTTTGAAGCGCGCGTTGCTGTGTTTAACGCAGTGCAGCTCCCTTTTCTCGTGTCGTGCGATGTTAGCCAAGTATCCTTTTCTTGGTTGTTTAACGGGTAAAGCATGTTGCCCTCCGCCCTCAACCGTCCGCTTCTCGTCAGATGATAACAAAAAAGAATTAGATATCGTTAGCGGGAATTGCCACATGAGCTTCAAACTTATAAAAGGACTCGTGATAGGCATATGCAACGATAAGACATCTTATGTCGGGTACTGGCAGCACCGGCGTTAGACACGTTTGGAGCAACGGTAAACTGTTTTGTACATAGTGTCGCACGCGGACGTTTGCTTCTCGTACTATAAGAATCGAAGCTTCTGTTTGTTTTGCCTCTTCGCATCGTTCGAGCGCAGTATCAGATAACAGAGCATTATTCGATATTATTTCAATCAAATATTGGAGCAAGGATTGTTCTTTCGGTGGTTCTTTGTCATGTGAAATTTGTTGTCTGACACCCAAACGCATCCTGGTTCCGTCATTCTGTATCCACGCATCACATAATAATTTCCAGTGTGACGGTCTTAAACGGAGCGCCGCGAAAGGATTATAAACAAATGAATTGAGCACTTCTGTCGACATCAGGTTCGCGACAGGAATTAACAAATCCAAAATCAACCTGTCATCATCAAAGTCCGTTGCTACCCGAAACGCTGCAATAAAGCTACTTTTTTCAGCAGAGAGATCATTCATCTCTTTTAATGAACGTACCCCTGATTGGGTAAGAAGCGCACACGCACAGGATGGCAACCTCCAAATGATTTGAGGCAAAAACGGGGATCCCAGCCAATGTTTGGTTTCGGAAGAAAACCGACCGAAAACGATCGATTGCAAACCAAAAGGCCTCAATAAACTAATTAATTGTTGTGCCACATCTTCATTGTAGTACGTCCCGTGTTTAAAAGACAGAATCGCTTCCATTAACATTTCAGAGACCGTTCGTTCGTTTTTTTCTTTTTCTTTCATCATCGAAATCAAACGAGGAAGTTTTGCCTTGCTATTTCCCGCAAAAACGTAACGAACCACTTCAGACGAGTCAAATCCAAATGACCGATCAATCTGCCAGAATGAATGGTAAACCAATTCAAGTGTACGCCTTAAGACCGGATCATGAATGTCACGAATGACTTGCATGATATCGTTATCTTCATGCTGCTTGGTTTCCTTTGTTTCCACCATGAAGTGTAGGAGTTTGTGCGCAAGCCGAGCAAAAAAATCTTTTTTGTTTTTAACGAACGGGGGGACTTCGAATCCTTGTTCGCTCAGGGTCGATCGTGGCCATTCGTCGTAGTTGTGTGACAATGATCGCGCAACCGCTCTTGTTTTTCCGGTGCTTCTTGTAACGAGGCGCGCGTGCTCTCATGAAAGAAAGAGAAACGTATTTTTGACTTAAGTATGACAAACAAAAACAAGCAAACAAAAACAAAGCACGGACACTTAGCAAGCAAACAAATCGAGGGCGATTATGGGCACCATGCGGGTGCATGCGGTGCGCAGTTGGCTTCGTGGCGGATGAGCGCCTCGATTTGTTTGCTGGTCAGCTGTCGCTGACTTTGCTGTAGCCCGAGTTGGTGCATTGCATAGATCTTGACGATGCGTTGGTACTGAGAGCCACC
>Ga0105239_10008228_pt1 | contig 11900 bp, 15 predicted proteins | sample KBSC44metaG_FD_92761 | JGI IMG/M metagenome (GOLD analysis project Ga0105239, IMG submission 92761) | Corn rhizosphere microbial communities from Kellogg Biological Station, Michigan, USA - KBS C4-4 metaG | ecosystem: Host-associated > Plants > Roots > Rhizosphere > Soil | place: Michigan, USA...
GACAGTGATATTAATACTGATGAAAGCAACGTTTACGCAGAACCCATCGTTAATAAAATGTCAACAGAAAATGGGAATTTGAAAAAATTTAGCGTAGATTTAAGCATGGGAGTGCAAAGCGATGCGCCGGCCTGCAACACCTGCGGCCATACAACCATACGCTCAGGCACTTGTTATAAATGTTTAAATTGCGGTGCATCGATGGGATGCTCGTGAGGAATTTTGGAGATGGAAAGGCTTGTGAAGCGAGATACAAAGGGTGATTGGTACCCGTGAAAGAGACAAATGACTACTGACAATTGACCAATGACCTTTACTAATTAGGCGTTTTGTGTTCAGTTTTATAGTTTACTTTAGTTGGCCCCGGAGTAGTTAACCGGGGCTTTTTTGTCGGATTAGTGTTTGCGTACCTGTAAGCGATTTTAGTGATTCCCATAGCAAGCTAAATTGATAATTGACCCTAAAATGGCATAGTTAAATACCAAATATTATAATTTAGGCGCCATAATATGGCAGCTATCACGAAACCCCGCATCACCTCAATCGATTTTCTCCGGGGCACAATTATGATCATCATGGCGCTCGACCACGTGCGCGATTACCTGTTCGCCGGCTCGTTTATGTACGACCCACTCGACTTAACAAAAACAAGCGCAGTATTATTTTTCACCCGTTGGATTACCCATTTCTGCGCACCCATTTTTATGTTACTTGCAGGAACATCAGCATTCCTTATCGGGCAAAAGAAGACGAAGGCAGAATTGTCGGTCTTCCTGGTGAAACGCGGTCTTTGGCTCGTGTTCCTGGAAATGATAGTTGTAAACTTCGGCTGGAACTTCAACATCGGGTTCCCCATGTTTTTGTTTGTCACCATTTGGGCGTTGGGCATAAGCATGATTGCATTAGCCGCGATTATACACCTGCCAAAAAAATTGATCCTGGTGCTTAGTCTTGTTGTAATAGCAGGCCACGACCTGCTCGATAAAATTCATGTCGCCGGCAACACATTGCCTGCATTCGGCTGGGCATTCCTGCACGACCAGCAGTTTTTTACCTGGCACAAAGAAATGCTTTTGTTGGGATATCCTATTATTCCATTAATCGCCATAATGCCGCTTGGGTACTGCCTGGGCCAATTATATACACCGGCTTACGATGCCGTAAAAAGATCGAAAACCTTACTGGCTATAGGCGCATCGGCGCTGGTATTGTTTGTCATTATAAGGTTTGCCAATTTTTACGGCGACCCTGTGCCCTGGAGTGTGCAAAAGAATTCCTTTTTCACGTTCCTCTCGTTTCTAAAAGTAAATAAGTACCCACCATCGCTCTTATATTGCCTGCTTACAATTGGCGCTGCTTGTGTATTCCTGGCAGTTACCGAAAAGGTTCAAAACGGCGTTGTAAAGGTTGTTTCCGTATATGGCAGGGTGCCTATGTTTTATTACCTCATTCACATCTATATTATCCACTTAATAGCCATGGTTGCCTCAGCATTAACACCCGGCCAAAATTGGCAGATATGGATACTTAAGCAGCCTATATGGTTTACCCGCGATTTGAAGGGTTATGGGTTTTCGCTACCGGTGGCCTACCTGGTTTGGATAATAATTGTAGTGGCCTTATACCCGCTGTGTAAACGTTATGATACCTACAAACAGGCGCATAAAGAAAAATGGTGGTTAAGCTATTTGTAACAGGTGTCGGAAACTTAAATTCACTGTTGCCTTCTGCGAAATGCGCATGTTTTTTTTTCATATCTCGCTGCTGACCTCATCTGTCTATTAAAAGTATAATAAACAATTTTGGGGTAACGGTTAGTACTAAAAAATACTTCCCGCTATTGATGTGCCTAATCTATCAATATTGCTTTTTAGCAAATAAATTTTAGCTAAATATTAAAAATCAGTAATTTGCAGTCTAATTAATATTTAAACTCACCTTATTGCCATACCAGCATACCACAAAACTGCCAGGCATTTCTTCGGCGACAAGCAAAAACAGCGGAAAACATTGGCCGGTTATGCAATAAATTATGTCAACCTGAATTTAATAAATTCAACCTTATAACCTAATCGATATGCCACTCACTAAAACTGTTACCGTACCACCGGGTAATCCTGAGCCTACCTTGCACCTGCCGATTATTAAAATGGTAGTTGTAGTTAATGATTTAAACATCGCACAAACTGCCGATGATATGGCGCAATTGCCACCTATTGTGGATCGCCAGGTTGTTTGGTTCCAGAACGGTTTGCCAGCAAATTATCAGGCAGAATTTGGTGTGCCGGATTTGGCAACAGCAGTAGCATTCTCATTATCGCCCGAAAACAACGTTGGCGATGTGGTACGCCAGGGTGAAATTGTTGACGACGTAAGAATGGAAGAGGCATATACAGCAGCAGGACTATGAAAAAATACCTATTGATACTGTTCGCCGCGTTGCTTGTCAGCGCGGCGCAGGCACAAAAAACCACGTTGCGCGACTCGCTTGCTAAAGTCGCAATTATGCAGGCCGACACATCGGCCCCGGCGTTAATCTGGGCAATTGAAACCTCGCACAACCCGGCAATCAGGATCGATTTTTCGAAGCAACCCATTGTCGACATCAACAGCCGCCTCACCGTCGGAATCGATCGCAACAGGCTTATTGCTGCGCTGCCCGCTGCCAAAAAAAGCAACCCGGCACTTACAGCGAGCCTGAATCAGCTGATAACCTTGCTCAAAACAGAACAACAGATCTTAAATTTAATAAAACCGGCCACCGCCAACGCGGCCGCCAACCGCGACTCGCTGAGGGCTTATTCAAGGCTGATGATGGAATTTTATAAAAGGATATCCCAAAACCCTTCGCTAAGGGCACAGGTTAATGCGCTGTTCCAGGAAGCGATCGCAAAAATCAGGAACAATACCTTCGATAAAAAAATGTACGCATCGCCGCAGGCGTACGTGATAAAACACCTGGATACCCTGATGAACCAGGTGGCATCGGATATATCAAACGAAAAGGATGTTGCTTCGTACCATGTGCAGCTGCAGGCCTACATCCATACCAAAAATACAAGCAACCAGAAGATCCACATCGAGAACTTTGACAATTACAGCGCCGGGGAATTTTACGAGGTGCCACGCTGGGTAACTTCGTTTTCCGCTGATGACGCAGCCGCCTTTAACCAGGTATCGCAGTTGAGCAGCGCCTTAAATTCAGCTATAGCCGGCAATTTTAAGGACATCATCAAATTAGTCCCGGACTCGCTCAATTCATATGCCTGTTACACCAACCTGGTAACCGAAGCCAAAAATGACGAAGCCGCAATTGCCGGCCAGGCAGCCAGCCAGGCCAATACTTTTATAATCGCCATGCAGGCTAAGCTCTCGGCTGTTTATGGCGCTATACAGCAATTTCAAAAACAAAAAAATGCGGCGGGTGCAAACCCAATTGAGCAATTCGTCCAGTTGGGCTACACATTTATAACCGTGGCTACCAGTTTGCCGGCAGAGGTGGACAGCCTTAAAAATATGGTAACTGCAACCGCTTTTGCCGCCAGCGCCGATGCCCAAAAACTTTATGCAGATTTTAAAGCCTGTAACGCCATCCTGCAGGCCGATGTTAAACTGGTATCAGGTGTCTACTACGCCGTGGCCAACCTGCTGCAGCCTATACAGAGCAATGCCACTGCCGCCCGGCAGCTAACCGGCAGCGTTTTTGATGTAAATATTAACCAGATACCGCCAAAGGGTTATATCGATTTAAAATATTCGGGCAAGCGCCAAAATGGCGACGAAATTGAAATAAAGCTGGTAACCCGCTCAAAGGACGATATCGCCAAAAACCAGCCGGGTTTGACGCTTGATGACCAGGTAATTGAGATGCAGCAGATATCCTTCTATTCCGAATCCACAATCGGGGTTATTTTGGCCAGTCCGTTGGGCACCAGCAGCCAGGTAACGCTTACAAACAAGTTCCAGTTTGCCCCTTCCGGCAGCCTGGTAGTAAAATTTGGCAGCCGCACCAGCAGGTTCTGGAACACTGTTAACCCCGGCGTTGGCTTCAATATTTCCACCCCTGATTTTAACCTGGATGGCACGCCAGATGTTAGCTATGGCGGCGTGTTTACACTGTTCCACAATATTTTAAGCGCCGGCTGGGCGTACAATACCAAAACCAGCAGCCAGTTTTGGTTCTTCGGCCTTTCGCTGCCGTTTACGACCTTTGGCCTACCTGTTGGGAATGTACAGACACAGAAGCAGTAGGCTGGTTTTTAGTAGAGATTTTGGCCCCGGCGTCTTTCGCCGGGGCTTTTTTATATGATTGACCTAGCAGAAAAATGGGTTTGAACAGGTCCGACTGACCAGCCGCCTCACCTCACCGGCACATATTCCAGGATAAGGACACTGTTGGTGATGATGGAGTGTTTGAGCTCAAATTTCTTTAATTCCCGGTTGTCATCAAATATCTTCAATCCGCCGCCGACCGAAAGTGGGTATACCATTAGGTGCAGCTCGTCGACCAGGTCGTGATGGATCAGGGCTTTTACCAGCGTGGCGCTCCCGTAAACCAGGATATCGCCACCGTCGGTCTCCTTAAGGGCCGATACATCTTTGGCCACGTCACGAAGGATATGGCTGTTGTTCCAATCCGCCTTTTCAAGGCTCGTGGATACCACGTATTTAGGGTACCGGTTGATGGGATCGGCAAATGCGTTGCCGGCCTGGCCCGGCCAATAACCGGCGAACTGTTCATACGTGTTTTTACCCAGCAACAAGGCGTCAACGCCCAAAAGCTCATTGATCTTGTAATCCCCTGTCCCCGGGGCCTTATAGTCGGCTTGCCAACCGCCATGAGGATGAGTGGTTTCATCACCGCCCGGCGCCTCTACAACACCATCAAGGGTGATGAATTCGGTTACGATAATTTTTCGCATAATTCTTTTTTCGTAAAGGTAGTGCACCCTGTTTACCCAAACCGGGGGAGACAAAGCCATTAAAAGGTGGAATTTGCGCCAGGCGCCGGGGTTTATTTTATGTTTTTTTGAAAAATACAGTTATAGTCAATGCACAATCATAGGCAGACAGCAGGCGTTCCATTTTCCCACACGGAACACTCCGAATAAAACGGAACATACTGATTATCAAATATATTCAATTTTTTACTTTTGAAACACCCTGATAATCAGCGATTTGATTAAGGGTTTACAGGCAGGGTTTACAGTACACCCCGGAACGATGGTAATTTGCTGATATCCAAAATATTATAAAAATAAAGGACTTTACACCTGTAAACCCGTTGAGATTTACAGAACAAAGGTATATTTCAATGTATTTTTTTTCAGCCGTTGTTGGTGTTGACAACACCAACAACGGCTAATATAAATGCTTCAAAAAAACCTTTACAACACAATACTCTCGATTCCCTTTTGCAGGGCCGCCGTTTCCTGGCCCGGGTAAGCCGAACCCTCCACCCGGAAAACCTTCAGGTCGGTCATCCCCAGAAAGCCCAGCAGTCCCCGCAGGTAAGTCGATACAAAGTCGAATGCCTGGTAAGGGCCGCTTGAATAAACTGCGCCGGAAGCCATCGCCACATAAACTACTTTATCTTTTACCAGGCCTTCCGCGCCTGCTTCGCTGTATTTAAAAGTAACGTTTGCCCTTGCGATGTGGTCGATCCATGCTTTTAGCACCGACGGAATACCAAAGTTCCAAAGCGGCGCGCCGATCACAATAACATCCGCATCGTTAATTTCGGCAATGGCCTGGTCGGAGTTTTTAAGGGCCTGCTTATTTTCTGGCGTCTGATTTTCGGCGGGGGTAAAAAAAGCGGCAAGCGTCGCTTCCTCAAGGTGCGGGAAGGGGTTCTTAGTAAGGTCCTTTACGGTTACTGTACTATCAGGCTCCGTCGCCTTAATTTTTTCTACAATGGCGTTGCCCAACTTAACGCTGTAGGATTGTTCGCCTTTGGGGCTCGAAATTATATGCAATATCTTTTTCATGTGGTATTTTCTTTATTGTTTAACCGGGACAAACCTAAGTACGCTGATTGTCAAAAAGATGCGGGTATCCCAAAGGATACCGGTATCGTTTGCGATACTCATTACCTTTGTACCTATGGAAACAGCTGTTATCAAAGAGATCGGAAAAACACACCCCTGTGCCGCAAACGGCGGAGCGGAAGGCGTGGCGGGGATTAGAGACGCCTTATACGTTTTAAACGGCAAATGGAAACTGCCTTTGCTTTTTACCCTTTCCCAGGGCCCTGCGCGGTTTAAGGAACTTCAGCGTTTATTAGGCGACATCACACCGAAAATCCTGTCGAAGGAATTAAAGGAACTGGAGCTAAATGAGTTCGTAGTGCGCACGGTTTACTCAACGGTACCGGTTGCGGTAACTTACCAGCTAACGCCCTACAGCCAGAGTTTGCGCCGGGTATTGGACGAGCTGAAAGATTGGGGTATCCATCACCGGCAGCGGATTGTGGCCAGCAGGAAGGGTTTAGTTCAACGCTAAACGGGCTGAACCAACAAACTACTATTCATCGCAATGAAATGGAAGTCTTTGTCGTCATGTAACAGCCGCACCTTGTTTTTAAGAGCGTAGGTTGCTATCAAACAATCATTAGGTTTCCTGATGGTGAACCCTTTTTTTCGTATGTCCCGGTACAGTGCAGCAGCTTCATGCGCCATTTCGTAGGGATTACCCGTAAGCCTGGTTAAGGTATTAAAATACGAGCTGACTTTCTTAAACTCTTTATCATATAACACACCTTGCAGCACTTCCTGTATTATTACCGGGCAGGTAGCAATTATAATATTGGCTAAGTTATTTTTCAGGAACAAACTTGAGGCTGTTTCCTGCCCTTTGAAAAAATTGATCCAAACAGAGGTATCAACCAATACTATGTCCATGGTTATTCGTAAGCTTTGTCGTCAACCTCAACGTTTCCCCATAATTCAATCAGCTTCTTTTGGCTTTCAACGGTTACATATAACCGCAGGGCATTATCAACCAATATCTTTTTGGTTTTGATGTTAGTCAGCTTTTGCGCTTTCGCCATCAATTTATCATCAATTTCAATATTTGTTCTCATACACCTAAACTTTGATAAATATACACATTTATACGCGAATTTAAATTATTTTTCAGCAATTGTTCGTGTTTTGCCGGATGTTGCATGATTGTCTGTGGCCTTTTACACACCATCCGGTATCGCATGTACTTATACAATTATCGTAATCGGATATTTTACTTTCTACCCTCGCAAAGCGTTCCATTTTTCCACACGGAACACACCGAACACACCATAACATGCTGATTATCAAACATATTTAATTTTTTACTTTTAAATAGCGCTGATAATCAGCAATTTAGTCCAGGGTTTACAGGCAGGGGTTACAGTATAGCCCCGCACAGTGGTAATTTCCTGATATCCAAAATATTATAAAATAAAGGGCTTTACACCTGTAAACCCGTTGAGATTTACAGAACAAATGTATATGTCAATGTATTTCTTTTCTCGCCGTTGTTGGTGTTGTCGCCATAGGTGTTGGGAAGATTGAAAAAAGCGTGGGAATGTGCGATTCCCTCCCTTGGGAGGGCGGAGGGAGGGGTTTCTGCGCCATACTTTTACGCTTGATTATCAGTGGAACACAGTCCGAGAGACCCCACCCTTCCCCGCCCCGAGGCGGGAATCGCACGGGCCACGGCTTTTTAAAAGAGTCATCCCAACACCTATATTGTTGTCACCAACAACCAACGTTTTTTGTATTTTGCAGAATGCCGCATGATTGCCCGCAGCTTTTTGCACACCATGCAGATTACGCAAAAAACTAAAATACCATGACATTCTTAGAGGTAAGTAAGCAATTAACGGAGACCGAATTAAAGGAAGTTGAAAACCAATTAAATATTTCGTTTACCAACGATTTTAAGAAGCACTATATGAAGCATAATGGCGGCTATCCTGCTAAGCGGTTCTTCCTGTGGAACGACGGTGCTAAAACAAGAATAAATCATTTTTTTTCGATCAGGCACAAAGGTTTTAGCCAGTTAGAGGATGCGTATGATAGCTTATTGATTACCGAGCAGATACTACCAATGGGTTTTTTACCCTTTGCAGCAGATGATGGCGGCGATTTGTTCTGCGTTTCAACATTGCCGGATTCATACAATGAAGTATTTTTTTGCGACATGCATCATTATGATGAAGAAGTAATTGAAAATTATGTTACGCCGATAGCTAAATCTTTTAAAGATTTTATTGAAAATTTAGTTGATGGATAAATGAACAACATGGGCTGCTTTTTAGCAAAGCTGGCTACATAAACGTGGGCTACCCCGATAAATCGGGGTGGTAGCGGACGGGAGGATATGCTCATTAAGGTAGGTTACTTTAACAGATTAGGATAAATATTAAAAATTCATCTAAGAACTTTGTTATCTTTATATTTCACCTAATCACATTCGCATGCGCCCTAAATTTTTAAATGCAACGTTCGTTCTACTTTTACTGTCAACTTATGCTGTCGCCCAAAATAAAACGTTTTTGTACTATGACATCAACGGTAGAGGGCTAGATACCAAAAAGAAAGCCGAATTCTACAGAGTAGTAGAACTTGACCAGAACAATAAGGCAGTTGGAGTCGTTGAAGATTTTTATATGAATGGTAAGCCTTTAGCAAAAGGTGAGGCAGCTATTGTCGACAAATTTGACAACAGTAAAAGCCGCTGGAAGGGACCTGTTCAAACTTTTAACGATAAGGGCAAACTAGTCGGACAATATAATTACGATGAAGATGGGCTACTCGACGGGCATCAGGTCAAGTATAATTCTGAAGGAGTAAAAACCGAAGAAATGGAGTATTCACATGGTAATCCAACTAAGGATTATTATTGGGCATATGACAAAAATGGAGCTACTTCGAGATATTCATATCTTACTCATTTACCAATGAGGTTAGCCACATCCGATAAAGTAATCGTTCCATTTACCGAGAAGAAATTAATCTATCAAGATGGCATTCCCGTTCAGTATTATTTTATTGACGGCTTATCAGTAGCGGTTAAAATATCAACGAAACAATTGTATGGTAGCTATTATGAGGCATTCATAACCATAGAAAATGGTTCGGGCAATCAATTTGATTTTGACCCCTCATATATTACCGCATCTTTTGATCTTGACGGAAAGATTAGTGAAGCGGAAATATTAAGCTACAATGATTACATAAAGAAAGTAAAAAGAAGACAAGCCTGGACCGCTGCATTTACAGCATTTGCGGAAGCCGCAGCTGCAACCAGTGCTGGTTATTCGTCATCTAATTTAAATGCTTATGCACAAGGCTCTAATGGAAAGTCTGTATCAGTTCACGCATCTTCCACATCCTACAACGGTGCGGCTACATACGCAGCTTCACAAAACGCAGCAAATAATGTGGGACAAATGCTGAATCAGCAATATGACATAAAGCGAAATATTAGTGAGGGTTATCTAAAAATAAACACTGTTTTCCCTAACTCAAGGCTGATAGGCTTTATTAATATTAAACAAGAAAATGCTGATCATATACTATTGAATGTTCCGGTAAATGGAAAAGTCTATCATTTTGAATTATAGAAACAGATCATACACATGAACCTTACATGGTATTACATATCAAATCCTATCGGCATTGAGAACGATTTCAATAAAATGCGAGATGGAATTAATGTAATTGAATATGTAAGAAGTCATTGAAAAGGGGCCGCTTCTGCATGTGTTTTTTAAATGCTGTAAGATTGTTTACGTACCATTTAATTTGTTTTCGATGTTTAGTTTTTATAAAGTAATACTTCATATTCACGCTCTACAGAACTTCGAAATATCGAAAAATTATTATGATAAATGCGTCGAAAACTTAAAGGAATTAAACAAAGAAAGCAATCGTGTTTCTCAATTTATCTTCGCCTTAATTCTTTTGGTGCTTTTTAGCAAGTTTTTTACAAAGGTGAAAGTTTTAGATAACGAGATCAATATTCAACTTCTGAAAATTTTAACTCCAACTTTAATTTGCTATTTCGTTTTGGAATGGCTGATGATTGCGAAACGTAGAAGAGATTTAATATTTGCTGTTCAACAGTTAAGTTATATCCTTTTCAATATTATACCCTCAAAAGAGGATGAATTTTTTCCGGGTTTTGACCCCAACACATTAAACGTTATGCCGTTTTCGTTTATGTGTGAGCTGTTAACGATTGACAAAGCCGGGAGATTCAATACGTTTATAAAAAGGTTAACTCTTTTACTGCTTCTAATTTCACTGTTATTTATTTTGTCATTCTCTTTTGCCAATTATTGGCAAGCTTGTGATATGCGTTTTGATTTCATTTGGCCCCATACATATCAAATATTTTTGGATATAATCGGATTTTACGCGTGCTTAGCCATTAGCTTACAATCTTTGTTTTGGATTATTTATCATTATAGAATCGAATTCAAAAATATTAATGAGTCTAAAAAAATGGTTGAAAAGGCTTTAAAGTCCCAAGAGCAGCAAAACTATCAAACCAACAAGGCAGAAAATTAGAGCAAAGATTGTCTTTTGGGACGCGAATATATCTTAAAAGCGCGGGAAGGGGCGATTCCCCCCGCTCCCGCAAGCGTTTCCTTTTTTCGCTGCCGCTCCAGACTTGTGGCCTTGCTGACAGTTAGCAAAACTACCTGAGACCTCATCGAAATAACTTAAAAGTACATTTTGTAATAATTAAATAGCCGGCCTCGTAGCAAAGCAGTCTTTTGTGGTTTGGTTTAGTAATAATCGTCTATAAATTACATAACTATTTTATAATTACGTGTATATTCACTCCTTAAAACCGGGTATAAAGTACTATCCTGGTTGTCTATATTATTAATAAACAATGAGTAAAATTAACGTCAAAGGCACTGAAATAACGATAATCCATCAAAATGAAGATGACTATATCTGTTTAACAGAAATGGTTTCCGGATTTGAGGACGGAAGTAAGTTAATTGAACGCTGGCTGAATAGCAAAACAACAGTCGATTTTTTAGGAGTTTGGGAGCAATTGTATAACCCGAATTTTAATTCCCCGGAATTCCGGGGAATTAGAGAAAACGTAGGTTCTGGAAATTATTTTTTATCCATAAAGAAATGGATGGAATTAACAAAAGCCATTGGAATATCAGCTAAAACAGGAAGATACGGAGGAACATGGGCCCAAATAGACATTGCATTGGAATTTTGTTCATATATAAGTCCGGAATTTAAACTTCTACTAATAACTGAGTTTAAAAATCTTAAACAAAGAGAGGCTAGCGGCATTGACCAGGTTTGGGACTTTAGGAGATTTTTATCGAAAGCCAATTGGAGAATTCAAACCGATGCAATACAAGAAGTATTGATTCCGCTAAGAAATTTACCAAAAGGCAAAGAAGGAATTATATACGCCGAAGAAGCCGAGGTACTGAACAAAGTGGTGTTTAATAAAACCGCAAAGGAATGGAATGCCGAAAATCCTGATTTAGTTAAAAAGAATCATAATATCAGAGACTACGGAAGTACACATCAGTTAATTATTATCGCAAATTTAGAACCACTAAATGCCGAATTAATAAGAAATAGAGTTAGCCAATATGATAGAATACAAATGCTTAAGCAAGCGGCCGTAGAGCAGATGAAATCATTATTAAAAAGCAAGGCTATTCAAGACACTTATATAGATAGTCCAATGGTAGAAAAACATAAAAAAATTGACATTAAAAAAATTGACACCGACAGGCAAACGCCGGATATCAATTAAAAGTTACGTTGGGTAGTATTTTTATCGTCACCCCACCATCAAAAACCCTTATAATAATCCCGATAAACATACTATTTATCACAAAATTCCCTATTTTTGCAACCTCTAAA
>Ga0105239_10008229_pt1 | contig 11898 bp, 10 predicted proteins | sample KBSC44metaG_FD_92761 | JGI IMG/M metagenome (GOLD analysis project Ga0105239, IMG submission 92761) | Corn rhizosphere microbial communities from Kellogg Biological Station, Michigan, USA - KBS C4-4 metaG | ecosystem: Host-associated > Plants > Roots > Rhizosphere > Soil | place: Michigan, USA...
CCGTACCTCCAATGATGGTGAACATGATCGTCAACTCGCTCCGGCCGCACGTTCCGGAATACACGAACGTTGTGCTGGCCGAGTTGTCGAAACCGCAAAATCAAAAGGCATTCAAAGAGTCTGTTCGCACGGTGCTGAACGATGCCGTCAAGAACACGTTCAGCTCAGTGGATATGACGACGTACTCAGCGATCCTGAAACGCCATGGTTGCTCCTCAGGTGCAGAATGCGAAGAGAAACTGAGCAGTCGTATTCAAGAATCCGACGCGCAACTTAACAGGGACTACCTCATCGTTCTCGCAGCGGCGACCATCGCTTTCATCTTGCTCACCGCAACCCGAAGTCCGTTGTCGCGAGCGGCAGTTGTAGTTCTGATGTTGTTCTGCCTTACCATGCTGGTGGGCGGTGTGTTGAGCCCAATGCTCGAAGTGGAAGTGAGGGTCACGCGTCTCGATGCGACCCTGCTCGGTGCGCCCATCGAGTTTCGCGATCAGTCGCTCTACTACCGCAGCAAGACAGTGCTCGAAGTATCCCGAAGCCTGATCGAGATGCATCGGCCTGCGATGTCGCTCGTTGCTATCCTGGTCATTCTCTTCAGCGTGGTTTTCCCGGCGCTCAAGATGCTGGCGCTTAGCGCATCGCTCTTCCGGCCATCGTTGCTGCGCAATAGCCGCATCGTGAGGATGCTGGCGTTCGAGCTGTCGAAGTGGTCCATGGCCGACGTGATGGTGCTGGCGATCTTCATGTCGTTTATCGCCTTCAACGGTGTGATCGAAGGCGGCATGGGCGGCATTCGCTCGCAGCCTGCTGTTCAGCAACTCGTCTTGCCGACAGACAGCTCAACCATTCTGCCCGGCTACTACTTGTTCATAGGGTTTTGTGTGGGGAGCATCTACCTCTCGAAGAAACTTGAGCGCGGCATTGCTACAGTTTCGGCTAGCGACGCAGCCTGATAAGTGGGTCTTCGGACAAGAACCTTCAACGCGTTTCTTCCGCCTTCACGACGAAGTAGGTGACAGTCTCGCCGTCCGCCACAAGTGTCTGGTGCGGCATACCGGCTGGGATGTGGACGACATCGCCGGCCTTCACCTCCTGGCGCGCTCCACCTTCTACCGACTTGCCGCGAATCTCGCCAGGGCTGACCGTCTTCTGATCGGCAACGCTGCCGCCGGTAACGACGGTCGCGTGTCCCTCGAGGATGACAAAGATGTCGGCGAAGTTCTGGTGCAGTTCGCCGCCCCCGCTCTTCTGGCGGAAGGCGAGCATGGTGTAGTGGTGCGGATACTTCTCCAGCGTCTCGCTGCCTGAGCCGTCGCCCTTCGCGGCCAGCTCCTGCAGATGCTTCGCGCGTTCCAGCAGCTGTGCTTTCGACCAATGATTTGATTGCATCGTTTGTGCCTGCGCCCCCAGCGCACTCATGAGCACTACTGAACCCAATAGCTTAACAGCTGCGTATCGCATCACTGCCTCCTCACAATCCTGTTTCCCGTGACCGGCATTCGATGATCAGCATAGTCGTTCAAGCGGCCAACGTACATCCGCTACTTCAATCCGGCCTGCTCCCGCGCCCTCATAAAGATCTTCAGGAACATGCTTTTGGTCAGCTTGCCGGTGTTCGTGTTCTGCAGTGAGGGATGATAGCTCGTGATTGTCTTCAATCCGCTCGGAAGCGTGAACTCGTTCCCGTGACCGAACGGAAATTCAGCGCGGACAATTCGCGATCCGCTACGCTGTTCGCGAGCGATCAAACCGTCGAAGGCGATGCGACCGAGGCACACCACAACGCACAAGTTCCTGAGCAGCATCATCTCCTGATCCAACCATGGCGCGCAATTGCGCAACTCTTCGGGAGTAGGCTTGTTGCCCGGAGGTGCGCAGCGTCCAACGGAGGTAATCCAGAGCCCGTGCAACTTCATTCCGTCCTGCAGGGAGGTCGCTTTGGGTTGCGATGCGAAACCGGAATCATGCAGTACGGGATACAGGAAGTCGCCCGATCCGTCGCCGGTAAACGGACGCCCTGTTCGATTTGAGCCATGCGCCCCCGGTGCGAGCCCGAGAGCCAGCACACGCGCTTCAGGGTCGCCAAACGACGGTACAGGACGGCCCCAGTATTCCCAGTCCGTATAGGCGCGGCGGCGCACCCGCGCCACCTCAGTGCAATGCGCACGCAAGCGGGGGCATAGATCGCACTTGACGATGCGTGCATTCAGCGCTTCGAGTGTCTCTGGGGAACCGGCCATCCTTCCTAGGTTATAACGACGGCTGGATGCGAGTTTGACCGCGCTTCATGCGCTTTTCACAGCTGAATCTTCACTGCCTGCAATCCATCAGATACCATGTGTCACACGGAGAATCTTCGAATGAAATCAGCTAAAATTCTCGTTCTCGCCGGCGACTTCGTAGAGGACTACGAGATCATGGTGCCTTTTCAGGCGTTGCAAATGGTCGGCCATATTGTTGAAGCCGTTTGCCCGGGCAAGAAAAAAGGTGACCAGGTCCGCACCGCAATTCACGATTTTGAGGGCGACCAGACCTACACCGAAAAACGCGGGCACAACTTCACGCTGAACGCCACTTTCGACGAGATCAATCCAGCGAACTACGATGCGCTCGTGATTCCCGGCGGCCGCGCGCCCGAATACCTCCGACTGAATGCAAAGGTCCTCGATATCGTCCGCCACTTCGACAAGGAAGGGAAGCCGATCGCAGCCCTTTGCCACGGTCCGCAACTGCTGGCTGCAGCCGGAGTGTTGAAGGGACGCAAGCTGAACTGCTATCCGGCCTGCGCGCCGGAGATCGGCCTTGCCGGCGGCACCTTCGTTTCGCTGGAAATGACCGATGCGATGGTGGATGGGCAACTCGTCACCGGTCCCGCGTGGCCGGCGCATCCCGCCTGGCTCGCAAAGTTCCTCGACGTGCTTGACGCCCACTTGAAGCAGCAGGCTGCAGCTTGAAAGCAGCTCTTATCTATGGCTTGATCGCTCAGGCCTTTGTCGGAACAGGCTGCACCGCACGCACCTGGCGCAGCGGCAGCGCAGAGCCGTTGCTCAAGGTCTGCTGAATCTCGGCGACGATCGAGAGGGCAATGGCAGCCGGAGTCTCCGCTCCAATGTCGAGCCCCGTAGGCGCGTGAAGTTGTCCCAGCCATTGTTCGACGCGCTCCAGAGCAGCGTCCAAACCAAGAAGCCGGGCGGCTTCCGCGAGCACTTCGCGAGTCCGACGCTGAGGTCCCAGCACGCCGACATACGCAGGCAGGCTCTCCCGCTTCAGCAGTGAAGCCATGATCCGGGCATCCTGGTCGAAGCTATGGGTCACCAGGATCGCAGCATCTGTAGCTTTCATATCTGCCACAGATGGCCAGGGCATCTCTGAGATCGGCAGGACGACTACGGAAACAGCAGCGGGAAATCGATCGTGTGTGGCGAGATGGCTGCGTCCATCGGCAACCGCTACAAACCAACCTAATTGCCGCGCCAGCTGAACAATCGGCTTGGCATCATCGCCGGCGCCGAACACCCACAAGCCAGGACGTGCCGCACGATAGTCAACCCAGACTCGCGTGGTGTTATCTCCGATTTTGACGCGCTGGTCGGTTGATTGCATCCGCTCCAGCGACCCAACGGCCATGTTCTCCAGGGTTGATTCCAGATCACGGCTGCTTTTATCTTGAGCCCGATGTTCTGCGATCGTAGGCCCGGCGAAGGATCTGTTGCCAATTTCGGCGCCGTCCAGAACCGTGGCAATCGCCAGCGGCAGGCGCGCATGAAAAGCGTCCTCGAGCGCTCGCAACAGCGGAGCCGCCGTTAAACGCCGTTCCAGCAGAACGTAAACAACACCGCCGCATCCTGAGCCATAAGGCATCTCGCCGTCGTCGGCTGCCGTCGAGTAGCGACGGACCACAGCGCCCGATTCCGTAAGCCACCATGCCCGCTTCGCGACTTCAGCCTCGAGGCATCCGCCGCTAACCGTACCTGCACGACGACCGTCGCGCGCAATCAACATGCGTGCGCCCGGTTTGCGATAGCTGGGACCCTCAACATCCACCACAGTGGCCAGAACGTAGTCTTCTTCGGCATCTTCCAACTCGTGCCAGAGCGGCAGAATGTTCTCAAGGTCCGTCATCTACCGATATTTTACGCCTGCAGAACTTTCGACTGGAGCAGGTCTTCAATCCTCACCGGCAGTTCGCGAACCCGCACACCCGTGGCGTGATGAACGGCAGCGGTGATGGCCGCTGCGACACCCGCAAGGCCTATCTCGCCCACACCGCGCGCTCCATACTCGCCCATCACTGGATCGGGATGATCGAGGAACGTGACATCGATATCCGGGGAGTCTGCACAGGTTGCTACCAGGTAGTCAGCCATGCTGCCGTTGATCGGCTGCCCTGTCCGCTGATCGTAAATCGTCTCCTCCAGCAGGCCCATCCCGACACCCATCACCACCGCACCCGCAATCTGGTTGGCGGCAGCCTGGGGATTGATGATGCGGCCGGCATCGATCACTGTGACCACGCGGCTCACCCGCAGGCGGGCAATCTCCGGCTCCCATTCGACCTCAACAAACTGCGCGCCGTAGGAATGCAGCGATTTGTCTTTCGACTGCGGATCCTCCCATGTAGGCACGGTTTTGCCCTCGGCGCTCAAGCCATCGATGCGAGCCAGCTTCAAAATTTCTGCGAACTCAGGATCGCCCACAGCCTGATCTTTCTTTCGAATGCGCCCTTCCGCAAACTCAAGCTCCTCCACCTTCGTACCTTTCAAGGGAGAGCCTTCGGTACCCGTGGAGAGAGCGATCATCTTCTTCATGGCTTCTGTCGACGCATGCGCAATCGCATTCAACACCGAGCCGGTGACCATGGACCCGCCCGACATCGGTCCATCGGGCAGAGCGCTGTCTCCGAGAACCACATCGATGCGATCGAGAGGCACGCCTGTTTTCTCATGAACGACCTGAGCGAAAGTGGTGTAGGTGCCGGTGCCGATATCCTGCGTGCCACTGCGAACGGAGACGCGGCCATTCGAGTGGAACTCAACATGCGCAGTGCAGGGTAGCCGCAGAGCCACCCAGCTGGCTCCGGCCAATCCCCAGCCGAGAACCTTGCCATCGTGCCGCATCGATCCGATGCCGGGCGTGCGTTTCTCCCAGCCAAACTTCTTCGCCCCAACTTCGAGACACTCGCGGTAGTGCCGCGAAGAGAACGGAATGTTCTTCTCCTCGTCTTTTTCTGCATCGTTGAGAATGCGCAGCTTCAGCGGATCGATCTTCAGCTCATCCGCCAATTCGTTCATCGCAGATTCCAGTGCATACAGCCCGGGAACGGCGCCAGGGCCGCGCATGTACATCGGAGCGCCCAGGTTGCGTCGGACCAGTCCGCTGGTCACCGAGAGATTCGCAACACTGTAGAGATACGGCGTTGCTTCCGCGCAGCCTTCTTCAAAGTCGTCGAGCATCGAAGTGGAATTCAGATAATCCTGACTGAGAGCGAGCAGCTTGCCTTCGCTCGATGCTCCGAGGCGGATCCGCTGTTCGGTGCGCGGGCGATATCCCACGCTTGAGAACATCATCCGGCGCGTGAGGCTCAGCTTTACGGGACGGCCCAGCTTGCGAGCCGCCACTGCATTCATCGCGCAATGCGGCCAGGGAAACAACTTGCCGCCGAATCCGGATCCAAGGAAGCGTGTCACGACGCGGACATTCTCGATCGGAATGCCAAGGGTTTGCGCCATCACCACGCGATGATTCACAACGCCCTGCGACGTTTCGAACATTGTGAGTTGATCGCGATCCCAGACCGCGACGGAAGCGTGCATCTCGATCGGATTGTGGGTTTCGATCGGCGTCACGTAGGTCTGGTCGACTTTGACCGGTGCTGCTCCGAATGCGCTGTCGAAACTGCCGCGATGGCTTCCTTTCTTGCGTTCGCCCGTGTAGTCGTCCAGGGCTTTGCGTATCTTCGGCGTCTCCGGCTCGTACTCCGCATGCACCGCGGCCGCGGCTGAGGTAGCCTGCTCAAATGTCTCCGCAACGACAAGCGCAATGTACTGACCCCAGTGACGCACAACATCGTCTTCGAACGCCGAGCGCACCTCACTGTTGGTGGCGTCGCTATCGCCAGGCACCGTACGGTACAGCGGGCCAATGTTGCCATGATGCAGAACCAGCAGCACGCCAGGCATCTTTTCGGCTGCTGATGTGTTCAGCGTGCGAATGCGCCCGCTCGCAATCGATGCGACGACTGGTACGGCATAGGCCATGCCTTCGATATGGAAGTCGGTTGCATATTTGGCCGTGCCAGTGGTCTTTAAAGGACCATCGATGCGGGGCGTCGGACGCCCAATAATTCCAGCCGGGGTCGTGCTCATACGTGCCTCTTTCGCTGCGCTTGCGCAGCTATTGCGATCAAGCCTCGTGAACAGTGGACTTCAACAGATCCTCGATGCGAACCGGCAGGCTGCGCACGCGCACGCCGGTTGCATGGTAAACAGCAGCCGTAATGGCCGGCGCAACTCCCGCCATGCCGATCTCGCCGATCCCGCGAGCACCGTACTCGTTCACAATGTAGTCGGGATAGTCGAGAAACGTGATGTCCTGCTCGGGCAGGTCGGCGCAAGTCGGAACTACGTAGTCCGCGAAGTTGTTGTTGATCGGCTGTCCGGTTCGCGCGTCGTGTACCGTCTCCTCGAACAGGCTCATGCCCACTCCCATCACGACAGCGCCGAGCATCTGGTTTGTGCCTGCGCCCTTGTTGATGATGCGGCCGCAATCGAACACTGAGGCGATGCGGCTCACACGCAGGCGAGCCAACTCCGGCTCCCACTCCACTTCAGCGAAATGGCAACCGTACGAATGAAGCGAATACTGCTTCGCCTTGGGATCTTCGAACGATGGCGCCGTCTTCCCGGTGGCTGTGATCCCGCTGAGGTTTGCCATCTTCAACACTTCTTCAAAGGGAACGCCGCTCGCCGTCACTTGTCCGCCAGAGCGCATCGATACACCGACAACCTTGGGCAGCTGATCGTTCTTCTGCATCACCCTGCCGTTCGAGATGGCAAGGTTCTCAGGCTTAATTCCATGAAAGGGCGAGTCTGGAAGGGATGCCGCGATGTGCAGCAGGCGCGTTACAGCGGATTTTACCGCCGTCGTGGTCGCGGGGAGCACAGCGCTGGTCGCCATCGATCCGCCGGATGTTGGTCCTTCCGGCAGCGAAGTGTCGCCGAGGAACACATCGATACGATCGAGTGGCACACCGGTCGCGGCATGAACAACCTGCGCAAAAATCGTGTATGTCCCGGTGCCGATGTCCTGTGTGGCACAACGAACGCAGACGCGTCCATTCGGGCATAGCTCCACGCTGGCGGTGCAGGGAATTCGCGCAGCGGACCACGATGCGCTGCCGAGCCCCAGCCCGATGAACTTGCCATTTCGCCGCATTGAGCCCGGCCCAGGCGTGCGATTCTTCCAGCCGATCTTCTCCGCGCCCGTCGTCCAGCACTCTTTCAAATGTCGCGATGAGAAGGGAAGGTTCTTGCCTTCATCGCGCTCGGCATCGTTCTTGAGACGAAGTTCGAGCGGATCCATCCTCAGCTTCTCCGCAAGCTCGTTCATCGCCGATTCAAGAGCGAAGAGGCCGGGTACAGCTCCTGGTCCGCGCATCGGCGCAGGCGCACCAACGTTGCGCCGCACCATTCCCGTGGTGACAACGAGATTCGGACAGCTATAAAGAAACGGAGTCTGTTCGCCGCAATGTTCGACGAAATCGTCGAGCTGTGAAGTCTGCGTAAAGAAATCGTGGCGGATCGCCGTAAGCTTGCCGTCCTGCGTGGCGCCAAGGCGAATGCGCTGCTGCGTGCGCGGCCGATGGCCGGTGTTGGAAAACATCATGCGGCGGTCGACGCTGATTTTCACGGGTCGATTGAGCTTCCGGGCTGCCGACGCAGCGATCGAAGATTGCGGCCAGGGAAAAAGCTTGCCGCCGAAGCCCGATCCGATGAAACGCGAAATGACGCGCACATTCTCGCGAGGGACACCCAGAACCTGCGACATGACCACGCGATGGTTGACGACACCTTGCGTACACTCGTAAAGCGTGTAGTTCTCGCCGTCCCACACGGCTACCGTGCCGTGAAGCTCCATGGGATTGTGCGTCTCTACGGGAGTGAGGTAGGTCTCGTCGAGTGTGACCGCCGCCGATGCCAGCGCTTTGTCGGGATCGCCTCGCTTCCAGCTCTCCGGTCGATCGCCGTCGAAATTGCTCAAGTCGGGATTGACGTCGGGAGTCTCCGCCTCATACTCCACTTTGACCGCAGCCGCAGCCGCTTTCGCCTGCTCCAGCGTCTCCGCTACAACCGCCGCGACGAACTGACCCCAGTAGTAGATCTTCTCGTCTGCAAACGGGGGACGCGCTTCGCTGATGGTGCCGTCGGACTCGTGCGGATAGAAGCGGTAGACATTGTCGATTTTTCCGTGGTGCATCACCAGCAGGACGCCCGGCATCTTCTCCGCGGTTGAACCGTCGATGCTGCGAATTCTGCCTTTTCCGATGGTGGCCTGCAGGGCAACCGCATGTACCAGGTTGGGGAAGTTGTGATCGACTGCATAACGCGCAGCCCCAGTGGTCTTCAAAGATCCATCTATGCGAGGCACCGCCGCGCCAATGATACCTGCCGCGTGAGGAAGTATGTCTGTCGCCATAAGCAACTCCAGATTATGCAACTACGCGGTTGCTGTTGCGGTTTTGAGCGAGCGCACCAGGCAGCGCTTCGCCAGCTCCACTTTGAATGTGTTGTCCTTTTGCGGCCTGGCCTTGGCCAGAGCAGCCTGAGCCGCCGCCTTGAAGTTGGCTTCATTTGCCGCTTTGCCCATCAGAGCCGCCTCGGCCTCGCGGGAGCGCCAAGGCTTCGTGCCAACTCCACCCATCGCCACCCGGATGTACCGGATGTGTCCGCCCTCGACCCGTGCGACAACAGCCGCCGAAGCCAACGCAAACTCATAACTGGCACGGTCGCGCAGCTTCAGGTAAGTGGACTTGGCTCCGACCACAGGCTTGGGTAAGTCAACATAAGTGATCAACTCGCCTGGTTCGAGTGCATTTTCGATATGCGGAGTGTCGCCGGGCAGCTTGTGGAAGTCGGCGAAGGCGATGGTCCGTTTGCCCTTGGGGCCCTCGACGTGAATCACCGCTTCAAGAGCCGCCATCGCTACGCACATGTCTGAAGGATGAGTCGCGATGCACTTGTCGCTGGTGCCAAGCACAGCATGAATCCGGTTGAAGCCATCCATCGCTGCGCAGCCAGAACCCGGTGTGCGTTTGTTGCATCCGTAGCCGCCCGGAGTGCCCGCGCTCGGCTCGCGGAAATACATGCACCGCGTGCGCTGCAGCAGGTTGCCGCCGGTCGTAGCCATGTTGCGCAACTGCGGGGACGCGCCGGAAAGAAGCGCCTCTGATAACACCGGATACGACTTCTTCACTTCATCGTTCCATGCCAGATCCGAATTCCGCACCATCGCGCCGATCCGCAGTCCACCGTCGGGCAGCTTCTCAATCTTCTCCAGTGGCAGCAGGTTGATGTCGACCAGCGTCTTCGGTGTCTCTACGTGCAGTTTCATCAGGTCGACCAGCGTGGTTCCGCCGGCGATGAACTTCGCCTCATGCGCGCTTGCCAGAGCCTTCTCAACACTCGGAGCTTTGACGTAATTGAATGTTTCCATGGTCGGTCTCCTCTCTTACGCCCGCGACCGGACTTGTTTTACGGCTGCAAGAATGTTGGTGTAAGCCCCGCAGCGGCAGATGTTGCCCGACATGGCCTGCTTCACCTCATCGTCCGTGGAGCCGATGGGCTCTTTAAGCAGCGCGACCGCGCTCATGATCTGGCCGCTGGTGCAGTAGCCGCACTGGTACCCGTCGTGCTCGACAAAAGCCGCCTGCATGGCATGCAAGTTCCCCGGCTGCCCTACCCCCTCGATGGTGGTGATCTCGTCGCCTTCATGCATCAGCGCGAATGAGAGACAGCTGTTCACGCGACGCCCGTTCACGTGCACCGTGCAGGCGCCGCACTGGCCGTGGTCGCAGCCCTTCTTTGTACCTGTTAGGTGAATCCGCTCGCGAAGGGTATCCAGCAGAGTTGCCCGCGAGTCGAGATTCTTCAGCGTGTAGTCCTTGCCGTTGACGCGCAGGGTGACTGTGCTGCCCCCGGCTGTCTCTGCCGGCTCCTGGGCTGGCTCCTGCACCGGAGCTGCCGTGGACAATGGTGCGGCACCGGCTATAAGACTCGTCGCGCCCAGTCCGGACAGGAACGACCGGCGGCTTACCCGCGCCTTTGCGGATTCAAGTTCTAGAGGCTCCAGGTCTATGGATTGCTGGTCGGGAGCGAGCTCATGGTTCGAATGCTCCGGAGTACGCGAGCGCAAATGCCTGAAGCGCGTATCAATGCTGTCTGCCACAGGTCGACCTCCTTGAGACAGGACACTGTCTTTCGATTGTTTTCGAGCTGCCGGCGTAGTCAAACAGGAAAAACGCGCACGGGAAAACGCCGTGACGATATCCTACGCCCGCCCCCTTATAGGTGGGAATCCTGCTTTTTACCGCATGCAAAAATGCACTCGGCGTGCGATCGAGCGTCGGGTGACTGACATGACGGCCCGGTTATCCCGGGCCATTGTGTCGTTTCTAGCTTGCGGTTGCGAATTCGGCTCGCTCTTCCGGCTCAACCAGCTTCGGTCCGCCAATGCGCGTCCGATCTTCAACGGCCTTATAGTTGGCGATCTTGTGAGTCAGCAGGGCATGCGCCTTCTGCAGTTCGGTAATTTTCTCCGCAATTCCTGCCTGATGATCTTCAAGCATCTTGCGCCGTTGCAGAGAAGTCGAATCGCCCTGCGCGCGAAGCGCAGCATACTGCTGCATTTCGCGGATAGACATGTTTGTGGCCCTCATGCAGTGCAGAAAGTTGAGCCACGCCTCGTCGGCTTCGGAATATCTTCGGTGACCGTTGCGCGCGCGGCCAACCGGTTGGATCAAGCCAACGCGCTCGTAGTAGCGAAGAGTGTGCGCGGTCATTCCGCAACGCTCAGCCATGGATCGGATGGTGTAACCTGCGTCTCTCATCAACTCCAACCTACAACTTCGAGCGCACACGAAGTCAACGCTGCTAGGCACATGAAATGAGATGTTTACGCGATCCTTATATGCCGTTTTTTGCAGGCCAATTTCGCAAAGTTTTTCGTTTTCAAAGAGATAACGCCTGTCCTTCGTTTGGACCCTCTGTAAACGCTTAACAATTCTTAAGGAAACAAGTTTCCAGATGACCAGGAAGGCGAGCCGCTTCCAGAGATCCTTCGGCTGCCTCGAATAACCGCATAGAGAGGATCTGAAATAGCAGGGTGCTCATTTGAGCTCCAATGCGCCTCCATGGCCTATGATCGTTCCTGAAAATGAACGACAATCGCGATCTTCACGAATCGATGCTAGCGGTCGCCATGGAGCAGGCCCACTTCGGCAGGACAGAGGGTGGCATTCCGATCGGCGCGGCGGTCTTTACCCGGTCCGGCGAGTTGGTTAGCCGCGGCCACAACCGGCGCGTGCAGGAGGGAGATCCCAGCATGCACGCTGAAATTGACGCGTTCCGGCGCGCCGGACGGCAGAAGAGCTACCGCGACCTCGTCATGGTCACGACTCTCGCCCCGTGCTGGTACTGCAGCGGCCTGATTCGCCAGTTCAGGTTTGGCAAAGTCATTGTCGGCGAGAGCCGGACATTTCCCGGTGGCATCGAATGGCTACGCGAGAACGGCATAGAGGTCATCGATCTCGATAACAGCGCCTGCCGCGAGCTGTTGCAGAGCTATGTCGCCGAACACCCCGAGATCTGGAATGAGGACATTGGGCAGGAGTAGCAGGCCCGC
>Ga0105239_10008230_pt1 | contig 11897 bp, 14 predicted proteins | sample KBSC44metaG_FD_92761 | JGI IMG/M metagenome (GOLD analysis project Ga0105239, IMG submission 92761) | Corn rhizosphere microbial communities from Kellogg Biological Station, Michigan, USA - KBS C4-4 metaG | ecosystem: Host-associated > Plants > Roots > Rhizosphere > Soil | place: Michigan, USA...
AGATCGTCGCTGATCATGAGGCTGTTTGTTTTGAGGTTTTTGATCAAAACCTGGCCAATACGTTCGGGTGTGCTCTTTTTTGAGATCACTCCTTTGAGCGTAAAATCCTGGGCTGAAGCTATTAAAGCAGAACAAAAACAGGCAATAAAAAGCAGGGAAAAACGATAATGCATGAGTGTGATATAACGTAAAGATACCAACTGTATTTTACACCAAATGTAAAAAAGTGTTAAAGTTCGATGAAGCCGGAAGTTTAAAGCCTTGAGTCCAAAGTCAAAAACATCAATCGGTTTCTATTTAATTCTTTCTCTTCAGACTCAGAGCTTCAGGCTAAAGACTTGCTACTTCCCCGCCCCTCTTTCAAACTTCAAAACAAAAACCCTATCTTTGCACATGATAAAATCCATGACAGGGTATGGAATTGCCAGTTTTGACTCCGGTAATACTAAATATACCGTTGAGATCAAATCCCTGAACAGCAAATTTCTTGAATTATCCCTTCGCTTGCCGAAAATATTCTCTGAAAAAGAGTTTCAACTGCGTAATGATTGCAGCAAGCAAATTGAGCGTGGTAAAGTAAACCTGTCTATCAATATTGAGCAGGTAAATGCCGCGGTAAAAGCTGCCGGTATTGATAAAGATCTGCTAAAACAATATTACCTGCAGCTTAAAGAAGTGAGTGAGGAACTTAATGAACCCACTAACAACCTGTTACAACTTGCTTTAGGTTTACCGGAAGTGGTGAAATATGATGATGAAACCGCTTCAGAAGATGAGTGGAAACTGGTTGAAAAAACATTTCAGCAGGCTTTAGCTGCATTTCAGCAATTCCGCTCGGATGAGGGTAATGTACTGGAGAATGATGTGAAACACCGCATCAACATCATCCTGAAAAACCTGGAACTGGTAGAATTGGAAGATCCTAAACGAGTACCCCTGATTCGTGAACGCCTGAATACTTTTTTAAGCGAAGCTGCCGACAGGGAAGCTATCGACCAGAATCGTTTTGAACAGGAGTTGATCTATTATATTGATAAGCTGGATATTACCGAAGAAAAAATACGTCTTAAAACTCACTGCGAGTATTTCATCGAAACCTTGAAAAATGCCGATGCAAACGGCAAAAAACTGGGTTTTATCTCACAGGAGATCGGTCGCGAAATAAATACCCTAGGCTCTAAAGCCAATGATGCCAACATCCAGAAACTGGTAGTAGGCATGAAAGAAGAGCTCGAAAAAATTAAAGAACAACTGTTAAACGTTTTATAGTAGCTTATAGTTGATGGTTCATAGATCATGGCCTTTTGCTATGATTATGTGCTATTAACTATGAACCATTATCCATTAACTATGAACCCGGAAGGTAAACTCATCATATTCTCAGCTCCGTCGGGAGCGGGTAAAACCACCATTGTACATCACCTGCTTAGCAAAATGCCCGAGCTTGAATTTTCAATTTCGGCCACAACACGTGAATGCCGTGGAGATGAGGTTCATGAAAAAGATTATTACTTTATCAGTAAAGAAGAGTTTTTGCACCGTATTGCCAAAAAACAGTTTGTAGAATTTGAAGAGGTTTACAGTGGTACATTTTACGGCACCCTGCGTACCGAAATTGAACGGATCTGGGCAATGGGCAAAACCGTTATATTTGATATTGACGTAGAAGGCGGCATGCACCTGAAACGTAAGTACGATGGGCAGGCCCTGGCCATATTTGTACAACCCCCATCGCTGGAGGTTTTGATAGAGCGCCTTACCGGCCGCGGTACCGACAGCGAAGAAAAACTGAAGGAACGTTTTGCCAAAGCCGAAAAAGAACTAAAATACGCTCCCCAGTTTGATATTATCCTTAAAAATTACGATCTTGAAACGGCTTGTAACGAAGCTGAACAACTGGTAAGGGATTTTATTAGCCCCCCGGCCCCCTAAAGGGGGAGTTCTGGATAACTCATTTAGGACTGGGCCTTTCAAAAAACATTTTAATTATTCCTCCTGCTGGGGGTTAGGGCGCATAACATGAAAATAGGCTTACTGTTTGGTTCATTTAACCCCATACACATAGGGCACCTGATCATTGCCAATTACATGGCCAATCATACCACCCTGGATAAGGTTTGGCTGGTGGTATCGCCTCAAAACCCGCTAAAAAAGTATGGCGATCTGATCAATACTTATGACAGATTAGAAATGGCTAAACTGGCTACGGACCATGCCACCAACATCAGCGTAAGCGATGTAGAGCTAAAACTGCCCCAGCCATCCTACACCATTGATACACTTGCCCATCTAAAAGAAAAATATCCTGAACATGATTTTGCCCTTATCATGGGTTCAGACAACCTGGGTACACTACATAAGTGGAAGAATTATAAGCTGATACTACGCGATTACAAAATATATGTATATCCACGTCCGGGTTATGAGAATGCCGAACTGGCCGATCATCCAGCGGTTACCATCACCATGACCCCACAAATGGAGCTATCGGCAACCTTTATTCGCAAGTCCATCGCCGAAAAAAAGAACGTGCAATATTTTGTACCAGACCCGGTCCTTAAATTTATTGAAAGTAAGGGATTATACCGGTAAGCTTAAAGCCCAAAGCAAAAGGCTTAAAGCTTTCTTTCACTTTGCAGATCTTTCATAGCTTTCGGCTTTTTGCTTTCAGCTTTTTCCCCCTATCTTTGTTCCTGTGAGCGAAAAAACCATACTTAAACTGCAGCTGCCTACCGATCCGCTTTGGGTTAAAAACGTGGTAGAAAGCAATATTGAGGAGTTACTGACCGATCATGCTTTTTGCGAGCAAAAGGCGGCTAGCAATGCCATTACCCTTATTGTGCAAAACCCCAACCTGAATGATCTGGTACAGGAGATGGCGCTGCTGGTTCAGGAAGAGATGGATCATTTTAAGCGCGTGCACGATATTATACTAAAGCGCGGTTTTGTGCTGGGCCGCGAGCGTAAGGATAATTATGTGAATGAGCTGCGTAAATTCATCATTATAGGTGGAGGTCGCGAAGCCCAACTGATCGACAGGTTATTGTTTTCGGCCATGATAGAGGCCCGTAGCTGTGAGCGGTTCAAGGTACTGTCAGAAAACATTGGCGATACTTATCTATCTGAATTTTACCACGAATTGATGGTAAGCGAAGCCACTCATTATGCCATGTTCATTCGTCTGGCTAAAAAATATGCGGTGGAAATAGATGTAGAAAAACGCTGGAAAGAATTCCTGGAATACGAAGCCGGAGTGATACAAAACTATGGTAAGAGCGAAACCATACACGGGTAGTTCGTCTATACAAACGGGCTAAATATCGATTCTTTTTTTATTACCGGCTTTGATTATGTTACTTTATGCATGTCGCGCTTTAAAGCCTTTTCAGTTATTATACATATTGCGGGCTGGTTGTTGTTTATGGCTTTCCCGCTGCTGTTCTTAAATAACCGCGGGCAGGATGATATCACCTGGTCATTGCTGCAAAAACACAGCTATTGGCTGTTTTGCTATACTTATGTTTTTCTTTTTTACAGCAATGCTTACTTTCTTATTCCCAAATTCTTTTTAAAAAAGAAGTATGCGTTATACAGCATCACTGTGCTGCTGCTATTTGCCGGGGTGTATTATCTGCAGCCTTTTGACAGGCTGTTACATAGTGCCGAGAACCGGACGAACGACCAACCGGGAAACCAGGGGCCTCCTTTAGGACCACCACCCGCAGATTATCGAAATGCTGGTGCTCCGCCGCCACCCGAAGGACCAGATCACGAAGGTCGTTTTACTGATGATGGGCCCGGGCAAAATCCATCTGCACCGTGGCATGCGCGTCATCGATCGCTGGACAGCATCAGCCTGTTTATATTTATCATGATCATGGCTTTAAGCACCGCCATTAAGATCATACAGCAATGGCGGCTTACGGAGCGCCGCGCCATACGTGCCGAAGCCGATAAAACTACTGCCGAGCTCTCCTTTTTAAAAGCACAGATCAATCCGCATTTTTTGTTTAATACACTCAACAATATTTACACGCTTGCCGTTATAAAGGATGATCATACTGCCGATAGTATCATGAAGCTATCAAACATTATGCGTTATGTGACCGATGATGTAGTGGATGACCTGGTACCGCTGCAAAGCGAGGTGGACTGTATCAGCGATTATATCGAATTACAGCGTTTACGTATTAGTGATCGCACAATCGTCAACTTCACCATAGAAGGTAATGTTGAGGGCAAAAAAATAGCACCACTGGTACTGATGACCTTTATAGAGAATGTATTTAAATACGGTGTGAGCAAACATGAAAAAACAGCTATCGATATCAATATTCGCGTGAGCGACACGGATATTTCTTTCTTTTGCAGAAACCACGTGTTTGTGACCAGGGATGAGAGCCAGCCTACCGGCATAGGGATCAAAAACACCAGGCAGCGGTTAAACCACCTGTATCCAGGCAGTCATCTGTTAAATATATGGAGCGAAAATGATCAGCATTCAGTACAGCTTATTATAAAGATCTGACATCTATGGTACTTCAATGTATAGCAATTGATGATGAGCCCTTGGCTTTGCGACTGATAAGTGAGTATGTATCGCGTTTTCCGGCGCTGCAACTGGTTAAAACATTTGACGATGCCATATCAGGCGCCGAGTTTTTAAAGACCAAACCCGTCGATCTCCTTTTCATTGATATTAATATGCCCGATATCACCGGTATCGAACTGGTACGCGCCTTGCAGATAAAGCCCATGGTGATATTTACTACCGCTTATAAAAACTTTGCCTACGAAGGCTTTGAGCTGGAAGCCCTGGATTATATCCTGAAACCCATCAATTTTAAGCGTTTTGAAAAAGCAGTGGAAAAGGCCCTTGATTATTACCGCTACAAGAACCGGTCAGGCAGCGAACAACCCGAAGAAAGCCTGTATGTATATTCAGAATACCGCATGGTAAAAATAGACCTGAACGCCATTGAATATATTGAAAGCATGGAAGATTATATCAAGATACATCAAACCAATGCCCCAACAGTACTTACATTGATGTCGTTAAAAAAAGTACTTGAAAAATTGCCAGCCGATAAATTTCAGCGCATACACCGTAGTTATATTGTCCCCCTTGGCAAGATCCGCTCTGTCCAGAACCGCAAAATTAAATTGACCGATGTGGAGCTTCCGGTAAGCGACAGTTATCATGATATCATCCGCAACTGGATGAAATCCAAGTAAAAAATCATATCTATCGGCACAAAACACCCGTTTACCGATACATCTCCCTTCCAGATAGCCCGGGCATATACATTTACAGGAGTTAATAAAACACATTGTTTAACCCCTTATTAATCCCTGTATATCATGGAACGTAAAAGCTTTCTCCGCACCTTTGCTGTAGCCGCAGCGGCGGGCCCCTTGCTTATTGAAGCCTGTAAAAAAGATTCAACATCAACCCAAACAGACACTACTACAACTACTACATCAACTAATGGCACTACGTGTACCACTACCCCAACAGAAACAGAAGGGCCATACCCTTATGTTGGCGGCGAAATAACCAACCCGCTGAACCGGGCTGATGTTACCGGTGGACAAACCGGAGTATCCTTAGCCGTAAATTTCCTGGTAGTGAACGTGAACGACAACTGTAACGTGGTTACCGGCGCCCGGGTAGATATATGGCATTGCAATAAAGATGGCTACTACTCCGGATATGCAAATCAGCCGGGCCTGCTGGGTAGCAAAAGCTACGTAGGCGAAACCTGGCTGCGCGGATACTTACTGACAGATAGCTCAGGCCTGGCCAAATTTACGACCATTTATCCCGGCTGGTATGGTGGCAGGGCTACCCACATACACATGGAAGTTTTTGTGAATAGCGTGTTGAAAAAAGTATCGCAGCTTACTTTTTCTGAAACCATATCTGATGTTGTACATGTTTCCACTTTATATGCCGCACACGGTGTAAACCCTATACGCAACGCAAACGACAGTGTTTTTGGTGACTCGGCAACCGACCTGGCACTGGAAACCCTGGCTTTAACCGGCAGCGTTTCGGCAGGATATTCGGGCACTTTTATTATTGGCGTGGCCCTTTAAAAAGGTGGTACGTGAGACGTTTGACGTTATACGTACACAACTGTATTCTCATTCAAAACTTATTACGTACAACGTATGACCTAAAAAAATCAAAAGAAATGGCACTCATCAAATTAGCATACAAACAGATCATTGATGCATCGGCACAGGGCAGATTTGAAAGAAGCGTGTTGCAGGCATCGTACCAGGAGTTTTTACTCAAAATGCAAACCTACAATCCTAACCTGGAGTTTAAAACTTTTACCGCGTTAAAGGCGCACGACGGCCGGGCCAATTCGCTGCATTATAAATTGAGTTTCTCGGTTGGGCATTTTATACAAGCCCTGGATAATAAAATACCCGGATTGACCGATAACCTGGGTAACGCCGTCAAATTTGAGCTACCGCAGTTTGAACTGATAGAATCGCACATCAATGATATTTCATCACACAAAGTGGCTATAACTTATACCACTGGTATTTTAACCCTGGTTAACCAACTGGCGGAGTTTATGGTATTGGCAGAGGGCGATGTATCCGAAAAATTTGTAGCAGATACCTTTATATTAAAAATGCAGCATGGGCTTTCCATAACCAGTTACCAGGAGTATCAGCCCGAACCCCTGTTTAAAGATACTTTCCAACAGGTTTAACCTTATTATCCCCTTTTTTCATGATGTCAGGTTGGCGTCTGTGTGTTGTACACGCAGGCGCTTTTTTGTTTATGCTTTCACAAAACCTACCACATTTTTCAGGTAATTATCCATCATATCAATATCTACAACATCATTAATAAAACCGATGTGCATATCCGGGCGTACAATGATGGTTTTTTTCTGCTTTTCTTTAATACCAAGAGTATCAAACACGTGTTGGTTTTTAGCCGATGGCGGCAGATAAAAAAAGTTAAGAGTGCCGGTATAGTTTTGGGTGATCCATTTGGCCAGTGTAAACAGGTCGATCTCCTGTAGCTTGCCCAGGGTTATCATGGTGAAACCAGGCTTACTGCACCACTCATGCAGATCGGTTTCCTGTTGTTTCTTTTCATCGAACACTTTGAGATACGGTAACCTGTCCCCTGCTTTTACAGGTGAATCATGGCTCAGGTGCAGGTTGATCTGGCTTTCGCGATAGTTGATACCAGTTTGAGATATCCGCTTAAAAAAAGCTTCCCTTAACTCCGGTTTACCCCAAACGTTTTTCAGTATAACGGGTAAAGCCCATTTTTTGAACAAGCTCACAAACCAATTACGCGATAGTATCAATTTAAAAATACGGTCGGTTGTATTCAGCAGGTCTTTGGCTACTGGCATACGCTCGGCGGCATAACTATCCAGTACTTTTTCCTGGAGTTGGTTATTCACTACTCCCGCCAGCTTCCAGGCCAGGTTATAGGCATCCTGCAAACCGGTGTTCATACCTTGCCCGCCTACCGGAGAATGAATATGCGCAGCATCGCCTACTAAAAAACACCGGTTCTGTCTGAAATTATCAGCCATGCGGTGATGCAGCCGATAGGTTGTAAACCAGTTGGTTTGCTCTACTCCGATAGTTTGCCCGGTAATAGCATCCAGGTATGGCAGTGCTTCTTCTATTTGCAGATCTTCTCTTTGATCAAGCTCAGCAGGTAACTGACCAACAATGCGGTAATATTGCTCTTCAGGCATCGGGAAAAACGCGGCGAATCCTTTTTTTGATAAAAACAGGTTCACCTTGTCGCCAAAAGCATTACTTATTTTCACATCAGCCAGGTAAAACTGGTGTTGGTACGTATCTCCATTAAAGGGTATCTGTAATTGTTTGCGCACCAGGCTGTGTGCTCCATCGGCACCAATGAGCCAGTCGCAGGTAATATGTTGGGTTTCCTCAGCGCTTTGTAACTGTACTTTCACCTTGTCTGCCTGCTGTTCAATGGTCAATAACGACGTATTCCAGTAAACCGGGCAGCAGTTCAATGTTAAAAAATCAAGTAAAAGTCGTTCATTTTTGCTTTGCTGATACAGGTGTACAAATGGGAAAGCGGTTTGCCCCTCGCCCACATTACTTAATGATAAGGAGGCCACTTCTTTACCTTCCTGGCTAAATGCAACCCCCGAAGCTTGTTTGCCACCTTTAATAATGGTATCAATAAGCCCCATTTGCCGGTAGATCTCCAGCGAACGGGCCTGTACAGCCAATGCTTTGGAATGGCTAGTTGGCCCCTGCTTGCTATCAATAATTACAGGCTGCACACCATAACGCAATAGCTGGGCCGCCATCATCAAACCTGATGGACCGGCACCTATTATCAATACGTTGGTATGCTGCTGCGTAACCGTCATTCAATTATTAATGAAAAAGCAGGAAAATTGTTGGCCGCTTGTGCAGTTCGGGCACTTTTTTCTGCCACTCGGCAATGGTTTTGGTTTGTACAAACTCTGTAGGAGCGGTAAGATCTGTGGCTATACAGAGTTTGGTTTTTGGATTGGCGGTCTTTAATATTTCTTCCAGCATGGGATTATTGCGGAAAGGCGTTTCAATAAACAGCTGTGTTTGATCGAGCTTAATGGCCGCGGCTTCCAGTTCTTTGATCTTTTTGCTACGCAATACCTTATCAATAGGTAAATAGCCGTGAAAAGTAAAACTTTGGCCGTTAAAGCCAGAAGCCATCAGCGCTAGCAAAATAGAGCTTGGACCTACCAGCGGCACCACTTTAATACCCATGCGGTGTGCTTTATCTACAATTTCGGCGCCTGGATCAGCTATGCCAGGGCAACCTGCTTCGCTCATCAAGCCCACATCGTTACCGGCCTGTAAGCCTTTAAAAAAATCGGCCTTACCCATATCCCGGTTATGTTTACTGTAATCGTGAATGAGCAATTCGCTTTGCGGCGTTTTTAAACCGGCCAGCTTTAAAAATTTGCGGGCAGTTTTTTCATTCTCCACAATATACTCTTTGATACTGTTAATGGTATCAACCAGGTACGGGGTAAATGATTGGGCAGCCGTTTCTTCGGCTAGCGGTACGGGTATTAAATAAAGGGTTCCATAGGGCATATTGCAAAGTTGGTGTTTTTTGTTTAATTTAAGCTATTGAAAGGAGCCTGAAAAAAATGAATTCATTAGGCGTAAATTGGTTTATTGAGGGATATATTGATTTTGAGCAAAAAAAGTACGTCCTGCTGAATTATTTACAGGAAATTAACCGCCATTTTGATAAGAGCCGGCTGTACCCCAACCTGGCCGATCTTATTTTTCATTATAACAACCTGGTTGATTTTAGAAAGAATAAAACGGTGCTGCAACAGGCCTTTCCGCAGCGCTTAACACAGGCAGACATCGACGCGGTAAAGCTTACCTACCAAAAGATCATTAAAGATGATCAAAACATGCAGGAAATAGAGCAGATCATCGCCTATGCCCTATCAAAAATGGATCCCGCGATACAAACCGGCAAAGAGATATATGATTTTGTGGAGAGTCGGCTTAATATCGACCCGGTAGGTATTGTACCTCTGATGCCTTATCATGGCTATTTTTCCTTACGTAACGGCAAGGAGCGTACCAACTGGATATATGAATATCACCTTACCATTTTTGAGGATAAGGATGACAAGTACCGCGGCATCAATATATCGCTTATTGATACTTACGAGCACAGCATCACCAATACTCCCGAGGCCATGAAGCTAAGTCTGATCAACCGAAACAAGTTTTTACCCAACCCTGCGGTATATTATGTACACAGCGATATCACCTTCCCGCTGGAGCAAACGCTGTTGCCTGTGGCTAAAAGGAGTTTGGTAAAGTATATTTCGAGCGCGGCGTAAATCGTTTCTGAACCTTAATTTATGGGATTTAACGATTATCATAACCTGATTGATAAAATCATGATAATCCCTTAATCGTGTAAAAAATCATGATTAAAATGAATGAGCCTTAAATCTTGTAATGGTACAAAGTTTTATTATTTTTAATTAACCAAAACCAACAAGCATGAATTTTCCAAGTAATTTAAAATACACCAGAGACCACGAGTGGGTACTTGCTGAGGGCAACACGGCAACTATAGGTATTACCGAATTTGCACAGCGCGAACTGGGTGATATTGTTTTTGTTGACGTCCCAACTGTAGGGAAAAAACTTGAGCAGGAGGAAACTTTTGGAACAATTGAGGCAGTTAAAACAGTATCCGACGTATTTATGCCCGTTGCCGGAGAGATCATTCAATTTAATGAGGAATTAGAAAGTAGCCCCGAACTGATAAACACTGACCCTTATACCGACGGCTGGATCATTAAACTAAAGATGACCGATCCAAAATCTGTTAACTCATTGCTGTCTGCAGCTGATTATCAAAAACTGATAGCTGAATAAGTAAATACATTTATAAAAAAGTAAGGTCCACGGTTTGGTGGGCCTTACTTTTTTATAGGTGTTATTGATCTGAATGACTCCTGGTATTTGGTCGATATTTTTCAGGCATCCTGAAAGTTTATTACCTCAAACAATAAATCCTAAGATATTGCGATAGCCCAAAGTTTTACTATTTTTGGGCTCACAAAATGTAACAACATGAATTTTCCAGCTGAGTTAAAATACACTAAAGATCACGAGTGGATAAGAGTTGAAGGCAATGAAGCAACTGTAGGCATTACCGAATTTGCGCAGCGCGAATTGGGTGACATTGTTTACGTTGACGTTCCTACCAAAGGAAAAGCCCTTGAACAAGATGAAGTTTTTGGAACGATAGAGGCTGTAAAAACCGTATCTGACCTGTTTTTACCGGTTGCTGCTACCATTATAGAAGTTAACCCAGCTTTAGATGGAGAGCCTGAGTTGGTGAATAGCGACCCTTATGGCGATGGCTGGCTGGTTAAGATCTCGATAACAAATGCATCAGAAATAAATGATCTTCTATCGGCTGATGCCTATACGAAGCTGGTTTCTTAAATGAAATTATTTCTAAAATATCATGGGCTCACTATTTTGTGGGCCTTATTTGTTTTTACAATGTGCGCCGTTGATTTGGGAGATGCCGGCAACTCGCCCGTGTTTTTCCCAGGCTTTGATAAATTGACCCATACCGGCTTCTTTTTCACGCTGATAGTGCTTTTTTGCAATGGGATAATAAGGCAACAAAAACCACGGTCGCTCTCGTATAAACAAATAGTTTTAGTTACAATAGTTGCCATTATTTTTGGTGGGCTGATAGAGATACTTCAGCTCACCATTTTTACTTGGCGCAGCGCCGATTGGAGCGATCTTTTTGCAGATACTTTGGGTACCTGCATGGGTATATTTGCAGTACTGGTAACATTAGGAGCAACGGGTTATGGTAAAAAATAAATTCATTGTATTAGGGGCATTCGTATTATTGACGAGCCTGTCGTCATGCGGCATATTCAAAAAAAGCTGTAACTGCCCGCACTTTGGAAAAGTAAAGCCGGATGTGCAGATGTGCAAATATGCAGATGTGCAGATGATGGGGTAGATTCTACCTATCTTAAGTGGCTTTTAACTCGCGATTCGTCATTGCGAGGTACGAAGCAATCTCTATACTGTACAGAGTGGCTCTGCCCATCGGGGATTGCTTCGTGCCTCGCAATGACGCTTGGATGTAATCTGAAATTTCTACATCTAAAAATCGTCATCCTTTTATCATTTCCCATCTACACATTTAAAATCGGCACATTTGTACATCAATCCCACTGTTGTTATTTGGATTTAATATAAATAAGATTACATTTGCTGTGGTTTAAAATTATACGATGACACTTTCACAACTTGAAGTAGGCGAAATAGGAATTGTAAAGGAATTTACTGATCTGGAAATGTCG
>Ga0105239_10008231_pt1 | contig 11895 bp, 13 predicted proteins | sample KBSC44metaG_FD_92761 | JGI IMG/M metagenome (GOLD analysis project Ga0105239, IMG submission 92761) | Corn rhizosphere microbial communities from Kellogg Biological Station, Michigan, USA - KBS C4-4 metaG | ecosystem: Host-associated > Plants > Roots > Rhizosphere > Soil | place: Michigan, USA...
GACGGCGCGGCCAATGCCTTCGGACACCGCGTCGATCAGGCCGTAGATGTCGTCGAAATACGCACGCAGCATCTTCGGCACGGTGGCGCCGGTCTGGCTGAGGAAGAACTTCTCGGTGAAGTTGTCGCGCGGCTCGTGGTCGATGTAGCAGTCCTCGCGGCCGGAATAGCGGGCGGATTCGATCAGCACGTTGCGCTCGACGCCGACCTGCACGTTTTCGACGCCCATGCGCTCGCATTCCGACAACGACACGACGAAATCGACCTTGCCGTCGGTAAGCCAGTCGTGCAGTTCGTTCACTTCGGTCTTGACCGTCTGGCACGACAGGCGCGGATGCGCGCGCAGCAGCGTGCCGAGCGCGGGCACGATCACCGAACGCAGCGCCGAGGAGAACGAGGCGATGCGGAAGAAGCCGCCGAGCGCGGTGTCGGCGTTGCCGCCACCAACGAGATTCGCCAGCAGTTCGGCTTCCTGATGTTCGATCGTCGCGCCGTAGCGTTGCAGGATGCGGCCGGATTCGGTCAGTTCGAGGCCGCCGTGCAGGCGCACGAACAGCGGCTGGCCCAGCGTTTCCTCCAGACTCTGGATGCGCTTGGTCAGTGCCGGCTGCGTGATGTGCAGCGATTCTGCCGCGCGCGAAAAATTCAATTCGCGCGCGAGCGTCAGGAACGATTCGATCTGGATCGACGACAGGCGCGTCGTCATGCGCGCAATCTCCCTCTGGCCCCGCGCCAATCATAACAGGCCGATATCGCGCTATTCGTGAGCGTTATGGCGATAACCGGATCAGTCGGGTGCGAATTGTACGAAGACACGGGATGGCCGGAACCGGCCTGAGGGAAATCCACGCGTTCGGTTTGCCATCCCCGTGCATTATTACTATGTCGCCGTGCTCGCTTGTCTGCGTTTCCCGTTAGAGACTCGCGAGTGCTCGCCCCAGATCCGAATGCGCTTGGAGAACTTATGCGCTGCACGCTTCGCCACATCACATTGGCTCTCGCGCTCGCGAGCGCATGGGCCGGTTCCGCCAGCGCGCACGACTATTGCGTCAGTACGGCGGTCGGTATCCAGAACGCGCTGACGGCGGCACAGACGAACGGCGAGGACGACACCGTCTACATCAAGAGCGGCAGTTACGCTTTAACGGCCGGGCTGACGTTCGTCTCTTCCGAGGCCCACGCCATCGACATTCGCGGCGCGAACGACGACATTTCCGTTTGCCCGCCCGCGCAGGCCGCGAATCTTGCCGGTAGCGGCACGACGCTGGATGGTCAGCTGCTCGTGCGTCCGCTGTACATCGCCAATCCGAATGGCAATTCGAGCGTGATAGGCGTGAGCTTCATCGACGGTCGTCCTCCGTCGGGGTTCAGCGGTGGTGGTCTTATCGTTACCAGCAGCAGCGGCAATGTCAACGTGCAAAATTGCACGTTTTCCGGCAATCGCGTGTCCGGCTCCGGCGCCAGCGGCGGCGCGGTTGTCGCGCAGAGCGGGGCAGAGCTGTCGTTTGCGCAGAATCTGCTGTATCTCAACCGGGGAACTGAAATAGGCGGCGCACTGCTGCAGCGAACCGCCGCGGGCGGCATCGTGATTGCGCAAAACAATACGATCGTCGGCAACATCACCGATGCGATATCTGCTCCCGGCGGCTTGGCGATTGCCGGCAGCGGCACCTTCGTAACGCAGGTGATCGACAACATCATCTGGAACAACGCCGCAGCCGGCGGCTCGGATTTCGGCATCGATTCGGCGAACCTGCGCTACAGCAACGACATCGGCATCGTCACGGCCGGTAGTCCGGCGCCGTCGCCGCCGTCCGCGGGCGACGTATCGGTCGATCCCGATTTCGCGCCGTGCAGCGGCGTTTTGTGTTTTAACTTCGAACTAAGGCGTTCTTCGCCACTCGTCGATACTGGGACTAGTCCCGGCTTCACGCCTCCTACCGATCTGGCGGGCAAGCCGCGCGTAATCGGCAGCACGATCGACATCGGCGCGTTCGAAAACGATACGATCTTCGACAACGGCTTCGAAGTGCCTTGAGGAATCCGGAGAGAATCGCCATGCGCTTGACGTCATCCAGGTTCGTCTTTGCCGCGCTGACCAGCGCATGGATCGTTCCGGTCAGTGCACACACATTCTGCGTGGACAGCGCTGCGGCGATCCAGGGGGCGTTGAGTATTTCCGCGAGCAACGGCGAAGACGACGCGATTTTCATCAAGACCGGCGAATACCCGATCAACACCGCGCTGGGTACCGCGCTGAGTTTCTCCTCCACGGAAAACCATGCTCTGAGCCTGTACGGCAGCTACGACGATCTGTCGACGTGCCCGCCGGATATTTCACACGTCGATCTGAAAGGCACCGGTACCGTGCTCAGCGGCGAATACGCATTGCGGCCGCTGTTGATCAACAATGCCGGCGGGAGCGTCACCGTCGAAGGAATACGCTTCGTCTCCGGCCTGTCGAGCGGTCCGGGCGGCGGGCTGAACATCGGTGCCGCCAGCGCAACCCTCGTGGTCAACCACTTCGAGGACAACCAGGCGACCGGTGCGCAGGGCAACGGCGGCGGCGTTTTCGTCGCGGCAGTGGCAGGCAGCATCATCTTCCGCGACAACCTGCTGTGGGGCAACCAGGGTACGCTCGCCGGCGCGGCGCGACTTTACGCGGCGAGCGGCATTTCCCAGATCCAGAACAACACGATCGTCGGCAACCAGACGAGCACGGCGACCGCATCCGGCGGCCTGAGCCTGCAGGGTGCGGGCGGCGCCAGCTTCACTATTGAGAACAACATTCTCTGGAACAACCACGACGTCGGTGGTTACGACCTCGAGGTGCTCTCCGCCAATACGCGCAGCACGAACGATATCGGCGCGATCACACCGGGCAGCACGAGCGCCGGATTCACCAGCGACATTTCGGTCGATCCGCAATTCGCGCCGTGCGCGATCCCCGGTCCGATCTGCCTGAATTTCGAACTGGCGCGCAACTCGCCGCTGGTGGACAGCGGAACGCTCTATGTCGGCACGAAAGGTTCCGATCTGGCCGGCAAGCCGCGAGTCATCGGCCCGACGATCGACATCGGGGCGTTCGAGAACGACCTGATATTCGCCGACGGCTTCGGCAATTGAGGAGAGCGCTGTGCGAACCCACAAACGCGGGACGTGCTGGCTGGCAATCGCCTGCATGATGATGTCTGCGCCGGCCGCTGCCGCAACGTTCACGGTCACCAACGCCGGCGACGATAGCGTCGATCCGGCACCGGGCGCCCATACCGGCACGTTGCGCCAGGCGATCATCGATGCGAACGCCGCAGCCGGCGACGACTCGATCGCCTTCGCCATTCCGGGCAGTGGGCCGCACACGATTATCCTGGCCCGGCAACTTCCGGGAATCAGCGGCAATCTTGTCATCAATGGCTCGACCCAGGGCGGTTACGTTTTCAATACGAACGCACCGGACGCGGGCGGGATCAACTCGCAACCGATGATCGAGATCAACGGCGATGGCAAGCTTTACTACGGTCTCTATGCATCGGGCGGCATCGACTGGGCAGTGGAACATCTCGCGTTGAATGGTTTCACCGGCACGGCCATTTTCGGCGAGGCGACCCAGACCGGCGGCACGCTGACCGTGCGCGGTTGTTTCATCGGCACGAAGACCGATGGTACCGCGTTTGCGTCGGGCTATGGCAACGGCGGCGCCGCCATCCGCACCGGCGCAGGGCACGCGCAAATCGGCGGCGCGTTGCCGGGCGAACGCAATCTGATTTCGGGCAACAGCGGCGGCGGCATTCTGGTAAGTGGTCCGGCGATCATCGAAGGCAACCTGATCGGCCCGGACGCCAGCGGCATGCAGGCAATAGGCAATGGGCCGAGCAGCGGCTGGCCGGGCATTTTGCTGCCCGGAAATTTTCCCAACATCCGCGTGGGTTGCACGGGCGCAGGTTGCGGCAGCGCCGCGTCGCGCAACGTGATCTCCGGCAATCACACGTACGGTATCGGCGTCTGGGACGCATATAGCGCTGGAACTGGAGGACTCGAGATCAAGGGCAATTACATCGGTACCGACTGGACCGGAACGCAGCCATTACCGAACGGCGATGCCACAGGAGGCTGTCCGACCTATTGCGGCGGCATCCAGCTGCAAGGCAGCCCGACGGTCGCCACACCGGCGACCATCATCGGCGGGTTCGGCGCCGGCGAAGCGAATCTGATCGCACACAATAGCGGCGCGGGCATCGTGTCCGCGTTCAATCGTCTCGGCGAGAGTTTCGACAGCCGCGCGAACGAGATTCGCGACAACCACGGCGCCGGTCGGGCGAATATCGACATTGGTGCGGCAGGGCCGACCGCAAACGACACCGGCGACGCCGATGGCGGCGCGAACCAGGGGCAGAATTCTCCTGAAATCTTCTCTGCCAGCGTCAGCGCAGGGCAGCTGCACGTGACTTATCGCGTCGATTCGACGACGGCGAATTCCGCGTATCCGTTAAGAATCGATTTCTACGCGAACGTGCACGGCGGCAGCGGCGAATACATCGGCCAGGATACGTACGCCGCTGGCGACGCGCAGTTGAACAAGAGCGTCACGCTGGCGGTGCCGTCCGGTGTGCGGGGCATCCCGTTCGTGGCGACAGCGACGAGCGCAAGCGGCTATACCAGCGAATTTTCCGCGGCATGGGATGTGATCTTCGAGGATGGATTCGAGTAGGCATCAGCAGCCTGCTCCGCCTGTTGATCGCAGCATCGCCTCCCGCTGTAGCACGGATTCGATACCGCTGCCGGCGCGAGATGCGCGCGCCGTGATCAGGGTGTGCGCGGCTCGATGAGATCGAATTCGGCTGCAAGGCGCGCATAAAACAGATGCACGTTCTCCGCGCGCAACGCCGCCAGCAGCGTATCGGCTTCCGCTTCGCCGACGATGAACTCCACCAGCACCGGCACATCGCCGGCGAGTTCGAAAAAATGCTGCTCGTGCAGCTTGCCGTGGCGGCCGTAGCCGGCGATCGCGCGGAATGCCGAACCGCCGTGGACGCCGTGCGCCTTGGCGAATTCGAGCAGCCATTCGTAAATCAGCATGCTGCCGTGCTTGCGGTTCTCGTAGGTATAAAAGCGCAGGTGTGTGCCTTGCACAGCGGCGTCCTCAGGCCTTGCACAGCACGCGCACGATGCCGATGCCGGCCAGCGTCATCGCCAGCGAGCCGACCAGGTGTGCGCAAACGATTGCCGCGGTCCACGCGTATTGCTGACGCAACATCAGCGTCACGGTTTCGGCGGAGAACGTCGAGAACGTCGTCAGACCGCCGAGAAAACCAGTCGTGATGAACAGACGCAGTTCCGGCGACAGGCTCTGGAATTGCGCGAACAGACCCATCGCGACGCCCATCACCAAACCGCCGAGCAGATTCGCGGCGAGCGTGCCCAGCGGCAGCGTCGGCAGCAGCGGGTTGAGCCACAGACCGAAAGCCCAGCGCAGTACCGCGCCGAGAAAGGCGCCGAAGCCGACCGCGAGGAACGAGATGATGGCCACGGCACATCGTAACGCAGCGGCATGCGATTGCGTATGATGCGCGTCTTCTTGTGCAGCGCAGCCGATGACCACCACCGTCCCTTCCCGGCTGGCCCTGGCCGCCTTGCTCGCCGCGCTGTCGATGTTCGGGCCGTTCTGCATCGACGCGATCTTCCCGGCGTTCCCGGCGATCGAAGGCGACTTCGGGGCGACGGCGCTGACGATGCAGCAGACGATCAGTGCCTACATCGGCGCCTACGCCGTGCTGTCGCTCCTGCTCGGCGCGATGTCCGATGCCTGGGGCCGGCGCACCGTGATCCTCGGCGGCGTCGGCGTGTTCCTCGTGGCCACCGTCGGTTGCGCGCTGGCGCGTTCGATGCACGGACTGCTCGCATTCCGCGCGCTGCAGGGCAGCAGCGCCGGCATCGGCCTCATCGTCGGCCGCGCGATCGTGCGCGACCGTTTCGAAGGCGCTGATGCGCAGAAACTGCTGTCGCAGATCAGCATGATCTTCGGCGTCGCGCCGGCGATCGCGCCGATCGTCGGCGCCTGGCTCGTCGCGTTCGGCGGCTGGCGCTGGCTGTTCTGGGCGATCGCCGGATTCGCCGCAGCGCTGTTGCTGCTGTGCGTGGCAGTGCTGCCGGAGACGCACCCGCGCGAGCGGCGCATCGCGCTGTCGCCGGGCAATCTGTTCCGCAGTTACCGGCGGATACTCGCGCATCCGCATTTTCTGCCGCTGGCCTTTGCCAGCACCTGCAACTTCGGCGGATTGTTCCTGTATATCGCCGCTGCGCCGGCGTTCGTGCTCGGCATACTCAAGCTCAACCAGAACCAGTTCTGGTGGCTGTTCGTGCCGACCATCAGCGGCCTCGTGCTCGGTTCGACGTTGTCGGCGCGGCTGGCCGGGCGCGTGACCGTGCGCGTGATCCTCGGCATCGGCTATGCGGTCATCGGCAGCGCGGCCGTCGTCGGTTTGCTGGCGGCCTGGTTGCTGGAGCCGCCGCGCGTGCCGTGGTCGGTTTTGCCGATCGCCCTTGCCGGCGTTGGCGTCAACCTCATCTCGCCGGCCATGAACCTGCTCGTGCTCGACCTGTTTCCACAGCAGCGCGGCATGGCCTCGTCATTGCAAGCCTTCATCATGCTCGCATTCAATGCGCTGCTTGCCGGCATGCTCGCGCCATGGCTCGCGGACAACGATATCCACCTGGCGATTGCGTCGGCGGCGATCTATGCGGCAGGGCTGCTGGCGTGGCGCTGGTATCGCAATCGCGCCAAGCGGGCAGACGCGGTAGTCTACTCAGGAGCCGCCGAGTAGCGACTTCAGCAGCGCCAGCACCTCTTCCTTCGTGCCCATCACCGTGAGGTGGTGGTCGCGCATGACGTCGGTGCCGAGCGGCACGCTGTAGCCCTGGCCGGCGTCGTTGCCGTCGTCGTCGAGCCGTGGGTAGGTTTCCACCTTGCCGACATAGACGATGCTGTTGGCGTCGATGTAGCGCCCGTCGGGGAGTTTCAGCCAGCGTTGCATGGGTACGCTCCTTTATGCTCGAGCGTGCAGGCTAGTGGCACGGCGTTTTGCGCGCAAGCGTCCGCTAACAGTCCGCGTTGCGCCAGCCAGTCGCGCGCATCTTCCGCATCGTGCTCGAACCAGGCGCGCGCCGAGCCGAGACGAAACGTGTAACCCCAGGCGTCCATGTCGACCATGACGCGTTGGCGGCCGACGCCCGGCAGGGCGTCGCCGAGCAGGATCTGCAGATAGCACGTGGCGTCTTCCTCGGCCTGCGAATCCGAGGCGTCGGTATGAATGCGTGCGCGCCGCTGCGGTTGGGCGACGATCAGGTGACACGCTTCATGCAGCAGCGAATGCACGGGCGTGTCCGCGCGCGCGTGGACGTTCGCGCCGATCACGCCGGCTTCCGGTTCGCCCCAGTAGCTGCCGGGAATCGGCGCGCCGTCGGCGACGCGCACGAGAACCAGGGCATGGCGTTGCAGCAGCGCCGCCGCGGCGTTCCAGTCGATGTCGGCGAGCGTCAGCACCTCAGGCGACGTTTGCGGACGTTGCGGCTTTTTCCGGCAGCGCCACGCTCAGTTCGAGCACGTCGTGTTCGCCGTCGCGGTCGACGTGGATGTCCACTGCGTCCTGGTCGACATTGACGTACTTGCGGATCACTTCGAGCAGCTCGCGGCGCAGCAGCGGCAAATAATCGGGCGCGCCACGCTGACTGCGCTCCTGCGCGACGATGATGCGCAGGCGCTCGCGCGCGACCGTGGCACTGCGATTGTTGCGCGCGCGCAGGAAATCGAAAATGCCCATGTCAGCCTCCGAACATGCGGGCGAAGAAGCCTTTCTTCGGCGCGTCGAGGAAACGCATCGGGCGTTGCTCGCCGAGCAGGCGCGCAACGGCATCTTCGTAGGCCTGGCCGGCGCTCGCTTCGTCGTCGAGGATCACCGGCACGCCGGAATTCGACGCGCTCAGCACGCCTTCGGATTCCGGAACCACGCCGAGCACGTCGAGGCCGAGAATGTCCTTGACGTCGTCAATGCTCATCATCTCGCCTTCGGCCACGCGCAGCGGGTTGTAGCGCGTGAGCAGCAGATGCGTTTCGACCGGCGCGGCGCCAAGTTCGGCGCGGCGCGTCTTGCTCGCGAGCAGGCCGAGGATGCGGTCGGAGTCGCGCACGGAGGAGACTTCCGGATTGACGACGACGACGGCGCGATCGGCGAAATACATCGCCAGGAAGGCGCCGCGCTCGATGCCGGCCGGCGAATCGCAGATCACGTAGTCGAAGCCGTCGTCGCGCAGTTCGTGCAGCACCTTCTCGACGCCTTCCTTGGTCAGCGCATCCTTGTCGCGCGTCTGCGAGGCGGCGAGCACATGCAGCGTATCGATGCGCTTGTCCTTGATCAGTGCCTGCTTGAGTGTGCATTCGCCGTGGATGACATTGACGAAATCGTAGACCACGCGCCGCTCGCAACCCATGATCAGGTCGAGATTGCGCAAGCCGATGTCGAAATCGATGACCGCGACTTTCTTGCCGCGTCGGGCCAGGCCGACGGCGATGCTGGCGCTGGTCGTGGTCTTGCCGACCCCGCCTTTGCCGGAAGTGACGACGATGAATTCAGTCAAGATCGGTTCTCCGTTTTCCAGATGCAGCAAAAGTACAAAACTATAATTTGTCTACAATCAGTTTTTCGCCATCGAGCCGGACTTGCGCCGGCTGGCCGCGCAATTCCGCCGGGAAATCTTCGAATACGCGATAGCGGCCGGCGATCGAAACCAGCTCGGCCTGGAAATCCAGGCAATAGATGCGCGCCGAAGTTTCGCCTTGCGCCCCGGCGATGGCGCGCCCGCTCAGGCGCGCGTAGCAGTGGATCGAGCCGTCGGCGATCACTTCGGCGCCGTTGCCGACGCCGGCGGCGAGGATGAGGTCACGCCCGCGCGCATAGACCTGCTGGCCGGAGCGCACCGGTTTTTCGTGGCGCAGCGTGGCTGGTGCGGCGACTTGCGCCGATTCGATATTGCCCTGCGCTGATGACTTGGGTTCGTAGCCCGCGCGGAACTTCGCGAACAGCGGCAGACCGAGCGCTTTCGCCAGTTCCTCGTTTTCAGCCGTGCCGTAAGCGAGGCCGACCGGCAGCAGCCCGGCGTCGCGCACAGCCTGGAGCAATGTCCGGGTGAGCGCGGCATCAGGCGCTTGCGGCAGCGCCGACAGATCGAGCACGAGCGGCGCGCGCGCAAACAGCTGCGGCGCCGCCTGCGCGCGGGCGGCAAGTTCCGCCTGCAGCACGGCCGCATCGCAATCGAGCACGCGCAGGTTGGCGATGCCGACCTGGCCGAATTTCAGTTCAAACAAAGGATCGGCGACTGCCGAAGACGCCGGCTGCATCCGCTGGCTTCAGTTCGCGGACGCAGCGCGCGCCGGCAACGGACGCGGCCCGTGCGTGCGCTCGGCGAGCCAAGGCTGGTTCGGCAGCGCGGCGGTCGGTCCGTGCAGATAGGTGTCGCGCACGAACGGGTAACTGCACAGTTCCTTGGCGAGCAACGAGACGCGCCGGTTCACCCCCGGCATCACCTGCTGGCCGACTTCGTGGAAACCGTACGTGCCGTGGAACAGCACGGCGACGTCGTCCGGCGGCTCGAGGAATACTTCGCAAGCGAGCAGGGGCACCCGCACTTCGGCAAAGCTGGTCACGTCAGCGTAGAACACGCGGCCGAGGCCGATGCCGCGATACGGGCGGGCGATGACGATGCGGTCGATGTAGAGGAATTCGGGATAGCGCTCGCGGAACCACAGGAAATTCGGGCTCGCATAATCGGCGCTTTCGCGCAGGCCGATCAGGAAACCGGCGAGATGGCCGTCGGCTTCGGCCACGCGCAGGTAAGCCGCGTGTTCGGCGAGCGCGCGCAAACGCGACGCGTCGAGCGGCAGGATCGTCGTGCCCGCGGCGTTGTTCAACGCGAGCACCGAATCCAGTTCCTGCTCGCGCACGTCGCGGATCTTGATTGTCATTGCTTTATCGACTCCCGTGGCGACCCACCCGAGGACGCGCGGGGAGGCGTACAAGTCGCAATTATCGCACGCGCCGCGAGTCCGGGTCATGTCGCCACGATGGCAATTTGGTTAAGAAATCGAAAGTCCATAGTGACTTTCGGGCAGGTTGCGCCGCACGTGGCGCGGTCTATGATGCGCGCATGCGCCTTTCCGCGTTCAACCATATCCAGCTGCTGCGCTATGCCGGCCTGTTCACGTATGCCTGTGTCGGCATACCGCTGCTGCGCCGCTATGGACAGAACGAAGATGCCTATACGCATCTGGACCTGATCGGCTGGTGGGCGAGCTATGCCGCGTTCGGGCTCAGCTACTGGCTGATCACGCGCGATCTCGGCAAGCGCTACCACTGGCTGCTGCAGCTGCCGATGCTGATCGTGCTCAACATCTCCGCCGTCGGCATCAGCTATTTCAGCCAGAGCGGACTGTCGGGCATCCTGCTGCTGCTGATCGCCGGCGTGCTGCCGTGGCTGCTGCCGTTCTGGCCCGGCGTAGCCTGGCTGGTGCTGCAGAATTTTTCGCTCATGCCGGTATTCATGTTCCACTTCGAAGGCTTCGATTTCTTCGATGCGCTGCTGCAAAGCGGATTGTACTTCGGCTTTTCCGGTTTCACCTTCGTCACGTCGCTGGTCGCGCGCCAGCAGGCCGACTCGCGCGAGGAGCAGCGGCGCCTGAATTCCGAGCTGCGCGCCACGCGCACGCTGCTGACCGAATCCAGCCGCATGAGCGAGCGCATGCGCATCTCGCGCGAACTGCACGACCTGGTCGGGCATCATCTGACCGCGCTGAGCCTCAATCTGGAAGTCGCCAGTCATCTGGTTTCCGGCAATGCGCAGGAGCACGTGCGCCAGGCGCAAAGCGTGGCCAAGCTGCTGCTGTCGGACGTGCGTGAAGTGGTGAGCCAGCTGCGCGACGACGATGCGATTGATCTGACCGAAGCGCTGCGCACGCTCGTCGAAGGCGTGCCGGGACTCGACATCCATCTGGACCTGCCGGAGCGTTTTGCGGTGGACGATCCGCGCCGTGCGCAGGTGCTGTTGCGCTGCGCGCAGGAGATCATCACCAATACCGTGCGCCACGCGAACGCGCGCAATCTATGGCTGAAGTTCGAGCGCACCGGCGCCAACGAACTGGCCATCCACGCCCACGACGACGGCCGCGGTGCGGGCATACTGCGCCAGGGCAATGGTCTGACCGGCATGCGCGAGCGCCTCGCGCAGATCGGCGGCCGGCTCGACATCACGACGGCACGCGATCAGGGGTTCGCACTGGACGCCTGGGTTCCCGCGGGGAGCGCGCAATGACGATTTCGGTCTGCCTGGTCGACGACCAGACCCTGGTGCGGCAGGGCATCCGCTCGCTGCTCGAGTTGTCCGATGACATCCGCGTCGTCGCAGAAGCGGTCGACGGCGCCCAGGCGGTCGAAGCGATTCCGCAGGTCAAACCCGACGTCGTCCTGCTCGACATGCGCATGCCGGGCATGTCCGGGCTCGATGTGCTCAACGCGCTGGCGCAGAAGAACGCGCTGCCGCCGACGATCATCCTGACCACGTTCGACGACGATCAACTCGTGCTGGCCGGGCTCAAGGCCGGCGCCCGCGGCTACCTGCTCAAGGACGTCTCGCTCGAACAACTCGTCGAAGCGGTGAAGACGGTCGCCGACGGCGGCTCGCTGGTGGCGCCGGTCGTCACCCAGCGCCTGCTCACCGGCCTGGAGCGCATGCAGAACGACTTTACGAGCCTGGATCAGCCCGATCCTCTCACCGAGCGCGAAACCGAAATCCTGCGCCTGATGGCCAGCGGCTACAGCAACAAGGAAATCGCCAATTCCCTCAGCGTCGC
>Ga0105239_10008232_pt1 | contig 11894 bp, 4 predicted proteins | sample KBSC44metaG_FD_92761 | JGI IMG/M metagenome (GOLD analysis project Ga0105239, IMG submission 92761) | Corn rhizosphere microbial communities from Kellogg Biological Station, Michigan, USA - KBS C4-4 metaG | ecosystem: Host-associated > Plants > Roots > Rhizosphere > Soil | place: Michigan, USA...
AGGCAGCCCCAAAGGCGTGGCCCGTTTTATGCAACGTGCCGGCCGCAGCGGGCATGCACCCGGCGAGGTATCAAAAGCTTATTTTGTGCCCACACACTCGTTGGAACTATTGGAAGGCGCAGCGCTTAAGCAAGCCATAAAAGCTGGCATTTTTGAGAGCCGCGACCCGATGCTGCTTACCATGGACGTGCTGATACAATACATGGTTACGCTTGCCGTATCAGACGGTTTTCGTGCTGATGAATTATTTAAAGAAATAAAAAGCACCTACGCCTTTGCCGACCTCACCCGCAACGAGTTTAACCAGTTGCTCGATTTTATCACCACCGGTGGTAAAACCCTGGCCCAATACGACGAATTCTTAAAAGTAGAGGTAGAGAACGGTTTGTTTAAAGTTAACAGCCGCCGCGTAGCCATGCGGCACAGGCTGAGCATAGGTACCATAACCAGTGAGCTGAGCATCCGTGTAAAGTGGCTCAGTGGTGGCAGCCTCGGCACACTGGAAGAATCTTTTATATCAAAACTTAAACCGGGCGATACGTTCTGGTTTGCGGGACGGAGCCTGGAATTTATCAAGATAAAAGAGATGTCGGCCTATGTTAAAAAGTCGAACAAAAGAAAGGGGTTGATACCCAGCTGGGCAGGGGGAAGAATGCCTTTGTCGTCGCAGTTATCGGCGATGTTCCGGGTTAAGCTGGACGAAGTGGCACATGGGATTGAAACAGATGAAGAAGTTATCGCACTAAAACCTCTGTTTGATTTGCAGGCCCAGCTTTCACACCTGCCGCAAAGCCACGAGTTTTTGATTGAGTCGTTTAAATCGCGCGAAGGGCACCACCTGCTGTTTTATCCATTTGAGGGGCGACTGGTGCACGAGGGCATGGCATCGCTGTTTGCTTACCGCATCAGCAAAATAAAGCCGGCCAGCTTTTCCATAGCGATGAACGATTATGGATTTGAACTGCTGACCGATGAGGACATACCTATTGAACAGGTCCTGGAAGACGCCTCATTTTTTTCAATAGACAACCTGCTGGCAGATATTCAAAACAGCCTTAACGCCAACGAGATGGCCCGCCGCAGGTTCAGGGATATTGCCCACATTGGGGGATTGATATTTACAGGGTACCCGGGCCAGCAAATAAAGAACAAGCATTTGCAGGCTTCAACCTCGCTCCTTTTTGAAGTGTTTAGTGAATATGAGCCGGATAACCTGCTGGTAAGGCAGGCCTACAACGAAGCGCTGGCTTTTCAGTTGGAAGAATTTCGTTTAAGAATGGCCCTGCAACGAATTGCAACTCAAACTATCATTTTAAAAACCATTGAACGCCCTACGCCGTTTGCCTTCCCGATAATGGTCGATAGCCTGGGCCGTGAACGTTTAACTACCGAAACACTGGAAGAACGCATCGCGAAAATGGCCCGGCAATATGGAGCGGACGAAGTGTGGGAGAAAGAGTCGGAAAAGTCCGAAAGTCCGAAAAGTCGGAAGACGGGGATTTCGAGAAGAAGGGGGTTTTAAGAGGATGCCGCACAAACCGTCATGCCGAACTTGTTTCGGCATCTCACAGGACAAGTTATCTGCTCGATGTTGACCAATCAATTGGGGTGCTGAAACAAGTTCAGCATGACGTAGTTTTGAATATCATTCCCCCTTCGGCCCTTTTATTAGAATAACTATCAGCCATACAATTGAAATAGCCTGTACCATTATCATACTGCCGATAATCAGCTGCCCACCGGGCCAGTTAAGTATTTTGAGCACAAGGCCGAGTAATATACCGGCAAAACTTAGGATAAAGAGTATAATGGGATACCTGAAATTAAAAAACATGCGTATAGCCTGGTTAAGGTTTTTGTTTCAACCGTCTTATTATCGTAGGCATCTTGTAAAGGCCGTAGCCAAACAAGGCACCGATCAGCAGGCTGCTCCAGGTTTCGGTCTTCGGGTCGAAATTAAACACCACCACCGTCATCAGTAAAATTGCAGCTATGCCTATAAGCAGGTATAAATAAACTTTTTTCATTAAGACTACTTCTAATTCAATTCCGTTGCGAAATTAATTGAAAAATATCGGGATTTAATATTATTTCGGTGGTTGCCCTTCCTGGTGCTGTTGGAGTTATAACCACAGGTATCTATAATTCCAGGGCCTCGCCGTTTAAGTGAGGCATAGCACAAGTTTCTGTATACCAACAGGCAAAGCGTTCCATTTTTACACGCGGAACACCCGGAACGCTGCGAAACATACTGGTTATAAACGTGTTATGATTTTAGGGAAATACTATTAGATATTGAACCTATAAACGCATTAAAAGCCTTGCTTCAGGTTAAATGGATGGGCATGATGAAAAACCACCTTATAAGGATGTTTGCAATGGAGAGGCAGGGCATACAAAAATTATTCAAATTGAATATAACACCGGGGGGGTGGATGTTATAATTTAACAAAAGTAGTTTTGCCTACAATACTTTTATCTTTATTATTCAACACCTGTAAAATGTATGTACCCGGCTGCAAAGCACTTACATCACCCTGCCAGGTTGGTTGTGAAGAAGTTGCAGATTGGATAACCGCGCCTGAAACATTGATAATTTTAATTGAATAACTGCCCTGGGTTGCCGCAGTTGTGAGGCTATAGCCTGTACCCTGCACACCCGACAGGTTAAGAGTTGCCAATTCGGGCTGATTGATGTTAAGGTTTATCAAGCCAACGGCAGGATTGGGATAAACAGCAATGTTTGTACTTGCGGTTAATCCAGTGCCTGAGTTATAACTTATCGCAATTGCTTTTGTATAGCTGATCGTTCCGTTAAGGTCCTCAATCTTTACCCGGTAAATATTTACCGCATTGGCAGGGCTACTATCCAGGAAGGTGTAAATACCCTGTGAATTTGATGCGGAACCGCCGAGCACTGTAAACGAGGCGCCATTATCGGTGCTTCTTTCGACGGTGAAGTTGGTATAGTTTCCTTCGTTCTCCACTTTCCAGGTAAGCAGTACGCCGCCGGTGGCTTTTGCTGCCCTAAAGTCGAGCAGGTGTATACCAAGCGCCTTATCTTGACGGATAACCAACTCAAAACGCTTATCGCCAAAGCTCATTGTATCGTTTCGGTCGATATCAAAAATATAAGTGCTGTTATGGCGTATATCCAGCGAGTCTCTTTTATACCTATCCATCAGCCACAACTCGTATATTTTAGGTAACGAATCAAGCTGGGTTTTTTCGAGGGTGAGCCGCCCGCTGTTTTTTGCAGTTACTTTTAACTTAATAACCCTTGGGGCTTTTTTAGGCAACGGTAAAAAGTTGATGGCTAATGCTTCGGGCACGGTGTCTCCCGAGTAGCTTGCAAGCCCCTCCAAAGCGCCCAACCCAGTTAAATACTTGCTGTCTTCTGATAGGTCATACTTTTCCGACGCTGTTGACTTAAAGCCTATGGCAATATCATCATAATTGATTGAATCTAAACTTAACCGTAAACGAAACAACTGCTGTTTAACTGCCTGCCCTGCAGGGGTGCCCATCATTAAATTACCCGAACCTGCGTTGATAACAGTCGTTGATTTTGCCGACTCATTAAATACCAACGATGGCGACGTATTATTTGCTTTTACAAAAAAGCCCTGCCCGCTAGCTATTTTACCTGTAAACGTAACCGGGTTACCTACATGTGTACTTGATGAATAAGTATTATATTGATTAGTAACCGGGTTAAATACATAAATACTGGGGTTTAGATTTGTTGCCACAATGCCGCCGGAGTTGACGGCTTCCCAATCAATAGTGCTGGCATATGGGTTACCCACAAGGTTAAATCCTTGTATTGCGCTGTTGCCGGCTACCGTTGTAAACAGCAGCCCGCTGCCTGTTTGCCAATTGTTTACGGTATAACTGCCCTGGTTTAAGTTACCGGTGGCGGTAAATACAACGCTTTCGGGTGCTACATAAGGATACGTGGTTTTACCGGGGCTTGTGCCCACTGAATTAATTTTATCGCCCCTGAAAAAAAACATGAACCCATTGCCTACATACAGCGCTTTGGTAGTGCCGTTATTGCTAATTGTTAAGGTGTAGGGGCTGGTTAATGTACTCATATCCGTTACTCCTTTAAAATTGCCGCTGGTAAAACTGGCATTACTTGGCGTATAATCCTCGCTGTAAACATAAATAGTAGGATTGCCGCCAAGTGTTCCGAAGCTTGATTTGGCCCCGGTGACGATGGCGCTCGCCGCGATATAGTTTATGGTGTATGGGTATTTACTACTCACCAGGCCTGCGTTAACCGGCGATGACATTAAGCGGTAATTGCGATAAACCCACCTGCCGCCTGATACGGTGCTGCCTCCTGTTAAAAAACGCTCCACATTAACGCTGCCCGTTATACTATAGGATGATGGTATTACCGCAACACTGGCGGTTAATGCCGACGAGCTTTTTAAAGTTAAGGCGCCGTTGCCCGCATTGTTAATTACTAAATTCCCTTTTGTTATGGTCAAGGTATTATAAACATCAACCGGGCCGCCTGTAATAGTTACTGTCCCTGCTGATGAATTATTTACGGTCATATTACCCAACTGGGCTGTATTGGCTGTATTGGCCCCGGTAAAAGTTTGTGCCGATGAAGTGCCGTTCCAGGTTATACCTGATGCGGTGTTACTCCCATAAAGAATACCTGTTCCGCCGGTTGTAGCGTTGTTGTAAATATTGCAGCCAACGCTAAGTGTGTGGCCATTTAAATTTAACGAACCTCCGCTGGCAATGGTTAAGCCATATAAGCTTGCATCAACAGTAAGTGCCGGGTAATTACTCAAGCCCGCCGGAACTATCAGTGTGGCGGTCCCGTCAAAAGCCGGTAACTGGCCGGTTGTGCCTGCTGTGGTATTATTCCAGTTACCTGCAACGGCCGGGTCGGTACTGGTAGCTCCCGTCCATGTATAAGTCAACGCCCCTGCTATCGCCGCGGCGTTGGTGGTATAGGTTACGGTTGTGCCAACAGTTGTGAATGTAGTAGGACTATTTTGGTCACCATATTCCGCTTTAACCCAGTCAGCTGTTTTGGCAACGTTTGATACCCGTGGTTCATCAATTGTACCATTAAAATAATATATTGTACCTCCTTCGCCAACGCCAATATACAGGGTTAAATTGGCCGATGGGTTATTGCTGGTAGTTAAAGTTTTATATTGCACCCCATCAACAAATGTGCTAAGGGTGGTTCCTGTGTATACATTTTGAACATAATGCCACGCGCCCGCGGCAAAAGCCGTTGGGTTAGGTGTGGTGAACCTGTTGCTGGCAGCGCCCGATTCTGATTCGGGTATATTAGTGTTGTAAACGGCAAGCTTGTATCCGCCGCTTAGGTAAGCGGTAGCATCCTGGTTGGTCATTATTTTTTGATCAAGGCCGGTAGCTCCAAGCTTCACCCATGCTGACAGGGTAAAAGCGCCGGTAATTGATACGGTACCAGCGGTGATTTTTTTACTTGATCCGTTAAAAGAATAAGCAGTACCAATTTTGCCGGTAACAAGGTCGGCAGAGGTCATTCCGCTAGTTGTGCCTGTATGCGCGCCGGCGGTGCCATCTGTTACTGAACCACTATAGGCAGACTCATTAAAATGGTAGACCGCTTTATAATCACTTGCCCAGGTATTAGCAAAAAATGCGGTATTGTGAGTTACTGTTGGCGATGTGGAACCATAATAAAACGCAATAGTATTATTTGTGGCGTAAGTTAAACTGGGTATTTGCACCCAAACCAGTAAAGTGCCTGTTGTTTGGTTGTAGCTTTCCACCTGGTAATACAATTCACTGCCGCCGCTTACAAACGCCAGGTCATAGTTGGGCCCATTAGGATTATACACTTTATTTGTACAGGTGGTCGAAATAATCAAATCATTGTCCTGGATACTAAGTAATGCCGGAAAACTGCTAAGGTTTGATGTAATGCCAAGTGTGGTCGTATTTAAGGTTATTGTTTTGCTAAAACCATAATTGCCGTATGTGGGATTATTAACAGTAATAGTAACCGTGGTGGTTCCCGAACCGCTTGCATTATAAGCGGTAACAGTATAAGTAGTTGCCGTCATTGTTGCAGTTGGCGTGCCGCTGATGCTGCCGGTGCTGCTATTAAAGCTTAAGCCCGCAGGAAGGGTACCACTCAAAAAATAACCCCCGGTCGGCTTAAATTCATACACTTTATTAGCGCTGTAACTGGCCACAAACAAATCACCCGAATTATCAACAACCAGCCCTTCAGGATTAGTAACAGCTACACTAGTTACAAAAGTACCGGCTGCATTATAAACCTTAACTAAGTTATTACCTGAATCCGCCACATAAATATTTCCGGCTCCATCGGTGGTAATGGCATAGGGGCCACTGAAACCGGTGATTAAAGTAGATTGAAAAGTTCCGGCCGAGTTATATTTGGTTATATTACCCGCAGTAAAATTTAATGTATAAATGTTACCGGCCCCATCTACAGTCACACCCGATGGCGCACTTAGATTGGTGGTAGGCAGTGAAAGTATCAGCGTGCCGCTGGTACTGTACTTTTTTACTGTATTAGCGCCTGCGTCAGCAATATAAATATTATTTGAGGCATCAATATCGATACCTAAAGCCTGGTTCAGCCCGCTGATTATAGTGGATTGATATACGCCGGACGAATTATATTTGTAAACAGTGCCGTTACCTGCAGAAGATGTATTCAGCACATAGGCATTACCCGATGAATCAAAAACAATACCTACCGGCGCCGACATTACAGCACCGGAACCAAAAGTACTCAGGTATGTACCGCTTGAATTATATTTACTTATTGTATTATTGGTGTAATTTGTTACATAAACATTGCCCGATGCATCAATAGCCATATTACTGGGGCCGCTTAGTGTAGCGCCGGTAAGCGCGATACCCGTGCCAAAACCAAATGCGCTAACTCCGTTGGTGACAGAAGGTGTCAGGGTTGTAATAGCTGTGCCGACCGCATATACATTTGTTGCTGGAGAATAGCTAATAACAGGAACTGCAGCTAGGGCATTTTTACCCAGCAGTGTTAAGCCAAGTGATAAAAACAGATAAATTAAAAATTTCCCCATACCCGGCAGATCAAAAAAGCCACCAATAATTAACTTATACGGTTTAAAAAAAGAAATGTTCCATTTTTTTTCAAATAAAATAGCAGTAACGCTTTAACCTTCAGAACCTTTCGGCCAAAGCAAAGGAGGAATTAGTTTAAGAGCACAATACGAGGGTAGGTATTCCGGCTTTAGCAACTATAGATAAACACCGATTCGGGTATTACAATTTGACAAAAGTTACTTTGCCTATTTCACTTTTGTCTTTATTGTTCAATACCTGCAAAATGTAAGTTCCGGGCTGCAGGTTGCTCACGTCATCCTGCCAGTCAGGCCGTGTTGAGACCACTGATTTTACCACTGTACCCGAAACACTGACTATTTCAATTGAATAACTTCCGCCGGGGCCTGTTAACACCGTGCCATTACCGGCCCCTTGTAAACCCGCCAAATTAAGCTTTGTTAAAGCAGGCTGGCTTAAACTTAAATTTATTACACCCCGTGAAGGGTTTGGGTAAATGTTGATATTCGCGCTTGCTGTTGATCGGGTACCAGGGCCATAGCCTACCGAAATTGCTTTGGTATAGCTGATCGCTCCATTAAGATCCTCAATTTTTATCCTGTAGATGTTTATCGCATTAGCCGGACTACTATCCATAAAAGTGTAAACGCCCTGCGAGTTTGACGCGAAGCCCCCAAGCACGACGAAATTTGCACTATTATCGGTGCTTCGCTCAACCGTAAAATTGGTGTAATTTTCTTCGTTCTCTACCTTCCATGTTGCCTGCACACCTGCGGAGGCCTTTATGGCCTTAAAATCAAGCAAGTGTATCCCAAGTGCTTTGTTTTGACGGATTATCAATTCGAAACGGTTGTCACCATAAGAGCCGGCGTCGTTCCGGTCAATATCGAATGCGTAAGTGGCATTATTACGAATATCAAGCGAATCCCCTTTATATTTATCCATTAGCCACAACTCGTATATTTTCGGCAACGAATCCAGCTGTGTTTTCTGTATTGTAAGCCTTCCGCTAATTATTGCGTTTACATGTAACTTAATAACCTGCGGAGCTTTTTTTGGCAGCGGTAAAAAGTTTATAGCCAAAGCCACCGAGTCTGCCGACACACTTGCAAACCCTGTTGATGCTCCCGGACCTGCCAGGTATTTGGTATCCTCCCACACGTTATATTTTGACGAAGCACCCGATTTAAACCCAATGGTTAGGTCATCGTAATTTAAACTATCTATAAACAGTTTCAGACGAAACAGTTGCTGCGTAACCGCCTGTCCCGCCGGTTTGCCCATCATTAAATCGCCCGAGCCTGCGTTTATTACCGTAGTTGGCGATTTTGCGGTCTCGTTAAAAACCAACGAAGGCGAAGTATTATTTGCCTTAACAAAAAAGCCCTGCCCGCTTGCTATTTTACCCGTGAAGGATACCGGATTACCCGTATGGGTGCTTGACGAATAAGTTTTATATTGATTAGTTACGGGGTCAAGTACAAATACGCTTGGGTCTATGTTTGTTGCCACAATGCCGCCGCTGTTAGTTGCCTCCCAATCAATGGTGCTGGCATAAGGATTACCCACCAGGTTAAACCCCATAATGGCACTGTTACCGGTTACTGTTGTATAGAGCAAACCACTGCCTGTTTGCCAGTTACTAACGGTATAGCTACCCTGGTTTAAAGCACCTGTTGCGGTAAAAACAACGCTTTCGGGCGCTACAAAAGGGTAAGTAGTTTTACCCGGGCTAGTACCAACCGAATGGGTTTTATCGCCCCTGAAAAAAAACATAAAACCGTTACCAACATAAAGCGCCTTGCTGGTGCCATTGTTTGTAATAGCCAGTGTATACGGGCTGGTTAATGTGCTTATGTCAGTTACACCCTTGAAATTGCCACCGGTAAAACTGGCGTTGGTGGGGGTATAGTCTTCGCTGTAAACATAAATGGTTGGGTTGCCCGTTAATGTACCAAAGCTCGATTTGGCACCACTAACAATGGCACTGGCTGCAATATAATTGATTGTATATGGATATTTGCCACTAACAAGGCCCGCGTTTACAGGCGAAGACATTAAACGGTAGCCGCGGTATACATAGCGCCCGTTCGAAACGGCGCTGCCGCCGGTAAGAAAACGCTGCACATTGTATTGCCCGCTAAAGCCTGAAGCGCCTGAACTTATTGCACCGATTGCTGCACTGCCTGTTGCATCAGAAAGCAACGTAAATGTGCCCGAATTAATGACACCTGCCGAAGACCCAGTGAGATACATAATGGATGTGGGGCCGAGGTTAAACGTCCCCGAATTTGTTATGGAACTGCTGCTACCGCTGATATTGAATACCGATGCCGTAGCTGTTAATGTACCAAGGTTGCTAATAGATGAATTATTATAGCTGGTTACCGTTGCCGAACTAATAGTAACTGATGTATTCGTATCAAAGTATACATTGCTTGCGGCGTATGCATTAATCGCTGTATTAAGCGTAATGGCCCCTGTACCTGTAAAAGTAAATGATGTTGGAAACAATACAGAAATGGCCCCGATATTTAAGCCATTGGAAACGGTTAGTGTTTTTCCGTTTGTATCAAGCGTTACCCCGCCAACCAGCGAAAGCGTGCTATTTACTGTTATCGACTTAACAGTAACCGCTGCATTCAGCTGGACTGTGTACCCTATCGCAAGTTCGTTAAAGACAACATCGTCACTTGAGCCTGGTATACTGGCGGGCGACCAATTACCGCTGCTGTTCCAATTTGTTCCGAGGCCCAAAAAACCACCCGTCCAGGTGATGGTGGTCGCTTTTGCCGTACTGAACAAAAGAGAGAGAAGTGAAGCGCATATTATAAATTTTAATATGCTAAATTTATCATGATAATAAGGTTTAATTGTCGCCATCATAAATACTTAATACTAAATATTTATTGAATCGCCCTGCCCCAAACCAATCCCCTCAAGTTTTTAGAAGGTCCTCGATTAGGGATATAGGTAAAGCTAGCAAGATGTTCCGGGGCAGTCAATCCGTCTAATAACCCATTTTTATGTTTAAAAACACCTGCCTTTTCTGCGTAAAACTACGTAAGGCACTGTGTGAAAACACCCGGTGGGGGTATCAGAAACATCGAGGGCGTCTCGGAATGCCAATTTTCACAATTGTTAAAAGAGAACGAAGCATGAAAGATGGGAATGGATATTAATGTTTAAACTTTTAATATTTACACATAATATTTAATACAACAGCGGGACAAATTTTAAAAACCTGTCTCCTGAAATCAACATGGCATTGGCAAAAAACGGCGCCGAGACATAAACGATGCCCAATACACCCAAAATGCAGGTCATCAATTCGGGAATCCGGAAATAAAATATAAATTATTCTATTTTTTGTAAATAGGTAGGCCAGGTTTTAAAATAAAAATAGAGAACCTGACAATCATCAAATTCTCTATTTTAATTCCGAAATCGAAATTCCGACTTCCGAAATGCTTACATATGTATTGCCCTGTTCTCCGTAGCAGCCAAACAAGCTTCACGCATGGCTTCTGTATAAGTCGGGTGGGCATGACTCATGCGCGAGATGTCCTCTGCAGATGCACGGTATTCCATGGCAACTACGGCTTCGGCAATCATATCGGCAGCGCGGGGGCCAATCATGTGCACGCCTAATATTTCATCGGTTGTGGCGTCAGCCAGTACTTTTACAAAACCGTCCAAATCGCCGCTGGCACGCGCACGGCCACTAGCCCTGAACGGAAACGAGCCTGTTTTATAAGCAATGCCTGCTGCTTTCAGTTGTTCTTCTGTCTGTCCGACAGCTGCAACCTCTGGCCAGGTGTATACTACGCCTGGTATCAGGTTATAATCAATATGTGGTTTCTGGCCGGCAATAATTTCAGCAACCAGGGTACCTTCATCTTCTGCTTTGTGCGCAAGCATTGCGCCTTTGATCACATCGCCGATGGCGTAAACGCCTTTCACGCTTGTTTCCAGGTGTTCGTCAACAGTAATTTTGCGGCCACGTTCTTCAACAGTTAAGCCGATTTTATCCAAACCTAAACCGTCGGTATAAGCAATGCGACCTACAGCTACAAGGCAGTAATCACCTTTCAATTCTTTCTTCTCTCCTTTCGGGTCGTCAAAAGTTACAGTCACTTCTTTACCTTTTACACTAGCGCCAGTAACTTTGTGGCCCAGGTAAAATTCCATCCCAAGCTTTTTCAAAACACGCTGCAATTCGCGGCCAAGGGCTTTATCCATGGTTGGGATAATGCCATCCATAAACTCTATAACCGATACCTTTGAGCCTAAACGGGCGTACACAGAACCAAGCTCCAACCCGATTACTCCGCCACCAATCAGCACCAAATGCTTCGGGATCTCTTTAAGCGATAAAGCCTCGGTTGAGGTGATAATGCGTTTCTTGTCTATTTTAAGAAATGGCAACGCCGAAGGTTTTGAGCCGGTGGCTATAATAACATTGGTTGTTGTCAGTTCTGTAGCAGTGCCATCAGCTTTGGTTACGATGATGGTGTTCTTGTCTTTAAACGAACCTACGCCGGTATGTACGTCGATCTTATTCTTTTTCATCAGGAAAGCGATACCGCTTGTATTAGCGTCAACCACTTCCTCTTTGCGCTTTATCATCTGCCCGAAATCAACCCCAAGGTTGTCCAGTTTTATGCCATGGCCTGCAAATGCATGCGCGGCATTATGGAAATGTTCCGACGAATCGAGCAGGGCTTTTGAGGGTATGCAGCCAACATTAAGGCAGGTGCCACCCAAAGTATTGTATTTTTCAATTATAG
>Ga0105239_10008233_pt1 | contig 11894 bp, 8 predicted proteins | sample KBSC44metaG_FD_92761 | JGI IMG/M metagenome (GOLD analysis project Ga0105239, IMG submission 92761) | Corn rhizosphere microbial communities from Kellogg Biological Station, Michigan, USA - KBS C4-4 metaG | ecosystem: Host-associated > Plants > Roots > Rhizosphere > Soil | place: Michigan, USA...
CGGCAATGCACGCCATGATAGGCTCTATGCCCGAAGCGTTGAGTCATCAGCGCAGGATACTCGGTTCGCCGGGAGAATAACGCGAGTAACGAGCGGCAAGAACGTTAGTCAAGAGACGTAAGAATACACTTAAGTGCCATAGCCTGATGGATAAAAGTACGCCCCCTCCATCTTCGCCCCGTCGAATCTTGCGCCTGCAATGTCGCAATAGACAAATCTGCAATCTCGCAGGTCCGCTGAGCGGAAGTCCGCGCCCGTCAACGTCGCGCGGTCAAAACTTGCTCCGACTAGGGTGGATCCGGCGAACGATGCGGAATGGCAGTTCGTTCCGAGAAACGTCGCTCCGGCCAGGTTCGCCCCCGAAAACCGAACGTGGTCGGCAATCGTTCCTCCGAACCGAGCCCCCTCGCAGTCCAGGTTCGCGAGATCCACTCCCGAAATGGTAGCCCCGCCGAAGTCCGCCTTTCTCAGCAGCGCCGACGTGAACACGGCCGTCGTCGCGTCGACATCGAACAGCATCGCTCCCGTAAGATCCGCCCCGGAGAAGTCCGTGCCCCGCAGGTCCGCCTGCCTCAGAATGGTCCCTCGCAGGCTTGACCGCGCGAACCTCGCCTCGCGGCATGTCGCTTTGAACATTTCGGCGCCATCCAGAGTGGCGCCGTCGACGACTGCGCGCGTTAAGTCGGCCTCGCTCAAACAGCCCCACTCTAAGCTGGCGTGGTTAAGGCGGGCATCCGCGAGGGACGCGTTGGCGAAGTAGCATGCCTGCAAGCGGCAACCTTCGAGATCGGCGCGTTCCAACGAGGCGGAATCGAAGTCACACCAGTGCGCCGACGCGCGGCAAACGACGTCGTCTAGCCGCGCGCGTGCGAAGGTGCAATGTGAGAGGCGGCAGTCGTCTATCGTTGCACCCGTCCAATCCGCGTCCGCGAAGTCCGCGTCGGTCGCGACGACGTCGACGAACTCTACGCCGGACAGGACGGCGCGCCGGAGGACGGACCGGTCCAACTTGGCGGCCGTCATGCGCGCGTCACGCAGGTTGACGCCGGCCAGATCTCGGTCGCGGAGGTCGGCCTCGGAGAGGTCGGGGCGGTCGGCACGTGCGCTCCGGAGCTGGTTCCAGGCCTCCGGTCCGCCTTTCAGCAAGTCGATGTCATTCATCATAGGATCGTCAGTGTATTATTCGGTCGTAGAGCCGGCAAACGCGTATCATGGATTATTTGGTCGCCTCCTCACCTTCTCGTGCGAAGTAGAGAATGACCGTGTAGATCTCGCTGTCAAACAGTGTCATCTGCTTCTGGTCTGCCCCACGTGTGAACTCGGGGTCGAACTTCCGCGTCGTTTCCGCCCATCCCTCGAGGTCTTCTCGCTTGGAAGGGTAGACGCTCACGTGCGAGTCCGGCTTTGGCTTCAGTAAGCCATCCGGCATGAATATGAGCGGGCTCTTTCCGGTCAGCATAGGAGCTATGAGCGACGCGATCGCCACCGCCCTGTCTACCTTGATGCGTTGCAGCGGTTTCCCAAACGCGAACCTCACTGCGTCAGTGCGCAACAGGAACGTCGACATGTCGTCAGTCGCTGTTTGAATTCTATCTAAGTACAGGACAAAAATGCGACAGCTCGCCTGGTATCGATCTTGTTGACGCTCGCACAGAGTTGTGCGGCGACCGGCCGTAGATAATCTAAGCCTCTTCGGACCAGGCTGGTCGGCGCTCTTCCATGACTTTTGACCTTAAGCGGCCGGGTTTCTACCAGCCACTTCCCGGCGGCAAATGCCCAACAATAGGCAACCGCGAGCAAGCCTAGAAGCCGCGATAGTCGCTTCGGACAGGTGACATGCGTGTCTTCCAGCCGAAAGCCGCGGCTTTTGAACGCGGCGAACATCGTCTCAATACCCCATCTCAGGGCGTAATCGGAAAGAGGCGCTGCCTGGTTGCTGATGACAATCAGAAAGTCCCCGTCATCAAGACGCGTCCCCGATACGAACAGACGGTGGCCCAGTACAAGTCGCTGACCGAGTGCCCGCTCACGCTGAATCGGACAGTCTCGAAATAACCAATCCGTTCATGCTTGCATGAACACGCGCAGACCTGTTCGCCACGACCGTTAGTCACCAGCACGTCCCCCTTGAGTCGCAGACGAAAGGAGATGCCTGTTTCCTTGAGCCAGCGCAGCCACTCGCCGCTGACGAACTCGCGATCGGCGCACAGAAACGAAACAGGCTCCGCGCCGAACAGATCCAGGAAACGTTCCAACAGGGCGATTCGCTCTTTCGTGTTGCTGTTACCCGCCTTGCCACGCCCTTCGCGTTCCAGCAGAGTCCAAAGCAGCGGGAAGGCGATCCCCTCATGCACGACGCAGAGCATGAGCACATTCAGATGGGCTCGACCCAACTTCCAGTTTGTCCGGTCTAAAGCAAGAACCCACGGCGTCGGCACCCCAGAGATCTTAACGAGCAAGCGAGATAGCCCGGCAAAGTCCAGATCGAAGGCGCGTAAGAAGCGCTGCATGCGCTTGTAGCACGAAGCATTCTCGGCTTCAGAAGGAAACAGGACAGCAAGTTGTGTCAGGCAGACGGTCTGCGCGGTCAAGAGAGCGACTACGAAACGCGCCAGGAATCGTACTCGGGCACGATTCCATCCCGTGCAAGCAAGGGCAGATTCGATACAATTCAGGTCAGGCATCGCGGGACTTTCGCAGAAGGATAGGTGTGGTAACTTCTCCTTACCCGAACTTCTCGCGATGCTTTCTTATGTTATAAGTCTGCACGCTATGTACTGATTACATTTTTGTCCTGTACTGAGACTTTTGACAAACGAAAGTTCGTAACAGGCTCTTAGGGGCCGGCAGGTTCAAATTCGGCACTTGTCGAGAGGGTTGTTATGAATTGCCTGTCCGTTCGGAATCTGTAAGATCTGCTTCGGCGAGATCGGCACCATCTAGAATAGTGCCTACCAGGTAAGCCTCTCGCAGGCGTGCTCGCTGCAGTATCGCGTTCCGAAGATTTGCCCCATTGAGGCTCGCGCCCGTAAGATCGGAATCCCGCAAATCAGCATCGCTCAGATCCGCCTTCGCCAGGTTGGTCGAATTCGCTCTGGAATGGACCAGCCGGGCACCGATCAGGAGTCCCTGGTATAGCTCGGCATCACTCAGATCCGCACCGCTCAGATCCGCGCCGCTCAGGTTTGCGCCGCTCAAATCCGCGCGAACCAATATGGCTTCGCGCAAATCGGCACCGGTCAAATCGGCGCCGGTGAGATCTGCATCACTCAAATCGGCATCCCGTAGATCCGCCCCGGCCAGATCCATGCCTTTTAGCAGGGCGCCGTGCAGATCGGCGCCACGCATATCCCGGCGACGAATTCCCGGATCATGCCCGTTAGCAGGGATCATCGCCTTTCGATCAGCCTGTCCTGTGATATCCGGCTCTGCGGACATTGCCTCTGCGGTGTATCCCAGTGCCTTGAGCACAGCGGCCCCAAGTTCCTTCGATAGGGGAGCGGACGATGCTTCCGCTCCACGTACTGGTTCCTGGCCGCGTCCACCGTCAACAATACGCTGCGGCTGAATCCGAACCGCTTCGTCGCGGAGCGTAACCTTGCATACCTTCGCCCCTTTTTGAAACTCCCGGTACGATGTGAATCCCATGAACGCCGTAAAAGGATCCAGTTTCCCGGCGTTCCGTGAATCTGGATGAGGTACAGGAACGTTTTCCCGAACAGACTCCAACGCCTTCAGAATCACATCGCCTACGGCAGTCTCACCGGCCGCAGCCGGAACACTCTGCAGAAACGTGCCCCCAACTGACAAACCAGTCACTGTCCGATCCCAGCTCATCACATAGATAGTAGCTTCTGACAGGCAGACATCGCATGCTCTTCTCATAGACTATTATTCCACGGCGATGTTGCAGCCAAGCTGCTGCTACTCGCCAGGTCCTTCTTCTACAGCTTGCACGACGTCAGCTTCGATCTCCTGTAGAGAGGTAACGGTAGAGTCAAGGAAGAGAGCGCAAAGTCTCTTAAAACAAGCCCACAAGTGTCTTGACAAGTGGGACCGCCTTAACGTCTGCCGCTTTCGTCGTGTGAACGGGCGGCATCTTGCGCAAGGTCCGATCCACCCTCTCCCCGCAGGCGCGCGTGAGTTGTAAATCGTCGGCGCTGATTTTGCCGCCCCATAGCGAGAGCAATTCCTGGTTAGCCACGCGGATCATTGCGGCTACGATCTGATATTGCTCCTCTCGCGGGAAGGTACAGATCGCATCGATGAGCGGTTCGAAGGCAAAGGCGTTCGTTTGGCGAACAAAAGAGAAATCGTTGTCGACCTCCCTCTTTCCGCGGATCAATGCCCAGGCATAAAGGCCCTGAAGCATTTCGACGTCTGCGCCTCGATTTGCCACGTTTCGATTCCAGGCAGGGTTTTATATGATGCAGAAAGAGTTCCTGCCTTGCCGCCCCAAACAGGGTAGAAATCGTATCCTACTGCCATACGCCGAACCCAGGTACCTGGTGCGGCGACGCCAGCGATGCAAACCCGGCCTGGCCGAGAAGGACCTGGTCAACGCCAAATACCTGACGGACGATGGCAAGTTGCTCCTCCTGCCAGTCAGGATCGAGCAGTACATGATACTCCGGGTGCTCACGGATGTAGTCCAGAAATGCCGGTGGGGTGTTTGCCGATGGCTCGCGATCCTTCAGGAAGAGGAGAGTGACATACGGGATTGCCAGTTCGCGGAGGCGCCGGAGGGTTCCACGCAGATCATTCCATAGCCCGAAGGGGCTGAGCGTGACGATAACAGGAATACCGTGAGTTCGCAGCCGGGTGATAGCCTGAACGCGCAGATCGAATGTCAGCGTATTCTTTTCCCAGGCGCGAATGAGATCGTCGCGATCCGTCCCCAGTGAGAAGGAGACGACAACAGGTGGCCCTGCGCCCAGCGGTGTGGTCGTCGCGGCATATTGCGAAATCAGCGCAGCATCGCGCGCCACGTTGAACCGAGTCTGAACGACAATCCGGCGCGGGCGCAGTGCCGCTTCCGCTCCGGCAAGCGCTTCCCAGACTTGTCGTGTCAGATCCGCCGGGGTGGCATACGGATCGGTGACGCCAGACCAGTAGATGGTACGATCCGCTAGATGGCCGGCCAGCAGATGTCGCCGGAACTTCTCGACTGCCTTTCTCTTGCGCCGAACGAGATAGCCCCAGTTGCCGCCGCGCATCTCCGCCGGGGTTAGCCGAAAGCCGTTCGGCACGTAGCAGAAGAGGCAGCCCCCCGGACAGCCGACCTGTAGTTGCAGGCTGTAATCGAAGCCAGCCATAAAGCCGCGTGTGGCGCTAAGGACATCCGCTTCGCTCTCAAGCACTGTCAACGTAGCATCAGCCCGCCGTCCGTGAATAGCAGCATGGATATCGTTATACGATTCCGGTCTCACTACGCACGGACTCCTTGTTCATTGCAGATCTGGCTGGAACACTGGAACAGCACCGTCGTTGGGGACGACGGGAAACCTCTGGAATCTCGTCATGCCTGCTCGCTAGCGTGCCGCCGCAGAGTGCGCGGAGTTACTCAGCGAATGTAGCAACGAAATATGTCGACTCTTCTGAAAACGAGAGCAAGCCCTCAGGCACACCGATATCCCGCAACACATCAAGTACATTGGGATAGATCCGAAGCAGCGGATTGAGCTTTCTAGAGAAGCGTTCCGGCACGTTCAGTCTCCAAACGACCGGAGGCTCACTAGATTGCCCGGTATCATCCTGGTGATCTTCCCACACGGGAAGATCCATTGAAGCAATCTCACCATTTACAACGGAAATATATCCCGTTTGCGAGCAGTACACTCCCAGATCATAATTCCGGTCATCCCTATTAATAGTCCATTGAACGATAGGGAAATCTGGTGGAAAGCCAATCCATACATCGCGCATCGGCCCGGGCCACACGACCAATTGCCACCCATCCGTTTGGAACCAGCCAACAGTCAGATATCCGACAGCGGACTCGGCGTCATAATCCATCGCCGCCATAAAATCAACGAGTCCGTGACATTCGCTACGTGCGTCAACGCGCCATCCCTGCTGTTGGGCATAGTACGACAGCACAATGTCGTCTAACATGGGAACAGCCCAGAAGGTGACCGGTGCTAGACGCGGGTACAGATCTTGTATCGACATAGATTAATCCCGGCCTGTTCACTCTCTTCCCGGCTTGCCCTTCGAGACGCCTTATGGGATGGCGTCTCGACATCGTCACGCGCATTTACTAGTAGGGGAATATGCTTCGCATGAAAACATATCTCCGGTCTACACTTTTCAAGAGCTTTGGATCACCGGTAACGGGGTCCAGATCCGTGTCGTACCAGGGGCCACCTTGCGGGTCGCCATCAAACCCTTTCCATGTATCCCGGTCATCCCGTCCGGGCGTCTTTCCATATGGCCGGAAACGCCGGTCACCTTGAAGCTGTTTCACAAACGGCCGGAAGTACCCTGGATTTCCCCACCATGATCCCTGAGTGACATAGTACCCACCGGTACCCCGGGGAGAAAAGCCCTCAACCGGCAGTATACCGGCAGCTCCGTCCAGACTAGGCTTATATTTCCAGGGGTTATTGCAGACGATCCAATCGAAGTAGTTAGGTGACTCCTTAAAGTACGCCCCGAAATACGGCGCTTCGATGGACGCATCAAAAAGCGGATAATCCAGATACGGATAGGTCGCAATATCCGAGTGACGGATCTGGAATGGTGTGACACCGAAGCTAGCTTCCACCCCGATGCCATAGACGGTGGCCGGCCCCGTTCCGAGCTTATTTGGCTGACCAGCTCCCAGATTCAGCGCCAGCGGAAAAGGCACGTAATAGTCGACCGGCGGCACGCGAGGTGACGGTGAAGGTTCTGGCTCGGGTTCTGGTTGCGGCTGTGCAGGAGTGACCGGCACCTCCGTTGGATCAGATTCAGGGAGAACAATGGGCGGAAGTGTGATGGAGCCTCCCAGACCCCTTCGGAAATTGATGGCGACTGTGGCCAGCGACACTGTAAGCCCGACGAATGTCGCTAGCCCGATTGTGAACACCTTACCATCCGCAGTCTCATCAGACTGACCGCTGGGATCTACGAACCGGACCGGATCGTTCCCCGCATACATATATCGGTGCAGGCTATCGGGATTCGATGGAGCACCGGGCAATGGGTCTTGACTGAGGAACCGCCCCTGCTTGGGCGAATAGTATCGAGCCCTCAGATAATAGAGCCCCGTCTCGGCATCCAATTGCTCCCCGGTATACAGAAAACCACCGGCCAGCGCAGGATCGATCGAGGCGCTCAGGTTGCCCCATGCATCATAGCCAGGACTGCTGTTCGGAAGGAACTGTGCCTGAGAATCCACCAATCCCCGTGTCGATCCAAGCCCGTCGCTTAGATACGATGCATAGTCGCCGGCAGCGCCAATAACGCGCTCTAAGCCGAGCCCATATTCGTAACGGGTCGGCGCCGGATCATTGGAGCCATTCTGCTGCTCGACTACCGCACCATAGGATTGAGTGGGATCGACGAGATAATTCGTCGTGCTGTTACCGCCTACCGCACCGACTGTCTTCTCCATGCGATCGCCACCAGGCGTATAGACGTACGTCGCCGTGCGCCCGGTGATTGCATCCTGGAAGCCGATCAGCTTATTGTCAACGTCCCATGTGTACGTATTATTTACTGTGCTGCTCTGCTCCTGGATCAGATTTCCTTTAGCATCGTACTGGTAGGTCGTTGTAAGCCCACTGTTATTTGACAAATCGGAGACGAGCCGGTCGTTTGCATCATATTGATAGGTTGTCGTATCGTCGCCTAATATCTGTGTTTGCTTCCGGTTCCCGACCGCGTCGTAGAGGTAGGTTTTCGTCCCAGACGGTCCCTGTTCTGCAACCAGCCACCCATTCGGATTGTAGGTATAGTTCGTCGTACCATGGATGGAGTCGACAACAGAGAGGCGTCTCCCTGCGGCATCCACCGTGTAAGCGAAGCTCGGTCCGATCGTATTAGTGACAGCCACGAGTCTGTCACTCTGGTCGTAACGATAGCGAGTTACGACCCCATTGGCGCGATCCGTTTCAATACGGCTCCCTGACAGATCGTAGTAGTAGCGGGTCTGCTGACCGTTACTGTGCGTAATCGTCGTGAGTCTGTCATCCGTATCGTACGTATATTGTGTGCTCCACAATATGTTCCCCATTGCGTCTTCACGATTCACCGAAGTTTTGTTATCTGATGGATCAAAACCGTACGACAGTATGCCCGTCGGCTGTACCAATCGCACCAGGTGACCAAGAAGATCGTAGTAGCAGGTGACAGAGATACCATTCTTTGTCGTCGTTGCGATGCGTCCATTCGTGTAGTACGTGAAGGTCGTCGACTCGCCGCTGTCCGACACACGCGATAGCAAGCGTCCAGACGGCTCGTCGTAGGTATAGTCTGTGCGATGGCCATTAAAGTCGATCTGATAGCTTATTTGACCATCCGGCCGATACACCATCTGTTCTGTCTGCCCGAGAGGTAGAACGCGCCGAATCATGCGACCGTTCATATCATAGGCAAAACGGGTGATATGTCCATTCGCATCGGTCTGGCTAATGCGATGCCCCAACTCGTCATAGGTATAGGACGTTGCGTTTCCGCCGGGTTCGGTAACTGTAATCAATCTGCCGAGTTTGTCGTAAGCGTAGCGGGTCGTTTCTCCGGCCCCGTTTGTCTCTGCAATGACGCGATTTAAAGCGTCCAGGGTCTTGGACGTCGTAAATACAGGCGTGCTCGCCCCGACCATGTTGCCGGTGTCGTCATAGCTGAAGGCCGTCGAATGTCCCAATGGGTCTGTGAGCTTCGTCATTTGGCCATTGGAATTGTAGACATACTGCCACGTGCCGCCATCGGCATTCGTACCGTTTAGGGGTCGCCCTGCAAGGTCGTAATTCACCGTGCCAGGCACAATACCTCGCGCATTCATCACACTAACGGTCTGGCCTGCAAGGTCCAGATTGAGCGAGGACTGTGTGATGCGTTTTACCAGTTGTTTTACGCCCTGCGGTGTCTTCGCCCCCTGCCAGACCTCCGTACCATAGGCTCTACCGGCCTCATCACGCAAGGTGACTGTCACCTGCCATGCATCGGTTCCGTCTGGATTTACGGATGGCACCCAACTTTGAACCACGCGTCCGTTGGCATCGTAAACGTTGTCTGTTACTCTTCCGTCCGGTAGAGCTTCTGTTATCAACTGCCCAAGATCGTCATAAGTATAGGCGACGCTTCGTCCTGCAGGGTCAATCGACACAGCCACCCTACCCAGAGCGTCAAACTCGGTATGCCGGGTAGCCCCATCAGGCAATATGATTTTACGGGGCTGATCATCTTCGTTGTATTCGGCGCGCGTGGCGTCCGTTTCCGTCTGTCCGGAAATCGTCGTGCGAGCGGTCGTGATCGCGACACGATTCCCATTCTTATCATAGAAGTAGGAAACTCGATGGCCGGTCGAGTCGACCGAGGCTGTCTGTTTTCCCGAATCGTCGTACTCCACATGGGTAGTGTTCCCTAGCGCATCCGTCAGGCTAACCACCAGCCCCCGGTCATTGTAAACGTAAGTCGTGGCGTGACCTAAGGCATCTTTAGTCGATAGAAGGTTACCGGTCTGCGGATCGTACACATTCGTTGTTCGAACGTGCCCCAATGCATCCGTGATCGTAAGAAGCCGTCCCGCAGCGTCATACGTAAAATGTGTCGTTTCGCCAAGCGGATTTGCGGCGGTAAGAAGATCTCCCTGGCTACCGTAGGTGAACGTTGATACTCGGCCGAGCGGGTCGGTCACAGACAGCGGCAACCCAGCGTTAGCGGGGTCCCCCGTATTGAAGGACATTTGGCGATGGAGTATCTTTGTTCCACTCGCCACTCCATTCACATAGGTAGTGATCTGCTCTTGACGATCGGTAACGTTTCCAAAACTATCGTATTTGGAGACAACCTGGTGGCCGGACCGGTCAACGGTGGTTTCCTGCCTTCCCTGAACATCGTGCACGTACGTGATCTGCTTGTCATTGGCATCAAGAACGTAGAGTAGGCGTCCCTGTGCATCGTAGAAGTTGCGTACAGGTACGACACCAAGGGCGTTTTGAATACTCAGGATATTGTGGGCCGAGTCGTAGCTATAATCCGTCTCGTTCCCTGCTCGATCCGTAGCGGCGATCAAGTCGCCCGCACCACTCTGCAGGTAGTGGAAGGTATGACCATTCGGGTCTGTTATGCCGGAGATATAGCTTCCGTTTCGTGTGAAGCTAACGGACTGCACCACCTGACCGCGCGGGTTGAAGGCGGTTACACCCCCCGCCCCAAATTGCAAGGTATTTCCATTCCGATCAGTGACCGTCTCCAGTCCCGCGGCGTCCGAAACCTGAAAGACAGTACCGTCACGAAGTTGCAACTGGAACTCGTGCGGATTGTACTCCTTATCCAGTGGGAGGCCGTCATCGTCCAGACCGAATAAGACCACATTCCCATTGCCGGCACTGTTGTCCATGAAGACTGTGCTATCCGTGTTCACCGGAACCAGATGCGCGGTACGGGGCGTAGCGCCTACGGGCACATAGATGACGTCGGCGGTGCGTACAGACGACAGCACGAACTGGTTCTGCAGCGTCGGAACGAATGCATAAACCGTATCCCCTGGCAATGTAACGGTCACCAAGTGCGCTCGTGAGGGCACACCTTGCAGATTTAAGCCGCCTCCGGTGAACTTCCAACCCTGCGAAAGCGGGCCGTTCTTCTGCACGCGGGCATTGCTCAGCGACAGCGTCCAGCCGACGCCGAAGTCGCCATGGCGCTTGTCGCGGCTGTCGTAGGTTCGGGTGATAGTGATCGGGATACCCGCCACAGGGATCGTCATGTCCACCACGGAGAAGGACATGTTTCCGATCTTCATGCCGCCGGCCACCAGATAGGTCTTGGTATCCGTATAGACCTGGTTGTTCTTGCCCCAGCCCTTAATACGCACCTCGTAGTTGCCATTCAGCAGCAGCGTCGGGTCGAACTGACCCGCCTTCTGATTGGAAAGCGCGGCCGTACCGGAGGCGATCGTGGTCCAGGGCGCGTCGTCCTGGCCGTTCTCGCTGACCATCCGCTGATCCAGCTCCCAGGCATAGCAGTTCGAGACCGTCGCCATAACGTCCGTCGGCTGCGTGATGGTCGCCTGGTCGGCCGGCGAATTGATAGCAACGCCGGGAGTGACGGTTCCCGGAGCGCCCGGCGTGATCGTGAAGGTAGCGCTCGCGGCGGGGCTCGTGTTGTAGCCGACGAGGAAGGCGCGGGCGATAACCGTGGTATTGGCAGAGACAACGAACGAACCGGTGTAGAGGCTCGCCGTACTGCTGGACAGCGGATCGCTGCCGTCGATCGTGTAGTAGATGTTCGGCGTCTGCGCCGTCGTCGAGGGCGGAACCGGCGCCACCGAGAACGAATCGGAGATCGAGACCACCACCGGCGCCGTGAAGTTGCCCCCGTTCGGGCTGATCACCGGAGCCGGCAGGTTGCGAGCCGGATCAGGAGTCACCGTGACCGTCACCACGGTGCTGGTCGCGGACTGGCCGTTGCTGTCCGCAGCGACTGCGGTCAGGCCGTACGTCCCCACGCCGACACCCGTCCAGTTCACCGTCAGCGGACTCACATTGCTGCCGGTCCCCTGCCCGATCTTCACCTTGCGGCTGCCATTGTCCGCGTAGAGCGCAATCGACGTGATCGTCGCGCCGCTCGTGGTCACCGTCGCCTGAGCGGTCACCGGGATCGTCGCAGGGGCGATGAAGCTGGCGCCGGCCGTCGGGGCGGTAATGCTGACCGTCGGCGGGGTCGCCGCGGGCGCGGACGGATCGACC
>Ga0105239_10008236_pt1 | contig 11890 bp, 14 predicted proteins | sample KBSC44metaG_FD_92761 | JGI IMG/M metagenome (GOLD analysis project Ga0105239, IMG submission 92761) | Corn rhizosphere microbial communities from Kellogg Biological Station, Michigan, USA - KBS C4-4 metaG | ecosystem: Host-associated > Plants > Roots > Rhizosphere > Soil | place: Michigan, USA...
ACCCGCATCATGAATCCGACGCAGGCGGTGCTCGAGGAGCGGCTGGCCGCGCTGGAAGGAGGCACCGCGGCACTTGCCGTCGCTTCCGGCCACGCCGCGCAGGTGCTCGTCTTCCACAACCTGATGCAGCCCGGCGACAACTTCATCGCCGCCAACAAGCTCTATGGCGGCTCGATCAACCAGTTCGGCCATGCCTTCAAGAATTTCGGCTGGGAGGTCCGCTGGGCCGAAGCAAATGATCCGGCGACCTTCGAAAGCCAGATCGACGACAAGACCAAGGCGATCTTCATCGAGAGTCTTGCCAATCCCGGCGGCATTTTTGTCGACATCGAGAAGATCGGCGACATCGCTCGTAAACACGGCCTGCCGCTGATCGTCGACAACACGCTGGCCTCGCCCTATCTGGTGCGGCCGATCGAGCACGGCGCCGATATCGTCGTGCATTCGCTGACCAAGTTCATCGGCGGCCACGGCAATTCCATCGGCGGCGCCATTATCGACGGCGGCACCTTCGACTGGTCGAAGTCGGGTAAATATCCGATGCTGTCGGAGCCGCGCCCCGAATATGGCGGCCTTGTGCTGCACGAGACCTTCGGCAATTTTGCATTCGCCATTGCCGCGCGCGTGCTCGGCCTGCGCGACATTGGCCCGGCGATCTCGCCCTTCAACGCCTTTCTGATCCTGACCGGCCTGGAGACCTTGCCGCTCCGCATGCAGCGTCATTGCGACAACGCGGCGAGCGTCGCCGGCTGGCTCTCCGACCATCCCAAGGTTGCCTGGGTGAACTATCCCGGACTGCCGAGCGACAAGAACAATGCGCTGCAGAAGAAATATTCGCCGCAGGGCGCCGGCGCCGTTTTCACCTTCGGCCTCAAGGGCGGCTACGCGGCGGGCGTCAAGTTCGTCGAGGCGCTGGAACTGTTCTCGCATCTGGCCAATGTCGGCGACACCAAGTCGCTGGTCATCCATCCGGCCTCGACCACGCACCGCCAGCTTTCCGACGAGCAGAAGGTCAAGGCCGGCGCCGGGCCGGACACGGTGCGGCTGTCGATCGGCATCGAGGACGTCAAGGACATCGTCGCCGACCTCGACCAGGCGCTCGGCAAGGTCTGAGATGTCGGCCTTTCTTGCGGTCAACACCGATAGCGTCGAGCCGGAGGCCGGCGCGCCGGCCCCGGACCGGGTGATCTCCGGCGATCCGAAATTCCGCACCTGGAATGTCGAGGAGCGCGACGGCGGCCTTTATGCCGGCATCTGGGAAGCGACACCGGGCAAGTGGCGCATCGTCTATGACGAATGGGAGTTCTGCCACATCCTGTCAGGCGTCTCGGTCATCGCCGAGGACGGCGGTCAGGCGCGCACCGTGCGGGCGGGTGACAGTTTCGTGCTGAGGCCAGGTTTCAAAGGGACCTGGGAAGTGCTCGAGACGACGCGCAAGGAATATGTGATCAGGCTTTGACGGCTTTCGACCGGCTCACAACAGTCGGTCGACATCGTCGTCGGAAAAACCATATTCGCTCGTCATCTTCCGGTGCCAGGGACTGCCGAGCAGATCGCTCAGGCATTGATCGATCCGTTGGCGTAGCGCGGCATTGCGCCTCGCCAACGCGAACGCGCCGGCAGCAGGCTCCTTCTCGGATGCCGGAACGTCGACGACATCGAGCCGCACACCAGGCCGCCGGGCAATATAGCCGCGATGCGCCATGGCGACGCTGGCATAAGCCTGCACCGTACCCATCGCCACGGCCTCTGCAGCCTCGGCCTGCGTCGCGAATGTTCTGATCCGTTCGGGTGGAACGCCGTTATGCAACGCGGTTTGATGCTGAATCTGATCCGATATCACGGCAAGTATCGCTGAAGGGTGCCGGGCGAGGGAGCGGTAGCCCTTCAACCCCAGCGGATCGTCCTTTGCGACCATCAGTCCGTCAGGCAACGACCAGATCGGCCGCGTAAAGTCCACCAGCCTTCTGCGCTCGTCCGAGATGAACAGGCCGGTCGTCATGTCCCAGCGGCCGTTCGCCACTCCCGGCAGCAGTTCGGCGAACTCCGTCTCGATCGGCGAGAGGTCTTCCAGTTCGAGCATCTGACAAATTTGCGAGGCGAGCCTCGTATCGCAGCCACTGACCCTGCCAGAAGCATCAGTGAAGCAGAAAGGGGGCTCCTGCAGGAACGCGAACCTCATTTCGTGTTTTCCCAGAAAGTCACCGCCAGTCTCTCCAGTCCGTGGAAGTGATAGCTGTCGCGGAAACGCGGCGCCTCTGCCAGGCGCAGCTTCGGCAGCCGATCGAACAGCGCTTTCAGTGACACCTGCAGTTCCAGCCGCGCCAAGGGCGCGCCGATGCAGAAATGGATGCCGGCGCCGAAGGACACATTCTTCTGGTCCGCGCGGGCCTGGTTGAATGTGTCGGGCTCGGCAAAGGCCAGGGGATCGTGATTGGCCATGCCGAGCAGCAGCGCGATCTTATCGCCGGGCTTGACCAATATGCCCGGCGAAACTTCGATCTCCTCATAGGCGTAGCGCAGGAACATATGCAGCGGCGCGTCGAAGCGCAGGCATTCCTCGACCGTCGCGCCATTTGCCTCTGGCGTCGCAAAGAAACGACGCGGGTCGCCGCCTTGCGCGAGGATCGAGCGTACCGCATTGCCGGTCTGGTGCACGGTCGCCTCATGGCCGGCATTGAGAAGCAGGATGGCCGAGGACACCAGTTCGTCCTCGGAAAGCTTCTGGCCGTTGTCCTGGGCCGCGATCAGCAGCGACAGCAGGTCATCGCCAGGTTTTCTTCGCCGCTCGGCGACATAGCCGCGCAGGAACGCGGCGAAGTCGCGTGCGGCGCGGTTGGCCGTGTCCTCGGTTTCGCGCGTGCGGCCATGCATGTACATGGCGACCATCCGATGCGACCAGTCGAGTAGTTGCGGCCCCATCTCGACCGGAACGCCGAGCATCTCGGCGATAATCGTGATCGGCAAGGGCGAGGCATAGGCGGGCAGAAGGTCGACGCCGCTCGGCTCGAAACGGTCGATCAACTCGTTGGCCAATGCCTCGATGCGTGGCCTGAGCCGTTCGACCTGGCGTGAGACGAAGGCGCGGTTGACCAGCGTCCGCAGCCGCGTATGCACCGGTGGCTCCAACTCCAGCATGGAATTGGCCTCGATGGCATCAAAGGCCACGAGATGCGAACGGTCGTCGCCGACGCCACGGCTGTCTGGGATGCCAGCCGGGTTCTGGCGGCCGAAGCGGCGGTCGCGCAAAAGGCGGCTGACATCGTCGAAACCGCCGAAGCACCAGAAGCCGTAGTTCTCCCAGAAAAAGGCGTTGGCGGCACCGTGCAGGAAGGCATAGGCCTCATAAGGGTTCTGCACGAAGGCCGGCTCGTGGGGGTCGAGACGCAGGCGGCGGCTGGTCGGATCGAAGGCAAGACAGGCTGGCATCATGCTAGACAATTAGCGCGCCTTGTCAGTCCGATGCCAGACCGTATGTTGGCGCCCGTGAAGCCGAGGCGTTGAGCCAGACGAGCGGCGCGGGCATCGCGAGGCTGTCTACGGCCTGGTCGCTCAAGGCCGGCAATAATGTCTCGACGGCGACACCGCTCTGGTTTGATAGCCGGCGAGTTTATCGAGCCGATGCTTCAATGGCCCGTCTTAAGAATAATCGCCACCTTCGCCGCAATCGCCGCGTCGAGCGCCGGCCAATTCGCGAGCAACTCGCGCGGGAAACGGTAGGTGAGGCTGAGGTCGTCGCCGACCTGGATGTCGCGTTCACAGGGGGCAAGCGATTCCTCCGCGCTCGACCCGCTCAGGCAGCGAGCGACGAAAGGATCCTTGCCGGGACGTTCGGCGACGGCCAGCACCTCGTTCAGATAGCCTGATTTTTCCGTGAAGGCGTAAACCGTCGTCCCGCCCGGACCGGGTGTGCCCGGCTTTTCGATCAGGGCGCTGTAGATTGGCGCAAAGCGGCCGCTCATGTCGCGCGACATCATCCGTGGCTCGAACGACAGGAAAATGATCTTCCTGGTCGTCGCATGGTTGAAGTCGTCTCGCGCGGCCATGCTGTAGCCGTCCATTTCAGGATAGCGCAGATAGAGGTCGAGCCGCGAGGCGATGCCGTCGCGTCGCGCCTGGTCGAAGCGGATGAAGTTTGCCGGTACGCTGATCAAATTGTTGCCCATGACGATCCGGCGCACCGTCGCGTCATCCGTATAACCGGCCATGGCGATCGACCGGCCGAGCCATTTGCCGCCGACGCTGATCGCCACCGAAAGCAGCGCCAGCGCCGCGAAGATGTAGAAGACCCGCTTCATCAAGGTCGAATCGACGACCTCGAAGTCCGGGCTTTCGGCGACGGTTGCCTCTCTCATTCGCTCTTCCCCGATCCGCCCACCTGTCCTTCGGCGGCACAAGCTGCGCGGCATGGCTCTTGCAATGCGTTGGCACGACTGTGCGTTTTCATGGTAAACGGTTGGTAAACATGGATCCCGTTGTGCTTGTTCTTTACGCTTTTGCGGTCGGTCTCACGGCTTGCGGGCTGGTCGGGTCGGCCATGGAGCTGTTGTCCGGCCGACGCCTGGCCTTTGCCGAACCCTATGTTTCACCCGTCCATATCCTGCGTTCGCTCGCGGCAACGGCTTGCGCCGGGCCGTTTATGCTCACCAACGAGGCTTTAGCCGCTCGGCGCGAGGGCCGCATCGGCATGATGGCGCTGCTGTCTTGCGGTTGCACGGCCATTGCCTGGTCGCTGGCGCTGGGTGTCGTGCTCATCGCCATTGCATCCTGGGCGACCGCCAACTTAGGGTCTTTCGAATTCTCTGGTTGAGACGATTCGGAGGCGAAAAATGCCGATCTATGCGATCGATGGGAAGGCGCCTGAGTTCGAGGACGCAGATACGAACTGGATTGCGCCCGACGCCACGCTGATCGGCAATATCAGGATCGGCCGCCACGCCGGTTTCTGGTTCGGCGTCGTCATCCGCGGCGACGGCGAGCTCATTACGATCGGCGCCGACACCAATGTGCAGGAACATACAATCATGCACACCGATCCCGGCTTTCCGCTGAGCATCGGGCAAGGCTGCACGATCGGCCACAGGGCGCTGCTGCATGGCTGCACCATCGGCGACAACAGCCTGATCGGCATGGGCGCCATCGTGCTGAACGGCGCCAGGGTCGGCAATAACTCGCTGGTGGGCGCCGGCGCCCTGGTGACGGAAAACAAGGTTTTTCCGGACAATTCGCTGGTCGTCGGCTCGCCCGCCAAGGTGATAAGGACGCTAGACGACGCGGCGATCGAGCGGCTGCGCGTCTCGGCCGCCCACTATGTGTCCAACGCCAAGCGCTTCAAGGCCAAGCTGAAGACAGTGTAACGGGGGCGAGCCGCTTCGCGCACCATCATGCGCGGCGGCCGTTCATCGCTTCACGCATCAGGGAAGCGCCGGCTTCGAGCCCGCCTGCTCCGCGCCCTCCAGCGCCGTTTCGTAGTCGTCGATGCGGGTCCTCAAAGACGGATCCGCGCCTGAGAGGAGCAGCAGGCGGATCGCATCGGCGTCGCGCCGGGATACTGCATAGTGCAGGGGCGTCCAGTCGTTCACGCCGCGCATATCCGGGTCGGCGCCATGCGCGAGCAGGATATGGATGATCTCCAGCCGGTCCGGCCGTTCCGTCGACAACGCGGCAATGATCGGGGGAAACCCGGCATGATCCTTATAATTCGGGTTCGATCCCGCATCGAGTAACGCGGTGACGAACGCGGTCGGGCTCCAATAAATGGCATATTCCAGTGGATGGCCAAGGCCGAGTTCGAACGGCATCCTCTCGTTGAACCAGCGCGCCGAGCCGCCGAGCGCCTTGCTAAGCGCCTCGAAGTCACCCGCCTTGAAGGCGTCGTCGATCGCCTTGAAAAGCTTGGCGCGCTCGCATCGGTCTTCAGGGATCTCTAACATGGTCGCGTTACTCGGATCTGCCTCTTCCTTTCTTTTCGGCCGGCTTGATCCGTATCCGCATGGCGCCGCCTTTCGGGTTTTCGATGTCGAAGGCGGCCGTTTTCCTTACCAGATCGCTCAATTTGCTGAAGCCGTAGGTGCGCGGGTCGAAATCGGAAAAGAGATTTGAGAGCTGCTTGCCGAAAGTGCCGAGGAGCACCCAGCCATCCTCACTCTCCATCTGGCCGATGACCTTCTTCAGAATGGGCGTAGCGGCCGTCGGCGCCTGAAGCGGCTTCGTCGCCGGAGCGGCATCTTGAGTGTTTCCCACGCCAAGGAGAAGGTTCTCGGTATAGACGAAACGGCGACAGGCCTGCCGGAAGCTCTCCGGCGTCTTTTGCTCCCCAAATCCGAACACGTCGACACCTTGCTCGCGTATCCGCGCCGCAAGTCGAGTGAAGTCGCTGTCGGAAGAAACCAGGCAGAAACCGTCGAACCGGCCGCTATGAAGCAAATCCATCGCGTCGATCACCAGTGTGATATCCGAAGCGTTCTTGCCTGTGGTGTAAGCGAACTGCTGCTGTGGAATGATCGCGTGCTTCGACAGGACCTCTGCCCAGCTCTTCGACCGGGCGTTCGAGAAATCACCATAGATGCGGCGAACGCTGGCCTCGCCGATCTTCGCGATCTCCTCGAACAGTCCGTCGGCAATCTTCGCGGAGGCGTTGTCGGCGTCGATAAGAACCGCAAGGCGAGGTGATCGGGGTTCGGTCGGCATGCAGAACATCCCACGGCTGGCGCGCGATAGAGTTTCGAACCGGACAACCGGAGAAGAGCTTCGCGCTATCTTCTGTTGTAGCAGAAGGCACCCCAAACAGAAATTCCGGCCACCGGAACCGTATCACCAGAAACAGTGGAGCCGGCCCCGGGGACAGGGGCCGGCTCCTAAAACCCGGTCGTTGGGGACGGGGAGGGTGGGGACTCGACCGGGTTTTCTCGTTAAGCGCGCCGCATCATTGCGGCACGCTTGACCGCTTCCTGCATGTCGTCGCCCCAGACCACTGCGCGCAGTTGGGCGACATGCTCTAGCGTCCTAGCGGACGCTGGCGACGGCGTCGTCGCGGCCGTCGTTGATGGTGACCCAAACACCCGAATTCTCGGTCGATTGACGCTTGAGATAGGTGTAGACCGTCTCGTTCCAGGCGAGCACCTTCGGCTCGAGATTGTCGAGGATGAATTCGCCGAGGCTGGTGCGCACCGTCAGCACGGCATGACCGTCACCATTCGGCTGGCGCACGACGGTCATCAACAGATCGCCGGCGGGAACACCCGCGGCCATCAATTCGCGGCGCTTCTCCAGTCCATAATCCTCGCAGTCGCCGTAGCCGTTGTCCGGATACGCCCAGTATTCCTCGACGCCGTAATTCTCCAAATCGGTGCGCGGCTTGACGCGGGTGTTGACCGAATTGTTGACGTTGATGATGGTTGCCCACAGCTTGCGCGTCAGCTCGACCGGTGGGCCCTTCGGCGTCCGCTCGTTGCATTCGACCGGAATGCGCTGGCAGAAATCGTAGTGGCCGACCGGCTGGGTGGTGCGGCCACCCGTATGCATGAAAGCCGGTCCTGCGCTTGCCGTTCCCCACACGGAAAGCTGCATCGCCATTGCCAAAAGCAACAGCTTGCCCCTCGTCATTTTCATTGTGGTAGTCTCCCCGTTTGAGAAGACTGTGCCACGATGGGATTTATTTGACGCAAAAACCCGAAGTAGACATTGAGTAAAACGCCAATAGAATAAACATAAAATTTGAACTATCGCGATCCCGGATTGTTCAGATTCTGCCCGGCTCGCATGAGATCCTGGTGGTGCGTCAGGCGGTCTGCGTCCGGTCTGCCAAAAAGCCAGGCAACAAAAAACCGGCCGCTAACGGCCGGTTCGCTTTGCGCCTGCAATACGGTCGCGTCAGGACCGCGGTGCGTTGAATTCCTGATCCAGGGTTTCGGGCCGCTGGATGACGGCGAACTCTATGGCGACGCCATCCTCGAAATGGCGCACCACCTGGCCGCGCATCGTTCCAAGCGTGACCTGGATGCCGATCGCCGGCTTGACGTCGATCTCGATCGCAGCACCCGAAAGCGATAGGTCGATGATGCGGCACTGATACTGGCGCCCGTCGGTGAGTTGCAGGACGCTCATCGGATTGCGCGGCGCCACGCGCTCGTGGCGGCGATCCTCGGGCAGGTCGAGTTCATGCTTGTTGGCAAGCCAGGTGAGCTGCGCGGCAAGCTTGTCCTTCTTGCGATCTGAGGCGATGACGGTCATGGCGAAACCGTCCTGCGAAGTGCGCGTCACGACGCCTTCGACACGGCCGATATGGTCGATATAGGCGATGACCTTCTCGCCCGGCATGCCGATGCGGTCAGTGCGCAGCGCGACGTTGCCGGGTGACATGTCGATCACCTGGCACGGATGCTCGGTGCGGTCTTCCAGCATGAAACGTCCGTAAATCTTGACCCGGACACGCTGAAAGTTGCGCCGCTCAGCTCGTGACGGCGCATATTCTACCGCCGCTGACCTCATGACTGCCTACACCCCGTTGGCATTCCGCGCGACGATGCGAGGAATTTCATCCAAAAACTACAGCGAAGCAGGTTAACAAACGGGAAAAATCGGCCACGAAAGCCTAAGCCCGCAGACTGGAGAAAGGCGGAAAAATCAACCGCGAGCGAGGCAGAAACTGCTCGCGGCGGAGTTCATTCGTGACGCCCGCCGTCGAGGACGACGAGATGGCGGATGCGGCGCACGCGACCGAGCGCCGAAATGGTTTCCGGAGGATCGAATTCGGACGGAACGAGCGAGGGAACCTCGATGGCCGGCCGGTTCTTCAGGAACATCGGCTCCTTCTCGGGGTCTATCACCCGGATCGTGTCGATGAGCGCATCGGCGAGCGGGTCGGCGCCTAGCCAGAACGGCTTGTCGGCGGTGCTGATGATGCCGAGGGAGCGCGGGTTCGCGGCGCCCCCGTCCAGCGGTAGCGCCAGCAGCTCGAATTTGTTGGAACGGCCGTTGCGGCTGAACCCCTCGTAAGTCATGAGCAGGACTGATTTCTGATCGAAGACGCCCTGCATGAGCCGCGACACCAGCCGCTGGTCCTTCTCGCGCCAAAGCGAAGGAAAGGAGAAGCCTTTGAGCTCCCGGCCATAATAGGCGCAGAGCCTTGTGCCGGCCAGCCGGAACACCGCTTCGCCACGTGTGTCACGCTCAAGGATAAAGGTGTCGGCCAAAAGCGATTTGATGTCCGCCGGCTCCACTTCCGATCGCTTGGGAGCAAGGCGACCATCACGCAGCTGGTTCCAATATTGGAACAGCGCGATTGATCCTTTTTCTTTCATTTCCATTTTGCTCCGCACATTCTGTCTTTTGATGTCCCATCGGCGAACAGACAGGGTGCTCTCCGATGACCTTCATGCGGTGCGGAGCAGGATGCGTGCCAGTATCGTTAACGTTTGTTCACGCTTCGGGGTCGTTAAGGTTAACAAGTGGTTTACATTGCGAGCCGCCATGGCCTGTGGCACATCAAAACCACTCCAAAACGGTCGTTTCAGCAGCGATCGGCAGCACTTCAGTCACGAGTTTATGGGGAACAGGGGACTCGACCGGCCGTTCAGGGAAATCCTGGACGGCCTTCTTTTTGATTCGCCCTGTTCTGATTCGCCCCTTTTCTGCGCGGGAGCTGTGGCGATTGGCTGTTTGTGATTCGACCGGTCGTGATCTACATGCTCGCCGAAACCAGAGTCCCAGACCCGCAAAAGGCGCATGAGCGAACCTGTAAGCCCTGCTGAAACCGAACCTAGGCCGGAAGAGGCGCCCGAGCCGCTTCGTCGCGAGCCGGTGTTCAACCTGCCGCCCGCGGTGCTGGCGGTGATTGGCATATGCGTGGCGGTCCATTTGGTGCGCGTCTATCTGCTTACCGATGATCAGGACTTCGCCCTGCTCGTTCGGGCGGCCTTCGTTCCCATTCGCTACTCCGGCCGATACGACCTTGATTTTTATGCCTTTTCCAGCCCCTTCACCTACGCATTCCTGCATGGCGGCGTGGCTCATCTATTGATCAACATGGTCTGGCTTGCCGCCTTTGGTTCGCCTTTGGCCAATCGATTTGGCACGCTTCGCTTCACATTGTTCTTCGCGATAACAGGCCTCGCTTCGGTTGCACTCTTCTGGGCGCTCCATCCGCTTGGCGAGGTGCCACTGGTTGGTGCGTCGGGCGCGATTTCCGGCATGATGGGCGCGGCGGCGCGCTATGGTTTTCGCGTCGACCGTTCGACCAGCAAGGCGGCCTTCGCCGGTGAACCCTTGCCGATCGCGGCCGTTCTGCGCTCGCGCGGCGTCATGACATTTCTGGGCGTCTGGATGGTCATAAACCTGGCTACCGGCTTGCTCGGCTTCGCGCCGGGCGTCGACGGCCAGATCGCCTGGGAAGCCCATATCGGCGGCTTCGTCGCCGGCTTTTTCGGACTGCGTTTTTTCGATCGTCCGTTACCTGCGGTCTGAGACCCGCTTCCACTTGAAATGCGACCGATCACGGCGCACGATGTCGCCCAAGCACCCAGTGTCTTCGTAAGGGCGCCGGGGCTCAAAGGCCGGTCGGGGCGGGGAGCCGGCGTCAAAAGGCAGTGGAGGACGCCATGACGGTTAAGGCAATTCTTGAAAGCAAGGGCCATGACGTGTTCACGCTTGGGCCCAATGAAAAACTGAGTGAGGCCATTCGCATGCTGGCCGAGCACAGGATCGGCGCGCTCGTCATCACCAATGGCGATCGCAAGATCGTCGGCATTCTCTCGGAGCGCGATATCGTGCGGGTGGTGGCCAAGGAGGGCGCGGCCGCGCTCGACATCGCGGTGCGCTCGGCGATGACGCCGAAGGTGAAGATCTGCAACGAAAATCACACCGTCAACGAGGTCATGGAGATCATGACGAGGGGCCGCTTCCGGCATTTGCCGGTGGAAAAAAACGGCCTGCTCGACGGCATCGTCTCCATCGGTGACGTGGTCAAGCGCCGCATCGAGGATGTCGAGCGCGAGGCCGAGGAGATAAGGGCCTATATCGCTACCGCCTGACGCGCCGCAACCGCCGGCTGATGCCAGCCGGCGGTTGCGGCGCGTTCTATCGGTTGTCGAGCTCGGAGCGGACGAGCTCGAGGCCGCGTCGGGTGATGCGGTATGGGCCGCCATCCGTCGAGGAAACCGCCTTCTTGCGCCTCAGTTTTCGAAAGAGCTCCAGGTCGAAGCCCGGATAGCGCCAGCCGTCACGGGTCAGGCACCGGACCGAGGCGATCTTCCTCCTCTCGTTCTTTTCGATTTCGATGCGCCCGCCCTGCGCGAGCAGGTGCAGGATGCGCTGTTCGTTGCGCGAAATGTCCATTGAGAAAGTCCCGGGAAAAACAACAAAAGCCGCCGCCGCGAGAAAATCGCGGCACGGGGGTTCAGGTTTTTCTGCCCTGCCTCGCTACGAGGTCAGGGCTTCACCGGGACTGAGCGTAAGCGGACATCCACTCTCCATTGGGACGGGCGTCCTATAGGCGAAAGCGGCGGAAAAGGCCAGCGTGCGGGCTTTGCGCTTGTCTCGTCGGGCGGTTTGGACTAGCGAAGTTGCGCAGCGAAATGTGCATTAATGCAACTCTGAGAATTCTAAGTCCGCAGGCCTCCATGACCATCATCGACACCCGCACCCCTGACGCAAAACGTCTGATCCCTGGCGCCACCGGCGACTGGGAGATCATCATCGGGCTCGAAGTGCATGCGCAAGTGATCTCGCAAGCAAAACTCTTCTCCGGCGCCTCGACGTCGTTCGGCGCGGCGCCCAACGCCAATGTCAGCCTGGTCGACGCGGCGATGCCCGGTATGCTGCCGGTCATCAACGAGGAATGCGTCAAGCAGGCGATCCGCACCGGGCTGGGCCTGAAGGCCGCGATCAACCA
>Ga0105239_10008237_pt1 | contig 11889 bp, 13 predicted proteins | sample KBSC44metaG_FD_92761 | JGI IMG/M metagenome (GOLD analysis project Ga0105239, IMG submission 92761) | Corn rhizosphere microbial communities from Kellogg Biological Station, Michigan, USA - KBS C4-4 metaG | ecosystem: Host-associated > Plants > Roots > Rhizosphere > Soil | place: Michigan, USA...
CTAATCACACTATAGAGCTCCATCAATGCATCAATAAGCCAGTCCTCCATCCCCATCTTCTTCATTGCTTTGCGAGCGTCTTCTTCTGTTATGTTTACATAAGTTATTCTCCTACCAAGAGCATTAGAAAGAATTTCTGCCACTTGACTATATGATAGAGCCTTGTTACCAGTAATGCCATATTTCTTGTTCTTGTAATGATCGTTGATTTTGGTTCCATTAGTTTTAGCCAATAGTATCTGTGTAGCCACAGCTGCGATATCTCTAGCATCTACAAAACTTACTTTACCATCTCCAGCAGTAATATAAAAAGCGCTCTGAGTTCTAATTGTTTGACCAAAAAAATTTACAAAATTCTGCATAAATGCGCCTGCGCGTAAGAATGTGTATGGGATTCCAGATTCTTCTACAAGTTTTCTTCTTGTCGGTGCATACGTCCTATTATTAAGCCAGGCTCAGCTTCGGCACTTAATACAGACAGCTTGACAATATGTTTAACTTCGTTTTTCTTTGCTTCATTTATCACACGGGATGTGATTTCAGGCATGTTTGGCCTGGGTAAAGTTAGTAAGAACAGTTTATCAATTCCATTCAGTGCATTAATAATACTTTCAGGGTTAATCCATATCAACAATCTCGATCGTTTTATTTTCATCTCTGAGTTTATCAGCTTTATCTTTTGAATGAACAGCAGCTCTAACTCGGCTACCTGAAGAGAGCGATGAATTTGAAGATGATGTGAGCTGCCTTACAACTTCAGTTCCAACTGTGCCGGTTGCACCTGTAACCAAAATGACAGTTTCATTATTTTTGGTGGTCGCAGTCATCGAGATATTGATACAGCAACAATATTACTTAAGTCTGGTTATACAAGAAAAGAACTAAGTACTCACTTGAAGGCCTAAGCATTATATTGTCTTGCCATTTGGATTTACAAGTACATCGCCATTTGTTTCATCCACTTTCACAGTATAAGAATTAAGATTTGTTGCCCATACGGTTGCATTGAAACTTTGCCATTTCTAACATCAAATACAGCATAGTGCCATGGATATTTAAGGTCGTATTCATTAAGCTCATCCTCATCTAAGGGGCCTCCCTCATGTGTACAAATCTCGTCAACAGCGTCACATGGACAAATTCATCACTGAGATTTACTGCTCTATGCCATCTTTTACTACTTCTTATTATCACCAGCTTGGTCCCCTTTAAATTACTAGAACTACGATTTGCAATGTCTACATACAAAAAATTTTGTCAAATCAGTGATAGCACAATTGAAAAGATGACTGAATATTGAAGGCCACTTTGTGTTCCAGTTACCACCATTTGGATACATATAGAAGATATGTCAGGGCCAGTTAATATCAAGCAAGTGCGGTTGTTCGAATGAACTTAGCATAATAAGTAATTAAAATTCCCTAACGAAATGCTAAACATCACACCACATTTTATTTCCTATGATTCAGGCTTATATTCATAGTGTATACCTTGCTTTCACAGGTACATTATCTTACCCCAAAAAGTGAGCAATGATATAAGGGTCGAAAATCACAAATCGTTCATACATCCATGCATATTGTGATTAATTCTAGAACTGAAAATATTCAGACTCATCTCCAACTACGATAGACAAATTTTCTAATAGATCTCCATTAGGGTTTAGAATCAACACCTATAAAATTAGCTCCAATGTTATAATACCTGTTACCTGGCAGTTTGATTAGCTGTATCTTGGTTATGAATTGTGATGATATGCTGCTTCAAGTCCTTAGGAGAATCAAAAAAAGCATCATCACAAATTTCGCATGTAAATGTCTGTTTAATATTGTCAATTATTTCGGCTTGTTCTGCTGTCATTGACGAAGGTGATACTATTTCTGGCCACAATTTGGCAAATATTATAGGCAATTTAGTCTGAAGCCATCTATTCATTTTTTCTTCCTCCTCAAGACTTTGTCTAAGGATTGGTATTGCTTCCTTAACGTTATCATCAATACTCATTTTTATTGTAGTTTGTAGTAACAAATTATAAGCAATTATTTCAGCATTTTCTAATATTGCATCTTGCTCTATTTCCTTTAACTCGACTTCTGCAACAGTCATTACCTTTTGTAACTCTTTTTGAATAAGGGATGGAGCAGTCAAACCAAGCAGCTGTGCTTTTTCATTGGTTGGTGTTCCTCCAAACTTTGTTATTAAATACCTAAGTCTATCTTGTTGTTTCCTTGTTTCTTCTAAATGATATTCTAGTATTTGTCTGACTTCAGCTATAAGTGTACTTTGTATTCGTGATTGTAGCCTTTTTTCTGCTACATTTTCTGTTGCTAATAGATTATTCAAGTATATTACGAATTTTTCTATGTTAAAACGCTGGTTTTCTATGTTATATATATAATTATTTTGTTCGTTTGTCATCCTCATCATCTATATTCATCATATCTGATTTAAGTAGTTACCACCAGGCATGGGAATTACATCTGACACGAGACAGTTTGCATATGGTACCTTCGGTAATCAATAAAGAGTCAGACTAAAATTAAAAAGGAGATAAGAAAAACTTTGGCCTATAAGCCTCAAGAATTAAAGACTGTCTGCTGTATACTGCTGAAAGTTGCAAATTAAAAACTAATTTTATCTTTAATTATATAATTGACAATATTTACTTTTATCTTGAGTATTTGTATTTTGCACGGATAGAGCCCTAATAAGGATCTTACAAGTTAAGAGATTTCTATTTTCAGCGTCTTATACTCATTAACTTTTGGAAGGATTTTCAACGAATATCTTTTCTAGATCTGTATAAATCAGGTAGCCAATATCTCTAGTTTAAGCTCAGAACCACTGCAATAATTCTGTTCTATTTTTAACATTATCTATGTGCAGCTCTGCGCGCCTTAGTAAATGAAACTTACATTTTCAAAGTATATTGATGATTTGTATACATAATATCTTTATATGATGATTACTACTATATGTAGCTAAACCAGTAGATGAGATGGCTTCTTATAAAATGTCTATCGTATCATAATCTACACTACCATATTAGCAATGTTATCCATTAAATGATGATAGACTAGTCAAATTCAATTGAAATACACAATTAAACGAAAAATTAGTTCTAGTGCGTTTGGAAGCATTATATGAAATAGTGGATAAAGAGCAGACTAAAAGAGCTATGCACTAAAGCAGCTCAACATAAATCTAATAAGTAAACAACGCTTCGAAAGAGAAACTCAGATACTATCTGAATTAAATCATCTAATGTTATCAAAATCTTTCAATAGAATATAGGAGTAGTTTCTCATTTCAAAATTTACCCTGCAGTCGTTCCATGTGTTCGACTTTGCAACATCTTTACAAAGTTGGTAAAGGATATTGCATCATAACTGACTTTCTTGTTGTTTTATTTTTTGGGATTTGAACCCATGATTCAATTGCCCATGGATTTATTTTTGATACTATTAGTAACAATGCTACTTAAACAACTTTGTTTAGTCAGTCCATTTATCCGATTCTACCAATGATGCTGCATATTGGAGTCTCAGTTAATTTATAACTCCTAGTTGTTTTTTTACTACGCGCATACAGACTCGCATTCTCCACGCAAATCATCATGATACTCTGTAGAAAATTTATAATCCCTTTTCTCAGAACTTCTACATAGGAAGTTCGATTTGATATTTCATTATGGCATCTATCTGCAACCTTTAAGATATCATGTTCAGTTAATTCTCGTTGTAATAGTCCAGTGATGACTGGTCCTATGTAGGGCTGGACTTTTACTCTCTGCAATTCCTTTTCTCGTTCCTTTCCGAGCTCCTGAATTTTATATTTAAGTTCTTCTATCTGGAGTTCAAACCCTAGTTTAGTATTATACTGAGTCTCTACGTCATTCATGAATTTATTTACTGCCAAGCAATAGTTTATGCCATTTGAGATTGTAATATCTATGACCTTATCAAGCAACGCTTTCATCTGGCTTGAACCGAATCCCATATCTGCAAGTTGGTTGTACACAGGTAGATTTTCTGAGTGTATATAGATTTTATCTTGCAACAAAGATTCTTGCTGACGCAGGTTCGCAGTACGCTCTTCCAGTTCTTCTGTAGCTATCTCTAACGCTCGTTTTTTGCCATCTAAATGCTGTATATCTTTAAGTTCTGCAATTAGCCTCTTGGGATCGTATCCATATTCTTCAATGCGATTAATCGCGTTGGCAAGTTTGGGAAGATCTTCGTTGATAGATATATTATGTCTATCCAATACTTTGCATTAGTATATGACTTGATTTCTAAATCTGCCATTTTCTTTTGCTGCAAGGCCAAGTCTCGGACATTTTCAATTTCTGACTTTTGATTTTTGAGAGTCGAAATCTCGTTCTTTAAATCTTCAAGTTCATTCTTCAATTCTTTCTTTTTGGTTATCTTTTCGTCTATGTACTCTTCAATTTTATGTAGTTGAATGTGATGATCATCTGAAACTTTAATAATTTCTTTTATAGATACGGCAAATTTACTTGATGTAATTTCAAATTCTTTACATTTTTTGTATATATCTATGTATATATCTACGATCAATTGTGCAGCCGCATCTGCATCTATGTTCTGCTCGCGTAGCAATGTCATAGTTCGAAAGCCAATGGCACATTGAGCCGGAGTAAGACCAGCAGAATTCAATACTTTTGCTAACTCCCGGAGTGCATCAGCTTCAGGTTTTCCAAGAGCAATACTCCAATTATTAATAATGTTGCTAACTGCTCCTGCACTAATGTTGTTGTCCTGTGCTATAATGTCTCTGCGAAGGCCTAGAAGCCATTGACTTATTACTTTCGGTTTTATTGTTTCAGAAATAGCTGCTGGCATGATTAATATCCGTTACATAAGAAAATACACTTACAATATAGAAAATGTCTTTTATTTAGACGTGTCAAATACGCCGTCAAATAGGTCAAATACGCCGTCAAATAGTCTTGTCAAATGCGTCAAATGGCGTATGTGAACCAGAATACATATTTCTTCAGCTATGAGATCTAGATTAAATGCAAGCGCAGGCGCAGCCTACCTTAAGACGACAGCCTGGGTGGGTCGAAGATCCAAATATCCTGGGCACTAAATATGCTGGCAATATCAGTACGACGTTAATAGACACACAAATTATAAGCAGGTACGTCGTCGAGATTTGAAGTGATTTGATAGTAATACCGTCCTTACTTACGTGCTATTTACTTTTGTCATTATGGAGGCTTTATCAAAATCATTATTAATATCACAAGATTAGTAAATGCATGCATTTTTGCATTGTTCATGATTTGACTACAAGTGCTCCCTACATATGATTATACCATGGCAGGATCCTATCCAAACCAAGATAGCACTTCTTCCCCAAGCAGTATGTAGTGGGCTGGGCGGGATTTGCACTCTCGGTTCGAATCCCTTCTTTTTTACGATTCGTCATGTTTACTAAGGAACAATCTTGAACATAAGACTTTCGAAACCTTAGATTAATTTTCATAAACGAGCGCGATTTCACGAAATCAAATTCAGGCTAAATATGAATCTTATTAGCCACAGGTATTATGACACGATTAAAATATTTATGCTGATGTTATAATTTCTTGGAAAGACCGAACACTGAATCAAGTAATTGTTCCTTCTCTTCTATCAATCATAAGACATGCTTTTTAAAACAATAAATCTGTTATGGCCGTATTACCTTTGGTGTCTTGTTTTCAACTAACATGTCATTAGTCTCTTTAGATAACCACTTATCAATGACCATTTCTTTCTTCCTTTTCTGAACATCTCCTTGGGCCACCTTAATGTATTGGGGATCTATTTCTGTGCCAAGGTAGTTCACGCCCAACTGAATACATGCCAAAGCTGTAGTCCCTATCCCCATGAATGGGTCATAAACAATCATGTCTTTTTTTATACCATGTAATTTTATACAGAGATAAGGTAATTTCTCAGGAAACACTGCTGGATGAGGTCTGCTTTCTTGGATTGTAGAATATGGAATAAACCACACATTGCCCCTATCTCTTTTATCTTGTGTTGCAGATTTCCATCTTCCAATATTTGATTTATCTTGATAAGGCACACCTATTGCTAATTTATCTAGTTTTACATTTCCGTATTTTGTAAGATGAAAAATATACTCATGAAGATCAGTAAGATATCTTTCTCCTGGTATTGGTTTGAAATGGCCAATAGAATAATCCTTTACCGTATTAGTTTTTCCAACGTCCGCCTTTTCAAATGAAATAGATTTAATCCAATGAATTGTATTTTGCAATTGATACTTTGCATCTTTGAACCTTTGTATTATCTCTAACGGAAGCATAGGATCAGAAGGGGCACCACCGATATTAAGGAAGAAAGAGCCATTATCTTTTAAAATGGAATAACTTAATTTTGCTACGTCGTAGAGTAAGTCTAGATATTCTTTTCTCTCCTTATTATCTTTGTATAGACTATATGGTTTTTTTAGGTTATATGGAGGCGAGGTTACAATAACATCTATCATATTTGCATTATTTGAGACAAATTTTTTCATGAAATCCTTGCAGTCTTCATGGTAGATATTATTTAGTTCGACCACTTTATAATCACATTATATGAACCAGCTAATAAACGTCTTTTCTTTATAATTTTAGGTACAAAGATCAAGAAAATCATTGAGTATCGAATGATGGCGATTACTTCGATAAAAGCTCAATTTATCACTTTGACATGGCTTGAATTTACGATCTATAATATGCTAGTTGCACTGAGTTTCCACAAGTATCCAAGAGCAAAGTAGCCTAAAGTGTTATCAGTCATTGGGCTGAAATTATACGTTCATCATTTACAACAGAACAGTTAATATAATTGGTAGGAACTGAATAGGACTAAAATTGAGTCTTTTACAAAATGCATTAAGCTTTCCTATATGATGTATAACTAAGGACGGAGGATAGAGTTGTCATATATCGTAAGCATGAAAATGTAACTTTTTCATTGGTTTGGATGTACATCGGTGCATCTTTACTAGCTATATTATAATCTGCTTCTCGTGAAAGTACATTCTCAATCAATGTATGTTTTACCTCCGGAAGGATGGCTTTATAGATAGTATACAATTTCTCACGCTCTACCCTTAGTCGATGTAACTGAAACATTTGCTGAGGTCTGCTTATATTATATTTTGTTAGTTCATACATTTTAATTTTCTGTAATGATATTATTTTGTGAGCTTCTAAAAATTATAGAAAAATTTCATTTGTGGATTCCAGTTTAGGAATCCTTAGATGGTATTCGTAATTGCCTTTAAAGTAAGAATAAATTAGTATAGGATTCATGAACCATGAATAAAATAAAAGCGCTTCAGGATAACAATGAGAGTAGCTCGATCAATATTGTAAGCGGTAATAAAAAAAGAATTCTGCTTGTGGATGACGAACCTGATATTACGTTTACATATAAGATGGCATTGGAAAGTAGCAGACTATTTGAAGTATATACATTCAATGATCCTCTCAAAGCAGTAGTAAATTTCAGAGTTCACTTCTATGATCTAGTAATTAGTGATATAAAGATGCCAGAGATGAATGGTTTCATATTCTGCCGCAAGTTAAAAGAGATGGATAATAATATCAGGATTTGTTTTCTGTCAGCATCAGAGGAAGAAATTTACCACCAATATAACGAAGAACTAGAGTTGGCAAGTTACTTAAAAAAACCAACCTCAATTATTGAATTGATAAAGCAGATCAATTCAATATTACAATAAAAGATGATTGGTTATACTATTTTAGGAGAATTCTAATAGAATTGAATAAGTTGGCAATTATTCGCTACTGAAATTGTTTAGCCTAGTTTAATAAGGGTAATTAACTCAAACATCAAATACAAACACAATAGATGAAGGATGAATTAATTAGTTTGCATGTCTTGCCTAGATTCGAAAAGATAGATATTATCATAAAAGATCGGGTTTGCTATTATTAATAACCTTATAGAGCATTGGTTAACAATGAAAAAGCAAAGTGAAACATTAATGAAATATCATTAATGATTTAAATAAATATACCAGACTAATATAACGCATAGGTAGTCTGATGATCATCAAAAGTCAAAGAGTAAAGAGAGCGCTCGTTACTGCTTTGGCTGATGAAGAGATGATTAAAATTATGAATTGTGTTATGAATCATTCAAAATCCTTTATTGACATAACACGAGAAAATAATGATATTCCGCATACTACTGCCTTCAGAAAAATAAAATGGCTCCTTAATGAGGGTCTACTTATAGTTGATAAAATCGTAATCACAGATGCTGGAAAGAAATTTAGTTTATACCACTCTACATTAAAGACTATTAGTGTAAAATACGAAAATAACGACACGATCGTAGAAGCTGAGCAAAACTATGATATTGCAAAAAAGTGGATCGGGAGATTCTTCTCATTAGACTAGTCCCACAAATCAAGGTATATTTCCATTAACATTGTCATCAGCCTTCTCAGCAGATTCGAACTTGTCAATCATTTTATATTCATTCTTTCTAACTGAAAATAATCTCAACCATAACATTACAGCTAAAAATAGTGCTGCCGTTATGTGAAATTGTGGTCCAATGTATGGTAATGAAGTTGAAATTGTAGGAAATTTGTAAACTTCAAATATCTCTCCTATAATATAGAGCAAAATGAAAATAGATATTTGAAGCTCAAATCTCCTAATATTTCTATATCTAGCCGTAATCAATCCGAAGATAGCCAGAATAATGAGCAGCATAATTATTGTTAACACGCTTGAAAACAAAAAGCTAATTTCAGGGTGAATCTGTATCAATATACTTTAACGTCTCTCCTTTTTGCTTTGGATCTATTAGTAACAAAATAAGTGATACCAAATAAAAGTAATATAACAAAAGATATCGGTTCCAATATTCCCTTAGCCAACTGGTTAAAACCAACTGCACCTACAAAATGGTATATACCCTGTACTATTATAAAGCCTGCAAGAACTATTAGTAGATTTCGGAAGTGATTATTGTTATTATTATAGCTATTGCCAGGCCTGTTTAATGTGGAAATGAGATAGATTGGAACTGCGGCAGCAACAAAATATACAATAGCCTGGACTATCGAAATTTGGCCTTGAATTTGTGATAGAAATAGGAATATTAATTTTTATACAACTCCATTTAAGTTCTTGTCATCATAACAATAAAGAGATATAAAAATGGGAGGCTAGATTCCAAATTTGGAATCCGTAGATGGAATTCGCACTTGGAATTTGTCTCCATGCTTATAACCAAAATACAATTACAACAAAACTAACGAAATAAAATGAACGAAAAAAATAAAATAAAAACAAAACCAATGAGGAAATCTTCGACAACAATAGCAACAAGTACTATGGCAATAGTCATATGTGCCGCTTTAACTATTGGAATGCAAACTCAAATATCTCACCAAGCACTTGCACAAACGTACGGTAACACCAGTAACGGGATGACAGCTGCTACTTCAGCATCATCTGCAGTCTCTCCAGTATCGGTCAGTACAAGTCAATCAACTAACAAGGAATTCTGGATAAATACAGTGCATCTTGATGGAATGACAAACATACACGCTGCGGTAAAGTGTGATACATGTAACCAAAATACTCCGCTGCATCCTGCAGAACGACCTCCATTAAACTCAACAATACCAGCTGGTGGAGGATTTAGGTTGACAGAACCAAATAAGGTAGGTGCATGGGACTTTAGATCATTTACATTCGCTCCAGACCAAATAGTCGTTAACCAGGGTGATAAAGTCACGCTACATTTCATTGGAGTCCAAGGAACGCATCACATCATAACAGTTGAGGGGATAGCAACATTTCCACTCATGAGAGGACAAATCCACACAGTATCATTCATAGCAAAGAATCCAGGAACTATAAACTACACTTGTCATCTACATCTACCAAACATGGTTGGCCAAATATTGGTGTTACCTAAAGCGATAGTATGAATATCTTAAGGACAGAAACAACAACAGAACTATAGCTCCTTCCATCACCAGTTATTTTTATTATTATTGTTGTTGTGCATTTGTTGTTCTTATTGTTTAGTAGTCGCTGAAGCTATTCCTTGTCTATGAATTCCTGAAATGCAGGATCGAACCACTTCTCTACCTCTATATAATTTCTCCAAATTTGCGATATAGTGCCATGTTTAAAAGCACTTTTCATCCAACGCAGCCATCTGTCCATTTATAATCTCGAAGACAACCAAATGCCGCTATTATCCGATATTAATATTGCTAGAAAATCATGATGTTGAATGATAATTGGTTTGTACTGCTGTTAGATTCTCACAGATGCCTACAAAATGGTGTTTCTTTGTATATAATACTACTATTGCATTCTGAGGTTACTATGTTGGCAATATCTACCATACTTTGTGGCTTACGATGTGAATATTTCTATCGCAAATAAACCTAACTTTCAGTCAATAATTTCTTGGTGGCCATTGGGAGTGATTGTGCAGCAATCTGCCATCACCACCAGTAATACAGTTTGTAACACACGAACATGGATTCAGTTCAGTTCATCTCCCAGCGGCCAGAGTTTATCTTGGCTATTAATTAAATACATAATACATAACGACTATATAAGAAAATGTAACATAACCTGTCAGAAAATTGTAGATTTAGTTTATAGAACTATGCGTACGTGAAAGTGGCACCTTCAAACACTTCATTTTATAACACCTTCAATCTTTTGCTTGGTGAACTTCACCAACTAGCTATTATGACAATTAAACTGTTGAAATTTGTCAAGTTTTTATCGTACTATTCCTATATTAATTACATGGACATGAGCGCAACATGTGTTATGTGTGGTAAGAAATCACAGGAGTATGCGATAGAGTGTTCATGCTGCGGAAATTTCTTTTGTACTGAAGAGTGTAAAGTAAGGGGTCATCAGAAAAAGATGAGTCATCACACTTGGCTTGATTATAAACATCTCTATGAAAAAATAATGAACGATCCACAAGTTAGGTTAATTACAGTATGCGATCTTGATGGCGAGATAATGTATTCTGGTCATAGGCAAGGAACAAAGAATTTGCTGACTCCAGAAGAAAGCAGAAATTCACTCGAATTAGCTGTCAGGAGTTGGAAGATACGCAGCCAACTTGCATCAAAGATTGGCAAGGGGAAGTATGTCTTGGCTGAATACGAAAAGGTTAAACGAATAACTATGCCATTAGGAGAAAACCATCTCCTTTATATAACTACCGAGGTAAAATGTAATCATTCGACACTAATCGATATGATCAGAAATTTAGAATGGCAATAATGGGATATAATGTCATTTTAATAAAACATGGCTCAGCTAATCGAGTACCTAGATTTGACAAGATTGGAACCCAGACTCTTGCTTACATAGTTTGAATTTATATATAATATAGGGCATAATTTAATTGAACATTATGGATACGAATAAGCCTTCACAATCAATTCCAGATGAACTTAATACTCATTTGGAGAAATTTGGCAAGGAATCATGGGAAATGAGTTATGATCAGTTTGGGTATTGCCAATTCTGCAATTCAAGAATCGACGAATTAGGTTATTGTGCCTGCGGTGGATGTTCGGGATAGTAGCGATAAAGTGCAGAATATCGTGCTGTAGAGCTCTGTTCACTTAATCAGTTTTTAGCTTCTTGTTATGATAATCAATAAATAAATTCATCCAATTTTTTACATGTTCTAGTTTGCAATTCCTCAGTCTACAAGGAAAACAGTCATCAAAACATTCTGTTCTATCCTTTACATACTGTATTGTCCTTTCAATCAGACTTTTCTCCCATGAGGAATGAATATGGTGGTGTCTTAGCTTTAGGTA
>Ga0105239_10008240_pt1 | contig 11885 bp, 10 predicted proteins | sample KBSC44metaG_FD_92761 | JGI IMG/M metagenome (GOLD analysis project Ga0105239, IMG submission 92761) | Corn rhizosphere microbial communities from Kellogg Biological Station, Michigan, USA - KBS C4-4 metaG | ecosystem: Host-associated > Plants > Roots > Rhizosphere > Soil | place: Michigan, USA...
CGAGGGCGGGGGGCGGGCGGGCGGGATCGCGATGCGCGTGCCACTCGCGCGGGGGGAAGCGGCGCGCCCGTTGCCGCGAGCACGGCGGCTTCATCGCGGTGCGAGCATGCAACGGGCGTGACGCGAGGGCGGGCGGGTGTGGCATCCGCGCTGAACGTGCCACTCGCGCGGGGTGGGAGCCGCGGCGCGACCGTTGCGGGCGATGCACGGCGGCTTCTTGCGGTGCAAGCGTGCAAGGGGCGTGACGCGGCGAGGGTGGAGGGTGGCGCTCGCGACGCACTTCAACTGGTCGCCGGGTCGCGCGGGCGGGGCGCTCGCGATGCACTCCCCCACAGGCGCGGGCGGGAGCCGCGGCGCGACCGTTGCCGGCGCGCACGGCGGGGGTTTGCGGTGCACGCGTGCAATGGGCGTGACGCGGCGAGGGCGGGCGGGTGTGGCATCGCGCAGAACGTGCCGCGTGCGCGGGCGGGAGCCGCGGCGCGGCCGTTGCGGGCGTGCACGGCGGCTTCTTGCGGTGCAAGCGTGCAAGGGGCGTGACGCGGCGAGGGCGGGTGGGAGTCCTTTTGTGGCCCTGAAACGACGCCGGTGCGGATCGCCGCGAGCGAAAATCGGATCGCGCATTTGCGTGAAGGGCGGGACGTGGGCGAAACGTATGAAGAGTCGCGCACGGCTTCGCGCCGTATGCTCGTGCGACGCGCGCGGATGATGCGCGGTCGATTAAAGTGATGCGGGATGGTCCGCCAACGTTGCGCGGACGTTTGCGGGCGGTGCGCGCTGATTTTCGGTTGCCGGTGATGCTGCGCGAAGTGCGCGGAGCTCGTAATCGTTCGCGGCGTTCGTCGGCGTGAAGCGCGGCTCGTGCGTGCGAATTCGCGTCGTCGTCGGCTGAAAGTGATGGAGCATGGTTGGTGCGCGTGGCGTGATCAATTACGCTCGCCTCACGCTCGGTTAACGATGATCTCGGCGCGCTTTTAAGTCGTGCGGGATGGCTTCGCGGTGCTCGCCGGGATGCCCTAAACGGCTCCGGGGATCGTCAAAATCGGCTCCGGGGGCTTGCGCGCGATGTTTGCGGCCGAATTTTCGGCCGCGTGGAATTTCGCGGTGATGCCTGCGGAGGTGTAAGTGATGCTCCGGGGAGTGTTTTGGAGCCCGCCGGAGTCGTTTTCGAGCCCGGCGCGGCCGATTATGCGGGCCGGTCGCTTTTAAGCGATGTGGGGCTCGCGTGGCTCCTGCCCGGCCATGGATTCGCGGTGCTCGCAGGGATGCGCTAAACGGCTCCGGGGATTGTCGAAATGGTCTCCGGGGGCTCGCCGGCGATGTTTGCGGCCGGATTTTCGGGCCTGCGGGGCTTCGCGGTGATGCCTGGGGAGGCCTAAGTGATGCTCCGGGGAGTGTTTTAGAGCCTCCCGGAGCCGTTTTCGGGGCCGGCGCGGCCGATTTTGCGGGCCGGTCGCTTTTAAGTGATGTGGGGTGTTAGCTGGTCTCTTCCCGTCTGCAGAGATCGCGCACGAAGTTGACGGCGGCGACGATGGCGCGAGCATCTTCCTCGGTGACGGCCCCGCCTACGTGGTACTCCTTGCCGTCCGGCGTTCGCTCAGAGATGCCGCCGTTCGAACCTCCGCAACCGCTGTGCTCGAGCGGGCCGCGGAACGCTGCCATGAGCGGACGGAGCTCCGCGATGCGGCGGCGGTATTCGTCGCGTGTCACGAGGTGATCGTACCGGCGCAGCCGGGAGCGAGGCGAGAATCCGCAACTGGTAGAGCGATGTCCAATATTGGACATGAGGCACGCACTAGGATCCGGGCTTGATATGGATGCGGGGGGACTCGCCGGCGGCGGTATTCGGCCGCGGGCGGTTCGATCCGCGCCTTAATCCAATTTGGGCACTCGGGACGGTCTTTGATTACCCATTCGCCGTTGATACTGTCGCGGACCCTTCCGAACTTCCAACGTCATAATGAACGTTCACACCGTTCGACAGGTCTTCTTCAAGCGTCATCGCAATTAGCCTGCTACCACCAGCGCCTGAAAATTTCCGGATCATGTGGTAGTACAGCGAGCGGTCGCACGTGGTGATCATGACCTGCTTTGCATTCTTTTGGCGGGCGACAGCACGCAAACCGTCAAGGAGAGCGACGGAGTCGAGGTCGTCAAGGTGTTGCACTGGATCGTCGAGGAACATCGTGTCCATGTTAGACCAAGACTCGGACCGGGATAGCGCAAGGAATATCGATAACGCAAGTACGCTCATCTGCGCAGCGCTTAGATAGAATTCCGGCGATCCGTGAGCTTGCTGAGAGTTCCGAAACACAAGCCCCATCTTGAGATCACCGTCTTCGCCCTGCGAAAGTGTGACTCGTTGAAATCGGAATGGATTCGGGATCAGCGAACGAAAGATGCGGTTAATCTCCTCTTGGCGCGGCAAGACAAAATCCTGAATCGCGGCTCCGACTCGCTGGCGGAGATTCCGCTCCCACCGCAGGGCGGTGCCGCGTGCGTTATCGATAGCCGCAATCGAGCTTTCCAGTTCCGCTAGCTTCAACGCCGCTGCCGACACTTCCGCGTTAGTTGCATCCACCTCACGATAGGCTGGCGAGGCCTCAATGCGCGCAAGCTCCTCGGTTAGGTCTGACGCCGCGCGCAGCGCGTTAAGACGCAGAGTGAGGGTCGCCTCCATCTCCGTAAGTTGACTGCGCTCTACGTCATCAGGAACGCCCAGCGCCTTTAGCTGCATTCGACGGCGTTCGCGCGCGGCATTGAATGCGTCGAGGCGTTCCTGTTCTCTTCGCAGTTGATTCTCGAGGGCTGCGAGCCGCTGAGTAAGCATTTCGTGGCTCGAGCTTGCAGACGCCAAGCGCGCCATCAAGTCGTCGAGGGTCCGTTCCGCAGTGTCGCGTTGACGGAACAGTTCGGCCATAGAGGTCTGAAGTGATTCCTCATCGGAGGCCTTGAGATCTAACTCGGACAGGATTACGTTAACTTCCTTAGCCAGCACCTTCGCGCGCGCCTGCAGCCGATCGCGGGCGGCGATCCGGACCTCGTTCTGCGACGACGCTGTCAGTTCTGCACGTCGCGCATCATCGACCGCAGCGAGCGCGACGTTGTTGTCGTGCACTGCAGTGGCGAGCACCCGCGATGCCTCTTCGTGCATCTGTGCAAGTTCGCCGAGTACCTCCGCCGGTTCGCGGCCGGCGACCACCGCTGTTACGTGCTGCTGCGCTGCAGTGTAGTGAGCTCGAGTTTGACGGTGCTCGTCGCGGGCGACAGCCAGCTCCTCACTGTCGCGTTGAATGGAAGACAGAAGTCGCCGATGTGCTATTTCTAACGTGTGAGCCAGGCGACGAGCTTCGTCTAATGCGTGCATCATCGCGGCTTCTTCCGCTGAACGCCGCCCGGCGTAACGGTTGATAGCTGCTATCAAAGCCTCGTGAGCTACAAAGCTCGTACCGCACAAAGGACAATCTGATTCGGAGGCCGTGATGGTGGCCCGAAGGTCGGCGAGCAGTTGATTGGACGCCGACGAGGCCGCGGTGAATCGGGTGTGCTGCTGGTCGAAATTCGTTTGGGCAACAGCAGCCTCTCCCGCGATGGTTGCAACATTAGCACGTTCGGCCACCAGACGCGCTTCAAGGCTCGCGACATTGGATGACTGTGTTTGCAGTAACTCCGCGGTCTTTTCTCTCGTGGCTATCGCATCTTGAAGGGTCATGAGTTGCGAATGAAGAGTCATAGCGTGAGCGCGCCGCGTGGCGACAACTTGTTGCGTCTCGCGAAATCGCTCTTCCGCGCTGGCGAGAAGCGCCCCAGCATCCTGCATCTGTTGCTGGGTCGCGGTAACCTCTTTCTCCGCGAGGCTGAGCAACGTCTGCAGTTCCCTCAGCTTCGACATAGTGTTCAACACAGTCTTGACTGTGGCTGATCGGCGCTCAAGAGCGGCGCGCTCCTCTTGCTTCTCGTCGCACTGGACGGATAGCTGCGAGACGAGCACGCCTGCTTCCTCATATTTCCGCAGAATGTCGGCACGCTCGCGGTTAAACTCGAGAATCGTTTTCGCGGCGTTATCGGCGCTTGAATGGTCTAGCTCGGTCCCCAGTAGCGTTCTGAGGGTCGCAACGGCCTGATCCGTCGTCTGGACCTTTTGCCGAAGTGCGCGAGACACCTGACTGACTGCTACGCCGGCGTCATTCGTTGTGTCGAATACCGATGCCGGAAACAGCCCATGAGGCTCCAGCTTTCGCAACTCCAAAATAACCGCTTGGCGGGAGGTAGCTAGTTTCTCCAACCGGGTCGCATCAGCCGTTCTTTGCGCAAATACAGCTTGTGCGAGACCGCGGTCTTGGGCTGCTCGTCGTATTCGGCTGTCTAATTCGCGCGCGGCGGCAGCTGCCTTTTCCCGGCATCGCTCGATATACCCACTGCCTGTGAGCGCTGCAAGCTTTTGCGAATCGAGAGTCCCCGAGGCGGCAAGCTCGGCCATCTCATTTTGCATGAGCAGATGGGTGGCAAGCATCAGGTCGTGAACGGCCGCGACACTGCGGCGACCAAGGACTGTGCTCCTATTCAGGCGCTTGTATACGAAGTCTGCGAGCGTCACTTCGGGACGTGATTCGTGGCGGTTTCCATTGGCGTCGATTCCGTCTCGAATGACTTCGCCGGTGTCGAGTTCCAGTCGCACCCCGAACGACCCATCACCGTGGACGTTCGGTAGATACTTCTCCCACGTACTTTTGTCCCGCTTCTGTAATCTCGCGTTGCATCGAAAGAGAGCGTACTCGATGGCCTCGAAGATCGTTGTTTTGCCGACGCCGTTGCGGGCGTAGAAAAGCACGACGTCTGCGTCGCAGTCGAAGGTTGCCCTTCGGATGCCACGGAAGTTATCCAGAGCGAGCGACCGAATTCGGAAGCGGGCGGTCATTGAGTCACCTTCCCGTCCAACGTAGCACGGGCACGATCGATTAGTGCCTCCGCGATCTTCTGCTCGCCGCGTTTATCTAGGAGCTCGAGATCCTCTTCGTTCGGATCATCCAGTACTGTGTCCTGTCCGTGCATGAACGGTGTCGCAATCCAAGTAGAAGCCACGATAGGAAACTCACTGAGAATGGCCTCGCTGATCGACCGGCCTTCTGTGACGATGAGCGATTTGCGGCAGACTAGGGTGTCGTCCAGAGCTGGGCGAAGTGTCGCAAATTCATCCTCGGCTAAGCTAGGAACGATTAGGAGAAGATAACAATCGGTCGATCGTGGAAGCTTGTGACTGAAGTTCTCCAATGCAGTTTGCACCTCCGCCCATCGTTCGGCGATCATCGCGGTGTTGGGAGCGTCAAGTATGGCGGCCGCTATGTCGCCGCTGACGAAGCACCAGGTGGCGCCGGGCACTTCACTCGTGCGGTCGGCCCAGAGTTCGTGGGCAAACACTTCGCGAACCCCGTCGCTCATTTCAGCACCTCGTCAACCGTCGACGCGATAGATTCACTGCCCTGCTGCCACCCTGGCGAGGCGCATAACAAGTCATATAGTGGCTCCGCGCTGGCGCACCGGACGCCGCGGAGCCGCGGCGACGCAGTAATGCTTCGCGGATCATCACCACCCGTAATATCTGCGGGCTCGTACGTCGCGTTCCATGGCGGTGCACCGCTTGTATCCTGAACAATGAGCAATGGATCCACGCCTAATGCATCGAGCCTCGTACGCCATTTGGTGTAATATTGTTGTGCGATCGTCCGCCATGTCCGGTCGCCTCCTCCCGAGACGAACGCTATCAAGGTGCCGTCGATTTTTACATGAGCGCAAGACTCGTCACTTCGATGGACCTCCCTTTCTTTCCCTGTGGTCAAGAGCAGAAATGCTCGCAACATGCGAGCAAATGACGTTTCCATGCCCCATCGGCGCGGTTCATCAGGACTTATGTGAGGATTGAAGAGAAGCGCTAGTTGACGCGCGCGGTTGTCGTCGCTGCCGAAAGTCGAACGCCACCATGCAATTGCAGCGTGCCAGGCGGCAGACAGGGCCGCAATCGCCACAGCCCTAGCGTCATCATTCATGTCGAAATTCATATTCGCATCATTGATGATACTGCGACCTGCCGCGTCCCAACTGGAAAGAAGCCAGTGGATGACGGCGGGAAGCTCATGGAAAGCAAGCGTTTGGCTATCGCGCGTGAGATCGGCATGAAGCGCCTGCCTGAATGGGCGGCGTTCGCCACTCCCCGGCATCGTTGCTACTCTGTGTAGAGGTACGAATTCGACCCAATATGCGGAAGCACGATTCTCCCTGAACACCGCCGCGCGGTAGTCGTGCCCGCCCTGTTCCTCTATGGCGATCGTGGGTTGTGAATCGTTCGCACGTAGCGTCGTCAGCTGCCCAAAACGGAAGTGAAACGCCGAGCGCCCAAATGCGTCGGCATCGGTCGTAGTCGAGGCGTTGTTCACAAACACGAGAGCGCATTTGTCTGTATCGGTTAGAGGGTCGTTCGGCGCCAGTTCGCTAACTGGGCGATAGAACGCCCGAATGGCGGTACGAAACTGAAGCGCGTCCTGATCCTCGTTCATCTGCAGGAGAAACAAGAGCTCAAGTGCGCCGACATCTGACTCCGCCATGGCGCGCCTGAGAAGCATCACACGTTCATCGTTAGTGAAGTCGCTACAGATCGCGACAGCGAAATTCAGGCGAACGGCGCCGATCTGTTTCGGTGACCTAAATACGAGCACCTCTGTCCCGGCCGCAAATTCCTGTTGCTCCGCATCGGACAACGAACGTTTCAGTTGCAGATAACGCTGCGTGCCGGTCGAATCATGAATCCAGATCGCCGCTGCATTCAGGCGGCGCGTCGGTTGGACGACGAGCTTCTGTCCGTCGAAGCCGCGCTCCAGCAATTGGTTGTAGTCATCAATCGCGATCCGTTCCAGCCCGGCGATGAAGACGATCGGGCCGCCTTCCCGAGCGGCGATGATCTGTTCGACGAGATCGATCAGCGATAGCGGGAACGAGAGTTCAGGGGCGATCACGAACAGCGGTGGCGCCACGTTGCGGCCAGTGACTTGGGCGAGAACACTCTCAAGGACTGCACGTTTCCGCGCGGTCTCCGCATCGCCGATTGCGGTCCACGCGTGGTTGGCGTCAACCGGCGAAGCGGAATACCATTGCAAAAGAAGGATTTCGACACTTTCGCAGTTCTCGAGCGAGAAACCCGTATCGCAAACGCGGACATTCGGGCTCCCTCCGCTAATATTCGGTTGGCTATCGTCTGTCATGGCGCCGAGGCCTCCGGCTTGTCACCGCGTCGATGTCGCGGAGGTGTGGCAACATAACCGAGACAGTGCTTCTGGCGCTGACGGCCTCGTGTGGCTTCAGCAGTTTGGGATCACAAGCCATTAGGTATCTCTACATTACCGCTCATCAAGTGAGAGCACCGTTGCGTCGATGACCTCAAATATGTCTGTTGCAGGGTCCTGTTGATAGATAACGAGATTTGTCCCGGCGACCCGCCGCGCTGACGGGACGAGCAGTCCATCGTGCCCTAACCAGTTAACGGCTCCTCCCACCAATTGGCACGGCGAGTGATCCGCGCCAGTGAGGACGTCATCGGTGATTCCAAGGCGCGGCAGAAGACCAGGAGCGGTTAGATCGATAACGTTTTGAAGCGACGCACGGATCGTGTAAAGCGTACGTCTCGCCTTTGGACGCAGTGGCTGACTAGCGATGTAATACTCGGCCTCAGCAAGCGCTGTGTCGCGCTCGCAACTGGTATAGATTGCTTCGACCGGCGGCGCGTTCCACCGGGCGCCAGTAGTGTTGCTGAGCGCGGCGGGAAGGGAACCGAACATGTGACGATAGACCGTTCCCTCCCATGCGGACACCGCTGCAGATTGCAGAATGTCCAGCATTTCCGGCGGATAAATCATGGTTAGATGTACGCACCCGAACGAAGCTGGTCGAGCAGCGCGAACACGTCTTGTGTTTTCCCTGCCTGAATGCGAGCGGCCGCGGTCTCACCGCCAAGCAGCTTGTGAGGACTGAACAGCCAGAGTTTCGCTTCTTCAGGAGAATAAAACTCCGACAGCTCCCTTAGGAAAAACTCCAGTTCCAGGAGCCGTTGCAGTCGCTCACGTTGCGGATCAATTTTGCCGGTGCTCCACCGAGATACAGTTTCGGGAGTCGTGTCGAGCAATTGCGCGACGTCGCGACCGCTAATGCCTCCGAGTTCCTTAATGTTTTCGAGGCGTTCTGCAAGTGCTGTAGCCATGATGCTCACCCCTTTTCATTTGATTCATGTCTATCAGGCGCCGCGTCGAATCTGGATTCGTTTGCCCTCCGGTACAGCGGAGAAGGTCCTAGGCTGCTCATTTTCGAGAATGGCGCCGAGAACTCGGCGCAGCGTGTCGAGACGCTCACGCGTGGGCTCGAGTTGAGGCTCGGCTTTGACGGCTTTCGACATTCTGTCCGTCGCCGGGCGAAGAACCTCCTCCATGTATCGCGAGGCACGTAAGGATTGCGGTAGAGCGCTGAGGCGTTTGATCTCGCCGGTGCGACGGCGAAGGAAATGCCCTTTCGGGTTAAGGAGAGTATCGTCGGAGCCCCGCGGGCAGCAATCGTCTTCCTTGCAGGCGTAGTAGCTACGAATCGTACGGTTCTCGAAGAATGCCCGCGCCTGCTTTTTGGACAGGAAGATCTGGAGTTCCGGAATGTAGACACGGGCCTGTGGTGTGAACGGTTTCCCTCCTTCGCGCAACGAGAGCAACCCGTTCGCGTCGAAGTGCTCACCGATCGTGACGCCGCTTTCGATCGCACCAACCGCACCGAACGCGAGCAGCGCGAGGCCGGTCGTGCCTGATTTCTCCGCGATCAATGGCAATGCCGTGGAATGGAGATCGGCGCAGGCGCGAATGTATTTGCGAACGACGTTGCCGCTGCTCCGCGTACCGAACGGCTGAATGCGCAACCAGATCGCATCAACTGGCATAGCCCCGAGCGCGGCGTGGAGCTGATCGCGTTGACGCTTGTCGAAGAAGACCTCGCCTTTGATCGCGAGCGGATAATAGATCGGCACTTTGTCCATCCCGGCTTCATCGAGCGTTTCCCGAAGCGCGATTGCCAAATCGCGGTCGATGCCGAACCACGGATCCGCGAATCCTTCGGCAAGGTAATGCGTGGGAGCGAGGATGCTGGAGAAGCGTCGAGGTGCAGCCCACTCGACGATCCGTTTCACGCAATCGCGGCCCGCGGTGCCGGTCAGCGACGCACAGTCGTGAGCCTGCTTACCTGCCCAAGGCAATGCGCGGCGCGCCCCGACAAAACCGCCGATGAGCGCAAGTTCCATGGCACGTGGATCGAGAATGGAGTCCATGCCGCGCTCGCGGACTTCATCGCGCAGTTCGCCATGGATGGAATCGAGAGTGGGATCGAACACGACCCCATCGAGGCCTGCGGGCGTCCCACTTGCGAGGAAGGCAAGTAGTGCCTTGTGATCGACTTGGTTCGGCCGAAGATACGTGCCGAGTTGCGGCGGAACTGCATGAATTAGACGGGGCGTGAGTGGCGCATCCATCGGGAATCCTTTCGCCTGCTCATCGTCAAACGTTGACGTGAACGTTGACATTCTCAATGACGGATGGCATGATGTCAAGCGGCCCGAAGTGAATCGAAACCGAACAGCTATCGCACGGGCGGGCCACAGATGAATTTCAAAGGAGATCCGATGTCACACCGAAAAGCGCCACCTGTCAGCAACGACGACCCGAGCATGAGCGGCGAGCGCAGCCGAACCGACGAAGGTACGCTCCGGCGGAAGCGAAGCGACACGCACGCCGGCACGATCGAGGAGATGTACCACGTCGATCTCGGCGTCAGGAGCGATAAGGAACTGGGAAACGTGCTGAGAGACGAGGGAGTCGAGTCTTTGAGCGAGTTGCTCGAGAAGATTCGCGGACGCTAACAGCCGTTTTCGACCTTACTCTAGGTCTCGAACAGGCGAGCCAGGCGGCCACGCGAATCGACAACGTGCAGAAGATCGAGCACGTCGCCAGCCCATGCGAGCGGGCGGTTGAATGTCGGTGCGAGATCTTGAATTGCGTGCATTGCGTGCATGCCCGCGACGATCGCGTCTTTCGCTTCGGCAAACGCAACGTCGCGAAGTCCGGAGTGGGCAATCTGATTGCGAAGGCGGTAGAGAGTGCCGCGCCACCGGTGTTCTACGGCGGAGTTTAGGAAGCGGCTCGCACTCCCCTCCTGTTGCGCGATTCGATCGAGTTCTTGAAGGCGACGCTGGAGTGTGTGAAGTGCGCCACGTACGGCCAGAGCCTGTTCGATATCTGGATCGGTGCGACCTGCAGCGCGCAGTCTCTCGACGAGGATCGCGACCACGAGAGTTTCAAATGCGGATTGGGCGTCGAAGATGGCGAGGCTATGTTCGTGTCGCTTGAGACGGCGAATGGCGGACAACGTGAGCTTGTGAAAGAGTTCCAGCTCCGCGGGCTGCGGCACGAGACGATCAAAGATCGTCAGCAGTTCTGGACGTAGTGGTTCCGGCGAAAAGAGGTCGGCGAAACTGTTCGCCCCCATGCGATGAAACCGCGACACACCAAGCTCTACTCCGAATCGGACGTGATCAATTGCTCGCAGCGCTGTAAGCGCATCGACGTCTCCGAGCGGCGGCAAATCGCCGAGCGAAGTGACGGTGTAGTAGGTGTCTAAGTCCGCGCGGAGCTCGCGCACGAGCGGATCGAGCGTGACGAACCTGTAAGCCGCCAAGACATTATTCACGACCTCGGCGGCCCGACGCACCAGCTCCTCTGGATCGGCGTTCGCCTTGTTGCGGACACAGAGAAAAATGTTGGCGACTGCGTATTGCCTTGCTTCAACAAACCCGCCAGCGGCACCGCGTCGCATCTCAGCGATCACGACTCGCTCGTCGTTCGGGCGATGCGCTGCCAGGCGGTAGTCGTAATCGGGATACCAATTGTTCTCCGGTCCCGCGTCGGGTAAAACATCGCCGCGATTCAGTAGGGTTGGTGTCCGTCGCCACGACAGTTCGCCGACGGCTGGACGGGGATCGAAGAATGCGATTCCTTCAGCCGGTTCCCATGCGGGAATCATTTCAGGTGGCAGGCGCAGAGGGAACGGAAGTTCCCATAGAACATGCGCCAACGCGTCGAAGACCGGCATCGAGTTGATTTTACGATGGCGGCGAAGCGTGCGCAGTGCCGAATTAGCAAGGCTGACGGTCGATGCGCCCCCTGCGCGGCGCAGGAAGCTAGGGGTGAAAATTCGCTAGACGAGCGCGCACCGATGATGGCAGCAACGTACAGGAGTCGTGTCGAGCATCGCGATGCCGGCGACGAAGCTGGTGTTGTGAAGGGAGCCGCGGATGTGGCCACGCGGCTCTCCGCTCGTTACGTGCTGAGGCTGTGGAAGACTTCGTTGATGCGAGCGATCGCGAGGCGCAGATGCGCGCGGACCCTCTTGCTGCCGGCGCGGCGGCGTGCTGCCTGGAGGTCGCGCAACGCAAGCTCGAGGAGCCAAAGGATTTCGTTCATGGCGCGGCTCCTTCATGAGGCGATGCGGATGCCGGCCGCTTCGATCTTGTCGAACACCCACTGCGGCAGACAAAGATCGGTCTTGTCGGCGCGGCAGTTGGAGTGACAGATGATCGTCGCGACCTGGAAGCAGCGCGGGAAGTCGAACGTGGTTGACGGGTAGTAGAAGACGGGCTCGATCTTGTGGCGGTTGCAGATGTCGAGCGTGAGCTCGATCCCGGCATCGACTTGCGCCTCGTCCATCAGCGCGAAGTAGCTGAAGCCGCGCCAGTCGTGGTTGATGAACGGGCCGTTGTAGATGGTGTTCGGCGTGTTCATACCGAACGCGTAGAGGCGATCGCCGTCCAGGTCGAG